>OIZX01000711.1_pt1 | contig 20523 bp, 22 predicted proteins | sample 1588621 | NCBI WGS metagenome assembly OIZX01 (sample SAMN03283276) | human gut metagenome | biome: human-associated habitat; material: feces | host: Homo sapiens | place: Peru | collected 2012 | reverse complement strand
CGGAACCGGCAAGCGTATCTCCATCAAGGATACACGTGGTATTATCGACGGTATCTTAAACGGAGACATCGTAAATGCACCGACCAAGAAGATCCCTTACTTCAACTTCGAGGTTCCTACAGAGCTGAAGGGTGTTGATACAGGTATCCTTGATCCTCGTGACACATATGCAAACGCTGCTGACTGGGAAGAGAAGGCTAAGGATCTTGCTGGAAGATTCATTAAGAACTTCGCTAAATATGAAGGAAATGAGGCTGGTAAGGCACTTGTTTCTGCAGGACCGCAGTTATAATTTGAACGGTAGGTTCAGATTTTAAAGAGAATCCTCACTTTTGTATTGATTCAAATTCACATGGGTGGAAAAGATACACTAATATCGGAGGCAAGCCGACGAGAATTGGAGATATAAAACAGCAATTAGAAGATATAAAAGAGGTAATAAGTTTCAATGATATGCTAAACGATAACTATAATTTCCGACTTGTAGTGGATAAAGAAGCATTTAATATGCAAAGATATATTTCAGACATAAAGGAAGATATATTTGCAAATATCATAAAATTATTAGACGAAATATCAGAAAAAGAGTTTTGAAAATTGTAAAACAATAATTAGAACGGGGTAAATGTTACCTCGTTTCTGCATGAAATACTATTTAACAAAACAGGAAGGTTTCACTATTTAATATAAGAAGTAACTTTCACCGCATGTCGAGACAGTCTGTTTGATGTCAAGAAGAGAGAAATAAATAGCGAAAAGTAGCGTATTTACAGGCTTTTTTGAGATTTAGCAATAGCTCATGGAAGTCCGTATTTCTTATATGAAAACATCTCTACTGTAAAATCGGTCAAAGGGTTTAGGCTGTGGATTGGATGTCGTAGGTTGTGGCACTAAAATAGATGTAAAGGTGTTAAAATTACTGAAGATAATCAGTATATAATACGCTCTTTCCTTGGAAAAAGAGAAATAAATTGACCGATATATGAATCTTTATGATAAGGCGGTGTAGTAAAACAGAGGTGATAAGTTTGAAGAAAAAGAAACAGGAAGTAAGTATAATTCTATCTTCAGCAGCAGAATATTTAACATTTATTACTGCAACTGTGAAAAGTGATGTTAATGCAGTTATTCGAAAATTTCGAATAACTGCAGCAGATGGTAAAACATATAACACGAATCACTATAATCTTAGAGCTATTATTGCAGTAGGTAGTCTAATTATGAATATGAGTATAACATTGGTAAGAAGCTATTTTCTCATAGTCCTAATCAACTGATATAAACAATTTTTTGAGCATCATTAAGTCCAGATAAATCTAAATAATTCTTGTTATCGATACCAAGTAAATAATCAGTAGATACCTTGAAATATGCGGCAATTTTTATTAAGTTGTCGTAAGAGGGCAAACGATTGCCTAACTCATATGCACTAATTAATGATTTTGAAACGCCAATTCGATTGGCTAATTGATTTTGAGTTAGGTTTGAATTTTGTCTTAAGAATTTTATTCGTTCATTTAGATTTACCATATGTGTACCTCCAATACAAATAGTATATCCAGAACGGGAACACATATGGTGCAATGAGTATACAGGTGGTAATCTTTGACAAAAAGATTTATAATAATTGTAAGCTGGATTAATTATGTTATATGTTATAGTAATAGTGGCTGATAAAATGTTGGATTAAAAAGTTGATAATTATGTAAAAAGGAGAAGAGTATGGCTATTTTTATTATTGTATTTTTAGGAATAATTACATATATAATATGTAATTATATTTTAAATAATGCTGCACCTGAGGAACAAACACAGGCTGTATTAGCAAGCAAAAAGACAGGTACATATATGGATGCCAATAATGTGGTACATACAAATTATATTTTAGAATTTGATGTCTCAGGTGAAAGAAAAAAATTTATAGTAAAACATAATGTATATAAAATGTATTTTGAGGGGCAGCAGGGAAAGCTGGTTAATAAAAGAAAAAAATTTGTAGATTTTATTTGTTGATTTATATATGACAAGTAGTCTATATTACGGATAGTTGATTAAATATATAATATATATAGAAGAATATATATGAAAGAACATTATAGAAAAGTCATAGCAATAAGAACAGCAGGAAGATAGACTTCTGGCTGTTCTTTTTTTGTAAAAATGAGTTGACAAAACTATGTATATACTGTATATATAAATATATACAGTATATACGCGATGTGTTTAAACATATAGTATGTGATGTAAGTATATCAAATACTATCCGTATATAATTTTACATAAATAATCTGTATATTACCTAAAAAATATTAGCAGGCGTCAAAAATCAAAATCACCCTTGCACCTACTAAATTACATATTAAAAATCAGGAGGCTTTGTTATGATAAAAGTGAGCAATATGTCAAAGGAATATCGGGCATTTAAGCTAAACAACATAAATATTCACTTGCCAAAGGGATATATTATGGGCTTGGTAGGGAGAAATGGAGCAGGAAAAACTACATTACTTAGAATATTGGCAGGTATGGAAAAAGCTGATAGTGGCAGTGTTATTATTAATGGCTTTGATATAAGCGAAAATGAAGAAAATGCCAAAAAGGCGAAGGATAGTATCGGCTTTGTTTTTCTTGATAATCTATTTATAGATGAAGCAAGCCTTATAAAAAATGGTCGGGTATATGGGAAATATTATACAAGGTTTAATAATGATACTTTGGTAAAGTATTGTGAAGAATTTGATTTAGATATAAAGAAAAAATATAAGAAGTTGTCAAAAGGCGAGAAGTTAAAATTTCAATTAGCCTTTGCACTTGCTCACCAGCCCCAATTATTAATATTAGATGAGCCAGCAGCAAATTTTGATAGAGATTTCAGGAAAAAGTTTATAAAGACCTTAACGGAGTTTGTAGCTGACGGAGAAAAAAGTGTAATAATAGCAACACATCTTACAGAGGATTTGGATAGAATAGCAGACTATGTTACCTTTATGAATTGCGGAAAAATAGAAATGTCTATGGATAGAGAAACATTAATGGAAAACTTTAAATTAATAAGTGGGGACACAGAAAAATGCAACCTTATAAGTAAAGAACTTGTTATATATAGCGAGGACGGAAAATACGGTAGTAAGCTGCTAATTGATTTAAGAAGTGATAAGATAAAAAATAATATAATAAGTAGCGAACTTACGGTTGAAACGCCAAGTATAGAGGATATTATGTATTATATGACAAAGGGAAAAGAAGTTAAGGAAGAAAAAAAGGAGGATAACAGATATGTTTAAAATGGTATTACAGGATTTTAGAGCAGAGTTTTTTCATAATATTAAAGGAGAAAGAAAAAATTTATGGGTGTACATAATGATTATCTGCTGTTATAGCTTCTTGTTTATAAGAGATTTATTGAGAGATGGACCTAAGCAAAATATGGTGTGGTATGTGAATTTTTTGTTTTTAATTGTATTTGTTGAATGTATTCACACTATTTATCCAAATAAATTAGAAAAAATAATGCTTTTAGTGCCGCTTACAAGAGAGGAAAAATATAAATATTTAAAAATTAGATTAGTGATTAAGCAGGTAATTTCCTTAGTTATTCTAGGCATTGTAAACACTGTGTTTGTATGTATTGGATATACAAAGGTGTCTACCACTATTTTGGGTATGATAAGCCTACTATTATTAGGTGCTGTTATGGGAATAACCATAAATAAAGTAGATGAACAGATTAATCATCTTTTTGAGGTAATAAATATATTTGTTGGTTTTGGAAATTTTTTGCTTATATTATCTGGAGAATCCTTTATGGAAATTCCGAAGAATATAAACAATGGAATTATTGCAGTATTATCTATAATTCAGGTAGCAGGGTCAATAATTATTATGAAGAATTTTAGAAAATACGCAAAGGTCGATTTAGTCTAGGAAAGGAATAAGTTCAAGTAGAGCTTGATGTGAATATGAATATAGTTATTAAAACACAAGGTACAATGGCAATATATGAGCAAATAGTTAATCAGATGAAAAACCAGATTGTAACAGGAGTATTACAGGCTGGCGAGGCACTGCCTTCAATAAGAGCATTGGCAGGAGAGCTTCAGGTAAGCGTGATTACAACCAAAAGAGCATACGAGGAATTGGAAAAGGAAGGACTTATTCGTTCTGTTGCAGGCAAGGGATTTTATGTGTGCGAATATAATAAGGACTATTTAAAGGAAAAGCAGCTTATGATGCTTGAAAGCAGGCTTACAGAAATAATTTTTGAATGTAAAGGTGCTGGACTTACAAACGAGTACATATTAGAAATGGTAGAAGCATTACTGGAGGAGAAATAAAATGGAAGAGGAAATATTAAACTTAGTCAATGTTTGTGTGAATAAAGGAAAATTTTTCTTAAAGGATATTAGCTTTAAAATTGAAGAAGGCTATCTTATGGGAATTATTGGAAAGAACGGGGCAGGAAAAACTACTCTTTTAAATACAATTATTGGAAAAAATGGGAAATATACTGGCAGAATATTGTATAAGGGAAAGGATATAAAAGAAAATTATAAGAAATTTATGGAGGAGTGTGCATACATTTCAGAAGATGCTGTATTTTTAAAGGAAGACACAATATTAAATAATGTAAGGCTGTTATCAGTTTTTAATGAAAAATTTGATGAAGAGAATTTTGTTAAAATGCTTACGGATAATGGAATTTCAGAGGATAAATTTATAGATAGATTGTCAAGGGGAGAGTTTATAAAGCTACAGCTATGTCTGGCTAGAGCTATGGGTAAAAAGCTGTATCTAATGGATGAGGTTACAGCAGGAATGGACCCAGTATACCGAAAGGAATTTTACAAGAAATTAAAGACAATGCAGCAGGAAGGCTGCACAATTATTATGACAACCCATATTGTATCAGATTTAAACAGAAATATGGATTACATAGTAGAGCTTGAAAATGGAAAAATAGAGTCAATAAGAGAAAATGATGGAGGTTTTTGTTATGAATAGCGGATTAAACCAAAGTAATAATTCCTTGTTGTTAAAGGAATTTGATAAAAGAGCAAGGGACATAAGAGTAATGTCGCAGGTTTTTAAATGGTTTGGAGTAATATTTGAAGCAATAATGATTATTGGAATAATATGCAGTATTAATATTAATGATGAAGTTTCAAATAAAATAGTTTATGAAACAGGCTTTTCCTATTATATGCTTTTAGGTGGATATATGTCGTTTGCAATCAATATGTTTATTGTACCAGTTGTTATGCTGGGTAATGGGGAAAAAACTAATATATACAAATTTTTAAGCTGTTCGCCTATAAGTAAGGGTAAGATTTTTAAGTCAAGAATAAAAATAGTATGTAAAATGATGAGTATAAGAATTTTGATATTTGTAGGACTTGAACTGACTGTAATGTTAATTGAACATTCCTTAAATATAAAGGGAATAGCTTTGGCAGCAGTCATTCCCTTTATTACAATGATAGGTGGAATACTTTATTGTATACCACCTAAAAAATGCTAGTTAATAATTGTTAAAAATATTCATTCCAATAATTACAATACCTAGTATAACTAAAATCACACCGGTTAATCGGTTTAAGGTTTTAGCACTTGCCTTGTTGGCAAACTTTGCAGCAATTTTTGCCCAAAGAAGTGTAGATAATACACAAAAGATAAGGCTGGGAATGTCGGGCATACCATCAATGGCAAAGTGACTAATAGCACCTACAAAGCCACAAATAAAGCCAATAATTACACCTGAGATAATAGATTGGATTACTCTTTTTTTAGGGCTTACAAGTCCCATACTTTCCTTTGTGGTCATTACAGGCTTAACAATAAATTTAATGCCTAGTAAAAATGTCATAAATACGGAAATATTACCCATTGTAGAATTTTCTACCAGACTTGCAATAAAGCTTCCAAAAAGCGTAAATGCAAGAACGGAAATCATCATAATAAGTCCGTTTTTAATATCGAGATTTTTATTTTTTCCATATGTATATGCACTTACAGCACTGGCAAGCACATTGCTGGCAAGGGCAATGCCCACAGCCTCATATGCTGGCATATTTAAAAATTTGATTAACATTGGGCTTATTACTGCGGCAGCACTCATTCCGGCAAAGCCTGTGCCAAGACCAGCACCAATACCTGCAATAAAGCAGACTATAAATTGAGGGCATATCACATATTACAAATTGAGGGCATATCACATATTACAATCTATATAAAATTAATCTTAAATTCTAAAAATTATTTTTATAATAATTCCACATTTATCGTAGAAGGTTATACTTAATGTGTTATCTTAGTTTTGAAAATGAAAATTGTAAAAATATTTGACAGAATACATAATATAAATGTAATATTCACATATAAGGTGTTAAAAATTAAACTAAACAGGAGAAACAGTATGAAAAAAATTTTAGTTACAGGTGGAACTACATTTGTTAGCAGGTATGTGGCAAAATATTTTGCCAAATGTGGCTATGAGGTATATGTTTTAAATCGTAATACCAAACCACAGGTGGAAGGTGTAAGACTGATTGAAGGTGATAGAAATAATTTAGGTAGTATACTAAAAGATTTCCATTTTGATGTAGTCGCAGATATTACAGCATACACTCAGTACGATATATTGAATTTGCTTGATGGACTTGGGGCGTTTGAGCAATACATTATGATTAGTTCCAGTGCTGTTTATCCAGAGTATGAGGTACAACCATTTAATGAAAATGCAAAGTTAGCTGAAAACAAATTCTGGGGAGCATATGGAACGAATAAGATAGAAGCTGAAAAAGCATTACTGCAAAAAGTTCCTAATGCGTATATACTTCGCCCACCATATTTATATGGACCTATGAATAATGTTTATAGAGAGGCTTTTGTATTTGACTGTGCTATAGGGAATAGAAAATTTTATCTTCCAAAAGACGGAGAAATGAAAATGCAGTTTTTCTATGTAGCGGATTTGTGTAAGCTTATGAATATTATAATAGATACAAAGCCAGATACACATATTATGAATGTGGGTAATCCTATATCAGTTACAATAAAAGAGTGGGTTAGTATGTGTTATAAAGTGGCAGGAAAGACTCCAGAATACATAAATGTTTATAAAGATATTGACCAAAGAAATTACTTTAGCTTTTATGATTATGAATATGAACTTGATGTATCAAAACAAAAGAAATTACTACCACAGGTTAAAGAATTAGAAGAAGGATTAAAAGAATGTTATGAGTGGTATATAAAAAATCAAAATGAGGTAAGGAAGAAACCATTAACTGACTTTATAGATGGAAATTTAATTTAATATTGTAAAGCCCCAATTCAGGTAAAGACCTGGTTGGAGCTTACTTTATTTTCACAGACAAAATGCCCTGATGTAAATATTGTTTCAGGCAAGAGATTAAATAATGCAACAAAGTCAGATATAGAACAATGGGTAAATTAATTACAGTAGATTAGCATGTAGCGTAGGGGGAATAAATAATCCCAGCTTTGAAGGGTAAAATGTAAATAGAAAGAATAAAAGGGTAATAAAAATTAATATTTTTGTTCCAGTGGAATTTGAAATATATGATTTGCTATAAAGCTTATTTTCCAACCAAAGTGCAAATATAACGCCTACAAAATATATGGCAATATTTATAAAGTCATAATTTTGACCAAGTACACCAAGAATTGTATAGAAGGCTACAACAATGAAAATCATTCCAACTATAATGCTTATAGTTCTTGAGCCGAGAAAATTTTCAGGAAGGTTATCATTATTAAAATACAATTCCAAAATTGTAAGCAAAAGCATTGGGAAGAAAATAAGCTTTAAATGCTCAAAGGTAGATTCGTTAGTTGCAGAAAAAAGACCTATAAGGCTGTTCTGGTTTGACCAGTCATATGTAAAATGTAAAAGTACACCTAAAACTGAAATAAAAATAAATCTGAAAAAATTTCTTTTAAAAGACATAAATCCCCCTTTATTAAAATTGGTATAATAATACTATAAATAGTATAATAATTTGCACAAAAAGTACACCACTATAAATCAGACCCAAAATGTAAAATACAAATATAAATTAAATAGAAAAATATTTATACTATTATATTCAAAAACAACAGAAAATATTAAAATTTTTTGCAAATTTGGGACATAAATCAGCAAATTTGGGACATTGGAGTACAAGAGAGGAAAAATATGCTATAGTTGTTAGAAGTAACATAGAGATGAAAGGATAATACAGGAGGTGATATTATAGCGGATAAAGTAACGATAATCTAATATTTATTCAAGTATGGTATAGTGTAAATTATTCATATAAGAGGAAGTAATCTTAAACTAATTAAAAAACTAAAGGAAGCAAAGTAAGAAAGGCGTACTATATGAAGAAAAATTTAGTGTTAGTTATTATTGTACTTATATCAGTAGCTGTAGTAATTGGAGCTGTTATATTGATAAATATCTCAGAAAAAAATAGAAGCTCCAATAAGGATAACTCAACAAGTAAGGTCACAGACACTATAGTAGATAATTTTGTACCGGGAAGAGTGGAGATTAAGGTTACAGAAATATCTGAAGATAGTATAAAGGGAATAGTTGTTAATGGAGGGATTATATTTAAGGCAGATGAAGAAATAACAGTTAAGGGAATAAATAGTACATCAATGGATGAAAGTGGCAAAAATATTAGTAAGGATATGGTAATTTGTTTTAGCTGTAGTGAGAAAGATATTGAAGCTGAGAATGTAGTAAATATCAGTAACTTTAGCATTAAGCAAAATTAAAGGTTATAGTTTTTATATAGCTGAAGTGAAAAGTGTATTTCCACTGTTATAAATGTGTTTTTTAAAGTGACATTTACTCTTACAGAATGAAGTAAATGTCACTTTTTGTATCCACATAAAAATAAACCACCTGCTAAGATGGTGGTACTGATTGTAAGAGTAAATGCAACTTTTTGAGAAGTAGAAATAGATGTAAGACTAAAATCCACTTTTACCAGTTTAAAGTGGAAATGAACTTTTCACTTCAGATAGTTTTTATATAATAAATAAGACTATATCCTCTTTTTTATTAAAAAAAGATGTGGTATAATAAGTTCAGTTTATTATTTGAAATGTAAGTGTATTAATTAATATATTAAAGCAATTAAGAAAAGGACAAAAAGTATGAAGACTATTTTAAAGTACGAGCAGATAATCAATGAGGCTCTTCGCTCTTCACTTGATTATGAAACACCAGACGAAGAAATTAATGAGTTTATAAGATTTTTTGGAAAACATATTCATTCAGATAGAATTTATATTTTTGAGGATGATTGTGATAATCATGTTACAAATAATACATATGAATGGTGTGCTGATAAAATTATACCACAAATAGATGCACTGCAGGGTGTAGATATGGATGTTATTGGATGGTGGTATGAAACCTTTGATTCGGGAAAAAGCGTAATTATTCCGGATGTGTCAATATTAGAGGAAAATCATCGATTATCTTATCAGATATTAAGAACACAAAATATTAAAAATTTAGTGGTTTGTCCTTTGAGATATAAAGGAGAGATAAGAGGCTTTTTCGGAGTGGATAATCCGCCAGAGGGAGATTATGAAACGCTTACTGTGTTTCTGGATATGATAGGAGCTGTGCTTATCTCACTTTTAAAAATAAGAAACTCCTTTAGAAAATCTAACTATGAAGCAAAGCTTAGCAGCTATTCTGCTTTGGCAGAAATATATTTGTCAATGTATTTAATAGATTTAAAGACAGGTACATTTAAAATAATTAAGAGTAACAAATTTATTGATGAATGTTGTGATAAAAATGAAAAGGATAATTATAACAGGCAGATTGGAAATGTTATAAAAAGACTCTGCCTTAGAAAGTACCACGAAGAAATAGCAACTTTTACTGATGTATCTACCCTGGAGGAAAGATTAGAAAATTGTAATACAGTTGCACATGTATTTAAAGGAAAAATATCAGGCTGGTGCAGAGAACGCTTTATAAAGGTAGATAATGATGAAGAAGGAAAGCTGTGGCATGTACTATATTGTATAGAAGATATTGATAAAGAAAAAACAAGAGAGGACAGACTTGTATATTTGTCTGAAATAGATAGTATGACAGGTGTATGTAATAGAGGCAGTGGTGAACGCAAAATATCAAGGCTGTTAGAGGCAGGTGTAGGAGGAATGCTGCTGCTAATAGACTGCGATAAATTTAAGTCTATAAATGATACTTATGGTCATATTGTAGGAGATGCAGTTATTATTGCTATTGCAGAAACCCTGCAAAAGGTATGTGGACCAAGAGATATAGTTATGCGATTAGGGGGAGATGAATTTGCGATGTTTATACCTAAACTGGTGGACAAAGAGGAGGCAGAGGCGTTTTTTAAACAGCTATTTACAGAAATATCACAAATCTATATTGCAGAAATGGGAGATAGAAAAATATATGTAAGCTTAGGAGCGGCAATCTGTGAGGAAAATCAGGGGGCAACCTTTGATGAATTATATAGGAAAATGGACAGCGCAATGTATGAAAGCAAGAAAGAGGAAGGCTACTGTGCTAGAATATATTAGGAGTTAGGAAATATGGATTAGTGATTCAAAATCAGAATTTAACAATTAAATTAAAGCAAAAAAACAAGAGGATAAAATGTGATACGCCCCTGTCTGCTTGACAGGGGCATATCACATTTTATCCTCTTGTTTTTGTATATTAAAGCATATGAGCGCGTAATTCCTCGCCTGAAAGTGGGCTAAGATATGCAGGTGCAATATCAAATACTGTCTTACAGCCAGATACTCCTTCGTTTGATAAGCGGTTAATTGCTCTGGCAAAGGATAAAATAACCGAAGATGTAAATTCAGGATTTGAATCTAATTTTAAGCTATATTCAATAACATGCTTGTGTTCCTTATTTAAGCCTGTAACACCTGTACGGAAAACAAAGCCACCGTGAGGGATTTCAGAATGGTTTGCATTGAATTCTTCCTCTGAAATAAAGTGTACTGTTGTATCATAATCAGCAAAGTAGTTTGGCATTGTTTTAATGTCATTTTCTATCTGGGCTAAATCAGCACCTTCCTCGGCGACAACAAAACACTCTCTAATGTGCTTCTGTCTTGTTGTAAGCTCTGGATTGGCACCGCTTCTTACTGCCTCTAAGGCTTTCTCTACAGGAATAGTATACTGCTTTCCATTCTTTACGCCATTTACTCGTCTGATAGCATCCGAATGTCCTTGACTTACGCCCTTGCCCCAGAAGGTATAATCCTTTCCCTCTGGTAAAACAGCAGAACCATATAATCTCATAAGTGAAAACATACCTGGGTCCCATCCACAAGAAATAAGAGCAACATGACCATTTTCCTTTGCTACCTTATCAACCTTCGCAAAATGCTCAGGAATCCTTGCGTGAGTATCAAAACTATCAATTACATTAAAATATTTTGCATATTCAGGTGTTTGTTCAGGTAAATCTGTTGCAGAACCACCACAAAGCACTAATACATCAATTTTATCCTTTAACTTTTCGATGTCCTCTACTGAATATACTTCAACGCCATCCGTAGCAGGCTTTATTGAAGCAGGATTTCTTCTTGTAATAATACAGGAAAGAACCATATCATCATTTTGTCTAATTGCACTTTCTATACCTTTTCCAAGGTTTCCGTATCCTAATATTCCGATTTTCATATTAGTCCTCCTTAAGCTTTAGTAGAAAAACAAATATTTTTCCGTAAACAATATACTACATTTTTTACAAAAAATAAATAAAAAAAATAGAGTAATGGTTGTAAAAATAAAATATAAATGGTAGTATACCAATAGAAAAAAGGAGGTGAAGAACATGGACAGTTGCGATAGTTCGGGGCAGAATTTGATTTGCACAAAAAAATATATGTTGTTAGAGTGGGATTGTCTGTGTTCTTAATCTAGGAGCGTGTTTTTTTGCTGCACTTAAATTAGTCCTTGAGATAATTAAAATTTATACAAGGAGGAATTAAAGTGAAAGAATTATTAAAAGAATCAACATTTGAAAATGAGCTTGTAGAGATTTTCAGAAGCAACCTATCTAAAGAGGAGCTTTTGGATAAAATATCAAATTATCACGAAAATGATATTGCAGGAGCATTAGAAAAATTAAATACTGAGGAGAGAAAAAAGATTTACCCAATATTAGGGGAAGAAATGGTATCTGATATATTTACCTATATTGAGGACCCAGACGAATATCTTACTGAGTTACAGCCAGAGATGATGGTAAAGGTTCTTTCAAAGATGGACGCTGATGATGTAGTAGACATATTAGATGAAATGGAGGACGAGGATAAGAGCCAGATTGTTGGTATGCTGGATGAGGAAACGGGAAATGACATTAAATTGATTTTGTCATACTCTCAGGACGAAATTGGTAGTAAAATGACAACCAATTTTATTGAGATTTCAAAGAACTTATCTATCAGACAGGCAACTAGGGAGCTGATTACCCAGGCGGGTGAAAATGACAATATTGGTACAATTTATGTTGTAGATGAAAATGGTGATTATTATGGTGCTATTGATTTAAAGGATTTAATAATAGCCAGGGATGGTGCAAATTTGGAAGATATTATTAGTACTTCCTATCCTTTTGTTAATGACCATGAACTTATAGCCGATTGTATAGAACGAATCAAGGAATACGAGGAGGACTCTATTCCGGTAGTAGCTGAAAATGGAAAAATATTAGGTGTAATTACTTCGCAGGATATAGTAGAGGTTGTAGATGATGAAATGGGTGAGGATTATGCAAAGCTTGCTGGTTTAATAGCTGAGGAGGATTTAAACGAAAAAACCACAGAAAGTATGAAAAAAAGACTGCCTTGGTTGGTTATTTTACTGTTTTTGGGAATGGCAGTATCCTCTGTGGTTGGTGTATTTGAAACTGTAGTTGCAGTGTTACCAATAGTTATCTGTTTCCAGTCACTTATTTTAGATATGGCGGGAAATGTAGGAACACAGTCACTTGCCGTAACTATTCGTGTTTTAATGGACGAAAATCTTACTACCTCAGAAAAATTCGGTTTAGTAATTAAAGAAATGAGGGTAGGTCTGGCAAACGGCTTATTTTTAGGAATATTAGCATTTATATTTATAGGTGTTTATATTATTGTGTTTAAGCATAATACAGTTACCAATAGCTTTCTTATATCAGGCTGTGTAGGGGTATCATTGCTGGTTGCAATGATTATATCAAGCCTTGTAGGAACACTTATACCAATGCTGTTTCATAAAATTAAGATAGACCCGGCGGTTGCTTCAGGTCCATTAATTACCACAGTAAATGACTTGGTGGCAGTTGTTACTTATTATGGGTTAGCCTGGGTACTCCTTATAGAGGTATTCCATTTAGGCTAGACAATGAAGAGTGAAGGCTTATAGTGTACAAGCTGCTAATTTAATATTAACAGCTTGTATTTTAATACAAAAAATTAAATTGATATATTTATGGTGAGGTTTTATAATATAGGACGAAGAAAAACTTTTGCAGCATATTTGAGGAGGATACCTTAGTGAGTCAGCCAAATGACAAGATTATTGAGTTAATCAACATTACAAAAAGTTTCGAGGATGGATTTAGTGCAGTAAGCGATTTTAATTTGTCCATAGAAAAAGGAGAGTTTGTAACTTTTTTAGGACCGTCAGGTTGTGGTAAAACTACAACCCTTAGAATGATTGCAGGCTTTGAGCTTCCTTCAGAGGGACAAATATTATTAGACGGAAAGGATATTAGTAAGCTTCCGCCAAATAAAAGACCTATTAATACAGTATTTCAAAGATATGCTCTATTTCCACACTTAAATATATTTGATAATGTAGCGTTTGGGCTTAAGCTAAAAAAGCTTCCTAAGGACGAAATCAATAAAAAAGTAAAAAAAGCTCTTGAAATAGTAGATTTAGAGGGGTTTGAAAAAAGAAAGATTTCTACGCTTTCCGGCGGACAGCAGCAAAGAATTGCTATTGCCAGAGCTATTGTCAATGAGCCGGAAATCCTTTTATTAGACGAGCCATTAGGTGCGTTAGATCTTAAAATGCGTAAGGAAATGCAGTTGGAGCTTAAAAATATGCACGAAAGACTTGGCATTACCTTTATATATGTTACCCATGACCAGGAAGAGGCTCTTACAATGTCTGACAAAATAGTAGTTATGTCAGAAGGAAGAATACAGCAGGTAGGTACACCTGAGGATATTTATAATGAGCCTAAAAATGCCTTTGTTGCCGATTTCATTGGTGACAGTAATGTTTTTGGCGGTGTAATGACCGACAAGCTTAAGGTTAGATTTTGTGGACACGAATTTGATTGTGTTGATGATGTTGAAAAAGGTACTATGATAGATGCTGTAGTACGACCAGAGGATATTATTATAACTACCTGTGAAAAGGGTATGATACAAGGTGAAATAGTATCAGTAATATTTAAAGGTGTTCATTATGAAATTACCATATTGTCTGGCAAAAATGAAATAGTTGTACAGACTACAAAGAAGGCAGAGGCAGGCGAAAAGGTAGGCTTAATAATAGAGCCTGACGGAATTCATGTAATGCTTGCCGAGCATACAATAAACAGAATAGAGTCTGGAATAAATAAACATTACAAGCTGGAATTTCTTGACGGAGAGCTGGCTTGTGATTTAACAAAGCTTATTCCGGGTGCAGGCTACAATGAGGACGGAGTGTTAGTAGATGCTCATAAGGACGAGGTGGATATAGAAAAGCTGAAGGTAATTATATCTATAAAGCCTGAGGATATTGAAATGAGTGATGATGAGGAATCAGGTATTATTTGTGGACATATTATCAGCCTTATATATAAGGGTGACCATTACAGCTATGTAGTGCGTACAGATGATGATATAGATATTGTTGTAGATGATGAGGATCTTTGGAATATGGACGACTATGTAAGCCTAATTATTCATGAAGATAGCTTTAAATTTTCTCTAAAAAAATAGTGTAAGTGTAAGAAGGTAAATTTTACAGCTTACTAATGTAATTAGATTGTTTGTTGTATATCATTAGCAATCTTATTAGAAAATTGAAAAGGAGAACTTGGATGAATAGGATACGATTAAATAGGAAGCATTTAGGTATTCCATATGGTTTGTTTCTACTTTGTTTTGTAGTAGCACCACTTTTAGTTATAATATTTTATGCGTTTACAAACGCATCGGGACAGTTTTCAGTAGACAATCTGATTGGCTTTTTTACAAGTCCCAACACAATAGGAACCTTGTTTTACAGTATGGGAATAGCTATTGTAACCACCTGTGTATGTTTGTTAATAGCTTATCCTGTTGCATATATTCTTGCAAGAAGCAAAATGAGATACAAATCTACAGTAGTGCTTATATTTGTGCTGCCTATGTGGATTAACTTTACTCTTAGAATAACTGCATTAAAGGAAATACTTACGATAATTGAAGGAAATCTTGCATATTATCCCTTCCTTAATACAATAATAGGAATGACCTATGATTTTCTTCCATTTATGATTTTACCAATGTATACAACTTTATTAAAGCTTGATAAAAGCTTATTAGAGGCAGCAGCAGATTTAGGAGCAAGTCCTGCAAAGATATTCTGGAAGGTGACACTTCCATTGTCTTTACCTGGAATTATAAGTGGTGTTGTAATGGTATTCTTACCATCAATGACTAATTATGTAGTATTAGATATGCTTTATAACAGCACATATATTATGGGTAGTCTTATTGGCAGCTATTTTGCAGCATATGACTGGCATAATGGCTCAATGATTTCATTAATATTATTAGCAATTATTTTAATATTTACTATTTTTACTAATAGATATGAGAATGAAGATAATGCAGGAAGAGGAGGTGCTATATTATAATGAAGAAAGCATTAAAGATAATATTTTTTGCATTAGTAGTTTTATTTATATACGCACCAATATTAGTATTAGCTGTATATAGCTTTACTGATTCGGCAAATATTGGACCTATACATAATTTTTCACTTAAAAATTATAAGACATTATTTACCAGTGAAGAATTAACAGGAATGATTACAGGCACAGTATTTCTTGCATTTGGCTCGGCTATAATTGCTACTATACTTGGAACCTTGGGAGCTTTGGGAGCCTTTTACAGTAAAAAGCTTTCAAAGGTGGCAATGAACTCAATGAATCAGATACCTGTTGTTAACGCAGATGTAGTTACAGGCTTTTCTATATGTATTTTGTTAATTGTTGTAGCTGGCATTGACAAAAGCACATATATTCCTTTAGTAATAGGTCATGTAGTATTATCGGCACCGTTTGTATATTTGTCGGTAGTACCAAAGCTAAAGCAAATGGATAACAGTCTGTATGAGGCAGCAATGGATTTAGGAGCTTCGCCACAAATGGCACTTAGAAAGGTAGTTATACCACAGATAGCACCGGGTATTATATCTGGCTTTGCATTAGCAGTTACCTTGTCTTTGGATGATTATTTTATTACCAGCTATACAAAACCAGCTACCTTTGACACTATCAGCACCTATGTTGTAAATGCCACAAAAGGCTCTCAGACAGATATAAAAACAGCCTTGTGGGCATTATCTACGATTATTTTTGTAATAGTAATATTAATAGTAGTTTTGGCAAATTTAAAATCTAGCAGAAAAGCTAAAGGATAAGAAATGAAAAAGAAAATTAACAAAATTATAAAAAAGGTTATAGCTGTATCTATGGCAGTATTCACAGGCTGTATGCTTATTTCTGCAAATGTAGTTAAAGGTGCAACAGCCTCAGAAGGTGATGAGGTTATAAAGCTTAGGGTATGTAACTGGGAGGAATATATTGATTTAGGCGGCTGGGACGAGGACGAAGTAATTGATTTGGAAAATGGTACAGAGATTTTTGGCGGAAATTCTATGATTAAGGATTTTGAGGAATGGTATTACAAAACCTATGGAAAAAAGGTCGAAGTAGAATATTCCTGCTTTGGTACTAATGAGGATTTATACAACCAGCTTACAATGGGTGACACTTATGATTTGGTGTGTCCTTCAGATTATATGATAATGAAGCTTATGGCAGAAGGTGTCTTAGAGCCTTATTCAGAGAAATTTTATGATACAGGTATAGAAACTAACTATTATGTAAAGGGTGTTTCTCCTTATATAAAAGGTGTTTTTGATGAAAATGAAATAGGTGGAGAGGCATGGAGTAAATATGCAGCAGGTTATATGTGGGGCATTACCGGGATTTTATACAATCCAGAAAAAATGACTAAAGAGGAGGCATCTACCTGGTCTGTCTTTGGTAATGAAAAGTTTAACAGACAGATTACCTTAAAGGATAATGTAAGAGATACTTATTTTGCTATTCTAGGAATAGTTAAAGCAGATACACTTATGGATAATACCTTTGTTTCAGCAGTTAATTATAATGAGCTGCTTACAAAGGAAATGAATGATGTTAGCAGTGAAACTATTGGTAAAGTGCAGGATAAGCTTCAGGACATAATGGGAAATATTTATTCCCTGGAAACTGATAGCGGCAAGGCTGATATGGTTACAGGCAAAATTGTAGCAAATTATCAATGGTCAGGTGATGCTGTTTATGCAATGGATCAGGCAGAGGAGGACGATGTCTATCTTGAGTTTGTAGCACCTAAGGAATGTACAAATCTTTGGTTTGACGGCTGGATAATGTTGAAAAAGGGCATTAATGGTGACAACGAAAAGAAGCAGGCTGCCGAAGCTTTCGTTAATTTCCTTTCAAGACCAGACAATGCTGTAAGAAATATGTATTATATTGGTTATACATCAGTAATTGCTGGTGAGGATAGTACAGTATTTGATTATCTTAACTGGTGCTATGGAGCAGAGGAGGATAGTGAGGAAATAATTGAGTATCCTGTAGGCTATTTCTTTACTGGAGATAATGAGGATGAAAATTATGTAATAACTACAGATTCCTCACAGGTAGACAGACAGCTATATGCTCAGTACCCATCAAGTGACACTATTAAAAGGGCAGTAGTAATGCAGTATTTTAATGATGAGGAAAGCAAGGAAATTAATCAGATGTGGATTAATGTAAGGTGCTTTAATATAGCTGATGTGCCTATATTTGTGTGGGGGATTATGGGTGGAATTGTAGTTATAATAGTTGCTTTGATTATAAGAAAAAAGGTTAATAGTAGATAAGCTGTATAAAAATATAATGTTATTTTATAAAGCTTAAAAAAAGCCTAAAATCTTGACATAGATATAAGTTTTTTATATACTTAATGTGTAGAAATGGATTTTTACGCATCTTATATCTGAACAAGGAGGTGATTCAGATGGTTAGCAGTGCATATACATATTACCTGACAAATTATGTTGGAAAAGAAACATCCAAGTATGACACTCATAAAAAGAGTGAGCTACGAGATGTTTATAATAGAATGGTCAAGGTAAATAAAAATTCTTCCCTTTACAAAATATCTGAAAGTGAAGATGTTAAAAAGTATGCTATTGATTTAAAAGAAATTGCCCGTTCAATTTCAAATGTAGCATCTGAATTATCCGAAAATGAAAACCTTGATTCAGGCTTTCTTAAAAAGAAAGCAATATCTAGTGATGATACTACTATTGCTGCAAAGTATATTGGCAGTGACCAGCCTGACACACTACCAACAGAGCTTAGAATAAAGGTACAATCATTGGCAACAGGTCAGGAAAATTTAGGCAGTTATCTAAATCAAAATGAAATGGGTATGAAAAAAGGTTCATATTCGTTTGATTTTTCTATAGGTGAATATGCTTATGAGTTTCAGTTTAATGTAAAAGCAGGCGAAACAAATAGAGATGTACAGGACAAATTAGCAAGGCTGATTAATAAGTCAAATATTGGAGCAAAGGCTACAGTTGTAGAGGATAGCTTAAATAGAAGTGCATTAGCTATAAAGTCTGATAGTACAGGTATAACAAATTATAATGGAAAGATTTTCAATATTACTAACAATAAATTAAGTGAAGCAGGTGACGCTGTTTCATATCTGGGAATTGATAAGATTGCTAAAGAGCCTACAAATGCCCAGTTTACAATTAATGGAATAGAAAAGTCATCTTCTTCAAATACCTTTACTGTTGCAAAACAGTATATAATAAATTTAAAGAAAACAAACGATGATGAGGTAGTGGTTGGCCTTAAACCGGATTTTGATGCTGTTATTGAAAATGCCAATGAATTAATAGAAAAATATAATTCATTAGTAGATTTGGCGGCAAGCAGAGTAGGTGAAGGATATGAGGCAGAAAGACTTTACAGAGATATTAAAGGTATTACTTCGTATTACAAGGATTCCCTAGACTCGGCAGGCTTTAAGGTTGGCGGGGACGGAAAGATAAAGGTAGACGAAGCATTGCTTATTCAGTCTGCAAATGAAGGAAATTTAAAGGATAGTCTTGCAAGCTTAGGTTCCTTTAAGAAAACCTTACTTAACAAGGCAAATAATATTTCCGTTAATCCAATGGCTTATGTAGATAAAAAGCTGATCAGCTATAAAAATCCAATAAACAACTTCAATAGTGTTTATATGACATCTATATATAGTGGAATGATGTTTAATGGATATGTGTAAAAAATATTTTATGGGATAGACTAAATTGAACTATTGTGCTAGTATAAAGTAGCCAGTGCTACTTGTACTAGCATTTTGATTTATTTATTTTTTAAAGGAGATTTTTTATGAAAAAAAGAATTTTTACAATAGTAGCAGCACTTACACTTGCATCACTTTCTTTAGCAGGCTGTGGCAGCGATGACACAAAGGAAACTACAACTGTTGCAGGAAATAACAGCTCAGTCAGCCATGAAGCAAAGGGCTATATTTTTGAAGCTGATGGAGTAAAGGTTGGAATGGATATGGAGGCAGCTCCTATTATTAAAGCCTTAGGTGAACCTAAAAATTATTTTGAAGCAGCTAGCTGTGCATTTGAAGGCTTAGATAAAATGTATGGATATGGCAGCTATGAGGTAGATACTTACGAATTAGAAGGAAAGGATTATATCTCTGGTGTTATTTTTAAAGATGATATGGTATCAACTCCAGAAGGTGTTTCAATAGGCAAGACTAAGGACGATATGATAAAGGCTTATGGTGATGGCTTCAAGGAAGAACAGGGAATGTTAGTATATGAAAAAGAAGGAACAAAGATTAAGTTTGTAGTGGATGCAAATAATGAAATTACATCAATTACTTATTCATCAACTATATTAGACAAATAAAGAGTTTAAAATATAAGAATATAAGCAAATATAAAAGAAAATATTTAAAATAATGTCAGGCAATCCTATACAGTGTATATAGTAAAGCTATAGGTGTATATGTTGGGATCAGCCTGACATTATTGTATTATTGTCATATAAACTACGACAGAAATTATAACAATTTAAGGAGGACAGCGACTTCCTTGCGAGGTGGCATAGCCGGTTTTTCATCATAGTAGCCAAGAGCAATTACTGA
>OIZX01000700.1_pt1 | contig 20784 bp, 16 predicted proteins | sample 1588621 | NCBI WGS metagenome assembly OIZX01 (sample SAMN03283276) | human gut metagenome | biome: human-associated habitat; material: feces | host: Homo sapiens | place: Peru | collected 2012 | reverse complement strand
CAAAAAAGGACAGCTTTTCGATGAACAAGGTTTTGTAAAAGATGGGCGCGAGAAACTCACTCGCTACGCCCTTTTCGTGCCGTTTTACCAAAAGATAAAATTCATCACAAATGTGAATGAATTTAGCAACGGCGTAAGCTTTGGCGTGCACTCTCAAAACTGGGGGGGGGGGGGGCAACTCTCTATACTCTAAAAATTCGCTATAAAATTTTTGGAATTCAAATTTTTAGCAAAAATGTCTCACAAATAAAAACACCTATTCAACTCGAAAAATATGAAATTTTTTTTGGTCTGCTATCGGTAACGATGATTGGCTAAATATAGGTAAATATATCGCCACTAATCCGAACATTGAACAAGAAATCTTCGCCCTTATAAGTGGACTAGACAAAACAAGCAAGAATCTCGTTTTGAGACAAATTGCTCTCTCATTAAAAGCTTATAAAACCAATGAATGTAAAGTTACAAATCTCACGCCACAGGAAATCACTGAAATCAAGAAAATTAATAGTGAATTTTTGCCTAATATTTTTAAATTAAGTGATAGTTTATATGCTTATGATGATTATTTTTTACCAATTAACCACTTTACATCAGAAGTATTTTTCTATAAGTATAATCTTGATATTTTAGAACCCCAAACTTTAGTCAAAATTAGACAGAAAGACATTATTGATGCAGGTGCTTACATTGAGGATACTGCGATATTGTTTGAGCGTGAATTTTGTGATAAAAACATTTATAGTTTCGAACTTACACAAACACACTTCAAACTGATGCAAAGCACTTTAAAATTAAACAAGTCTAAACGAATTATCCCCATCAATAAAGGATTAGGAGCAAAAGAGATGACAATGCGAATTAATGTTTGCGGTGATGGATCAAGCATTATAACACATTGTACTAGTGATAATGTGGAGGATGTGAAAATTATTACACTTGATAGTTTTATAAATAAAAACAAAATTGAAGTGGGTTTTATAAAGGTTGATATTGAAGGCACTGAAATGGATTTTTTAAAAGGTGCAAAAGAAACAATTTGTACGCAAAAACCCACATTATTGATAAGTCTCTATCATTTAGGTAAAGATTATTTTCAAATCAAACCTTTGATAAAAAGTTGGAATTTGGGTTATACATTTAAAATACATAGGGATCCAAATGGCTATCTCACGCTCGGAACTGCACTTTTTTGCGAAGTTTTGGAGTGAGTTCTTTAAATTTTTGCTTGATATGATAGTGTGAGGTTGTTAATTTTTGTACCTTGTTTATATGTCGTCATTGTGAGCTAAGCAGTTAATTTTTGCTCGGCGTGGCCATTCACAAGCAAAAAGCGGCTCTAAATTTACAACTATGCCAACTCACAGGACTTGCGTGTAAGGATAAGCGAGACAATCACTCCGTTTATCTGCAATGTTTTAGTGTGAATTCGCGGAAATTTATAGGATTTATAGAGAATTTGCGAGATATTAGAATAAAATTTTATCATTTATTTTCTTTGGAATTTAGTGATTTGATTAAAATGTCAATCATTTGTTTTTGGTGTGCTTGCACCTTGTTATTTGACTTTTCTTCTGTATTGTCATTATTTTTTAAATTTTTTAAACAGCACATTAGCACTAATTTTAAACTCTCACTATTGCTTTCTTTGGCAATGTCAATTTATTTTTTCTCTAAATTTTGTTTGCCTAATGAGGAATTTAAGCTACGACTGATGAGTGCCAGATTTCCAAAAATATCCATTTCACTTTTATTGTTTAGCCACCACTTTTCATCTGGCTCACTTTGTGGCTGAAAATGCTCGATAGAGCCTAAATTTCTAAAACAGAATTTTTTTCATATATCACCAAAACCCTTATCTTTAATTTTTAGATCTCCTTCATTTTCAACGCCATTTTTCCACAAATAATACTCTAAGCGATAAAACCAATAATGCGGTGTCTTTACACCATTTGATAGATATTTTGTTAAAAAAGATTCATCAATTGTAAAATTACCATTTTGTTTATAATGTTCTTTTAGAATTACACTACGAATTTGTTCAGTATCTTTTTCCTCTAAAAACGCTACAAGTTTTTCTTGTAAAACTCTTAATTTTTCAATTAAAGGCTCATCTTTTTGCGATTCTTTTTTTGACTAGAGATTTTGGCAATTCATTTTTATCTTTATTGCTCAAAAAATTATCCACGAATTCTTTAATTTCTTTTATCTCATCAAATTGCAAATTATCACTACTCAAAAACTCTAAAAATTCCGTTAACCAATGCTCGTAATTTTGCTTTTCACCTTGCCTTGCTACACGTAGATAGTTTTGAATCATTGCTAGTTTTTCAAATGACTTTGCTTTTGGCTGATAAGAGCCATTGCTTTCGTAAAATCTCATAATCGCAAATCCATCATCGCCCAAAGTATTTTTAATCACAAAATAATCAAAAAGCACACGGATTTGTAGCATAAATATAATAAATTTTTTGCAATTTTGTTTTGCATTACCACTATCTTTATCATTAAGAATAAAGTCTTTGTAACAAACATTCTCTTCGTTTTTAATTTTATTATCCCACATAATTTCCAAAAGTCTATCTTTTGAAATAGTGATTTTATCTATTTTGTATTTACATTTCTTAGCAATCCACAACTTATAACAATGCAATAAAAATGTAGGAAAATCAACGATAGATTCGACTTTGTTAGGTGAATCTTTTTCTTTGCTTTTATTAGTTTCAGAGATTTTGTATTTTTCAACAATATCTGCTATCTCGACAAGGCTGTCATTGTTGTTGCTAGATTCCGCGCTATTTTCGTTTTGTGATTTGGACTTCAAAATACTTCTATCGCTCGCGCTTTGAAAAATATATTTATCCATATCACTACACAAATCCCAAATTTTAGCGTATTTTTTCCATATTTCATCACTCTCGTCTTGTTTTAATTTATTATTTTTATCATAAACCTTGCGAATTTCGCCAAGAATCCGTGCTTTTAAAATCTCGTGTTTTTCAAGCTGTTTGCCACGGTTATTCATTCGCACAAAAAAGCGGTTTAAATCCGTATTTTGTGCCAAAGTTACAAAAACAAAGCAAACATTTTCATAAATATATTTTGCAAAGTTTGCTAAATCTATGTCTTTGCCATTCACAAACCACGACTCTATACACGAAAACGCCTCAACAATCTTTTGATGAATATTTTGCAATTCTTTAAAAAGATTGACTTTGCCATCTTTGTCTTGCTCAAATTTATGCTTACCATCTACAATCTTTTTGGCAAGATTTGTTAGCGAATTTTGTTCGTTATCGCGTATCGGCATATCAATTCGTAATTTATCGCCTTTCAAAATAAAATTTTGCCAAACTTTTTGTTTATCGTTGCTACATTCGCACTCTCTATTTGCAAGGTAAAATCCTATAAACCAAAGTGTAGTAAGCCTCTGCTGTCCATCGATAAGCACATATATTTTTTGCTCATTTTCGCTTTTTATGCTTGTAGTGATATTGCTGATGAAATAATTTTCTTTTGATTCATCAAAAGCCTTTTTCATATCATCAAGCAAGGTTTCAATTTGCTCTTTTTTCCACTCATAAAGTCTTTGATATGGTGGAATCTCAAATAATTCGTTTTTTCTAAAATCGCATATATGCTTTACTTCTGCCATATTACCATTATTTTCCATTTTATTCTCCTTTTGTTGGTTCTGGGTGTGGTGTGATACCATAGCGCCCATATTCAGTTTTCCCATCATTGCCTTTATCCTTTTGCATTTGTCGTATATACTTATCTGTATTGACAGCTCTTTTCTTTTTACCTTGTTCTATTTTCTCTACAATATCATTTTCAACCTCAACACACACCGAAACAAACTTCAATAATTCACTTTCAAGTTCTTGTTCTGTGCTTGTGTGATATATAAGAGATAGAATTTTTTTATCTCTCACATAATTTTTGACGATATTCTCTGTAATCGCAAAATATTCCGTGCGCAAACTAAAAACTGCTCTTGCGATAAGGCGGAGCATATAGTCTGCGTTGCCATTTGGAAATTTATCAAAATAAATCAGCATAGCCATAATGTAAATATATCCATTCAATTTAAAGCCCGTTTCGTTAATGTTTGCGATTTTTTTGTCATAAAATTCTGTTTATAGCAGTTTTTCATAGAGTCTATTAAAATGCGCAAGAAACTCAAAGAAATCCACACCACCGATAAAGTTTTGTAGGATTCCTAGCGAATTTGTGCTACGCTGTGGTTTTGTCTGCAAAGTTGCAGAAAATTCTTTGCAAAATTCGTCATAGATATAATGCTCTTGAGGGTTTGTAATAACCTTATGTGTAGCATTTGCTAGTTTTCCCCTATCTCGTAGCCAAATCCTAGCTGGAGCTAAAATATCGTTCAGCAATACTTTTATAGGTCGATTTTCATCATCTCTGTCATCATCGTCGTTATCGCTTTTTTTGGCAAAAGATTCAAAATCTTTAGCGTAAAATTTAATCAAATCGTTACAATTTTGGGTTTCTAACGCCCTTAAATGAAACGCCTTTATCAAATCACACGCTTCAAGCCGTTTGCCTTTGGCATTTACGCTGTCAAAAAATATAAAGGCATCATCTAGTGCGGGTGCAACAACATAGATAAATTCTATTTTGTCTTTTAGTTCTTTTATATATGTTTTTATATTTGCAATGTTGTTTTTATCGTCGATTTTCCAACCTTTCTTGCTTGAAAACCACGATACGATAAAATCATAGTTTTCCTTAATATGCTTTTTTGACTCACTATGTGCAAACTCGCTTTTGCCTAAAAATTCGTTTGAATCGCTATCATTTAAAACGCGCAAAATCAACGCCAACGAAACAAGTCTTTGTTGTCCATCGACCACTTCAAATTCGTCCTTATCATTTTTATATAAAATCAAACTTCCAAGCAAATACTTTTCAGGATTATTTTGGTTTAAATCAGCATTCATTTGTTCGTCCAAATCTTCAAGCAGTATTTTCACTCGCTCACTATCCCACACATAAGCACGCTGATAATCTGGTATAATTAAATTTGAAACAATCAAATCTTTAAAAAGTATCGTCCCAGTAAATTTTTCTTTTGTCAGTTGATTTAAATTTGTAAATACACTCATTTTCACTCACTTATTTTTTAGTTGTTTGATTATACCACAAAATCCTAAAATTCATCAAATTCCAAATTCAAACCTTTTTTAGCTATAATCACACCAAAATTCGCAAAAAAACAAAGCAAACATTTAAGGTGCAAAATGCCTTAAAACAAAACGATTTGACACAAAAAACACCAAAAAAAGGAGCTAAAATGACAAAAACGGCGTTTATCACAGGGGCGAGTTCGGGTTTTGGCAAGGCGTGCGTGCAGGCTTTGGCAAAACAAGGCTTTAAAATCATCGCATTAGCAAGGCGCGCGGAACGCTTGGCTGAGTTGGAGGCTGAATTTAAGGGGCAAATTCACAGCATTTGCGCCGATGTGCGCGACAAAAAGGCTATCTTTGACGCTGTGGCTCAAATCCCGCCCGCATTTAAGGACATTAGCGTGCTTATCAACAACGCTGGGCTAGCACTTGGCACGGAGAAATTTGACAAGCTTGGCATCGATGACATTGAAACTATGGTAGATACAAATGTCAAGGGCTTTTTGTATGTCGCAAGAGCCATTATACCGCTTTTGCGGGCGCAAAAGTCCGCTCACATTTTCAACCTAGGCTCGGTCGCAGGGCGCAACCCTTATTTTGGAGGCAATGTGTATTGTGGCACAAAAGCCTTTGTGGGGCAGTTTTCGCTCGCCTTGCGAAACGATTTGCGTGGCAGCAATATAAAAGTAACAAATATCGCCCCCGGGCTTTGCAAAACCGAATTCAGCGAAGTTCGCTTTAAAGGCGACAAGGCAAAAGCCGACAGCGTCTATGAAAGCACCAAATTTTTAAGCGCAGACGACATAGCAAAGGTGATTTGCGCCGTGCTTTCACTGCCTGAGCATATTAACATAAACGAGTTGGAGCTAATGCCCGTAACGCAAACTTGGGCGGGCTTTTATATAGAAAAATTGTAACTTTATACTATCACTAGTAAGTTTGTAGGATGAAATTTGTCCCATCGTTGTTTGGTGCTAATACAATCTTATTAGGATTATCTATAAGATAGCCAGCCCACCAACTAAAAGTGCTATTGGCGATGATAGCGTGTTGACAAGAGCGCATTAACTCCATTTCTTGTGCAGCATTACCTTCGCCATTATTTACAACAAATTCAAACTCCACACCCTTTTTACATTCATCGCTCAAAGTTGCCAAAAATTGACGCTCACACCATACTATGTCATTGCTAAACACAAAGATATGTGGCTTTGCAATTTTAGATTTGATATGAGTTATTGCACCGCTGTAATACTTTCCACCAAGCTGCACATATATATGTTTAAGCACTAGATAATCACCCCTGCGAATATGCAAAAATATCGAGTCTTGCGTATCTAAAATATGCTTTTTTAATGCAGTATTTGAGGGAGAAAGTGGAACTTTTAATTGAAAATCTTTACGAATTTCAGAATGCAAAAGCTTTAAATACGAAACATTACCATAGCCGTTGAAATATGTATATGGAGCAATATTGTCAAGCGAATAAACTTGCTCAGAGTTCATTAAAAATTTATAAGGATACTTTAAACGCTCATTAGCTGGAATTTTTGCTCTATCCTTATCAACTAAATCAAAAAATAACTCCTTATCAAAATTTAAATCTATAGGTAAACTGATATCAAAATTTATGAGCTCTAAGTTGCGGATTTTAACAGATTTTTTAAAATCCCCCCCCCCTCCATAACTAGATATTCTTTTGCGTGTCCTTTGTAACCACCCACCCGAGCATCAAAAACCACATCAAAACCTTTATGCTGTAATGCTTTGCCAAAGACATATAAGTTCATTTGATTACCAAGTCCACCGACTAAATGCACAACAACCAAATTTGGTTTAGTAAGATAGTTATGCACATAGTATAATGCTTGCTCAATATTTTGCTCTTGCTCTGCGACTCTATTTGAAAATGCACTATCAGTTAGCATACGATAGATAAGTTGTCTTTTAGTCAAGTTTTTAATAATAGCGGTATAGATTTTTGCGCCAAGTAAATTCATTGTCAGTATCCTCAAATATTATATTTTTTTTAAATAAAAGGACTATTATAAGACATTAAATTAAATCAAAAAATAATAATTTTAGATTAGATTGGCAAAAATAAATGTATTTTTATGTAAAATTGTATTTTTATTTTGCATTTTTAAAAATCTAAATGCAAGACAAACCCAAATTCGAGGACAAACGATGAAATTTTTGTGTATCTTACTCTTGCCGCTCGCACTTTTGGCGAATTCGCCCGAGCAAAACTCCCAACTCTTCGGCGCTTTCACGCTTTTGCCGCCCTTTATCGCTATCGTGCTGGCTTTTGTAACCAAAGATGTTATTTTGTCGCTCTTTTTAGGGGCGATGAGCGGCACTTTTATGCTCGCCCTTGTGAGTAATGGCTACGGAGCAAGCGAGCTTATAGGCGCGCAAAACGCCGCCCAAGCCCTTGCCGACACGCTTAACAACGCCACGCAAAGTTTAGGCACAACCCAAGCCCTTGAAAGTGCAGGCAAAACAAACGCCCAAATTCAAGGCGACACAAACGCGCTCTCCCTACTCTACTACTCCGCTGTTGGTGCATTTACGGGCTTTATCTCGCGTGTGCTGCACTCTATGGCAAGCACGGGCAACGCTGGCGTCATCTTGCAAGTGCTTACTATCGGCGGTGTAGTCGCTCTCATCACCAAAAACGGCGGCACAAAAGCCGTTGCGCTGTGGCTTTCGCACAAGGCAAAGCAGGCTAAAAGCTCGCAGTTTGCCACTTGGCTGATGGGCGTTTTTGTGTTTTTTGATGATTATGCGAATTCGCTTATAGTAGGACCCATTATGCGCCCTGTTACCGATAAATTCAAGGTTAGCCGCGAAAAACTCGCCTTTATAATGGACGCTACGGCTGCGCCCATAGCTGGACTTGCCATCATCTCCACTTGGATAGGGCTTGAACTAAGTTTAATCCGCGCTGGATATGATTTGATAGAGCCTAGCGTGTTTGAGCGGCTGAATTTAGCCCGCGACAACATTAACGCCTTTGCGATTTTTGTTGAAACTCTGCCCTATCGCTTTTACAACCTTTTTATGCTGATTTTTGTGCTGCTTACGATTTATATGGGGCGCGAGTTTGGACCTATGCTAAAAGCCGAGCAAAAGGCGCGTAAGGGCGAATTTTCGCAAGGGCATCAAAGGCTTGACAATATCGAGGACAAACTTTTAGAGCCAAAGGAAAACATAACCTTAAAGGCACGAAATGCTATCGTGCCGCTGTTTGTGCTGGTGGTTTTTGCTTTCATCGGCTTTTATTTTAACGGCTACAACAATATCGCCGATACCGCTACAAAGGCACTTATAGATGCTTCGCCACTTAGCTTTTACGCTCTGCGCGAGACTTTTGGAGCGTCAAGTGCGTCTGTGGTGCTGTTTCAAGCGGCTTTGCTGGCAAGCATAGTGGCGATAGTGATGGCGGCTTGGGGCAAGATTTTTGCGGTGAAAGAAGGCATAGCCGTATGGATGCAAGGCTGGCGGACGATGATAATGACTGTTATCATCTTGCTTTGCGCTTGGAGCTTGGCTTCGACTATCAAGGATTTAGGCACTTCGCGCTATCTCATCGAGCTTTTAAGCGACAAAACACCGCTGTTTGCGCTGGCTGGTGCTGTCTTTTTGCTCGCTTCTGTCATATCCTTTGCCACAGGCACAAGCTACGGCACAATGGGCATTTTAATGCCACTTACCATTCCGCTTGCCGCTGCTGTGGGCGTTCATAACGAGCTAGCGGGCGCGGAGCTGCATCATTATATGATTATCAACATTTCAGCCGTGCTTACGGGGGCGATTTTTGGCGACCACTGCTCGCCTATCTCCGATACTACCATACTTTCATCGATGGGTAGCCGTTGTGATTTGCTTGCTCATGTCAAAACGCAAATGCCTTATGCGCTTTTTGTGTGCGCCATAAGCCTTGTTTTTGGGTATTTGAGCGTATCTTTGGGGTTAAATGTATGGGCTAGCCTTGCTTTGGGCGTGGTAGCGATGATGGTGCTTTTGCGCCTTGTCGGCAAAAAAGTGTGAATTTATGCCCGAAAATTTAACTTTATGCGCCTTTGATGAAAAAATCAAACTTGCCAAAGCCCTTTTTAGCGACTTCAAGGGCGAGTTTGAGTGCTTTTCATCGCCGCTTAAATGCTACCGCACGCGGGCTGAATTTAGCTTTTTTAGGGACGAGCAAGGCTTGCATTATGCTATGTTTGACGCAAAAAGCAAGCATAAATTCATCGTAAAACGCTTTGAAATCGCCGTTTTGCCTATACAAAACGCGATGAGTGCTTTGTTAGATGAGTTAAATTCGCGCCCTACTCTTGCTTTTAAACTTTTTGGGGCTGAATTTTTAGCCACAAAGGACGATTTAAGCATTACTTTACTTTATCACACCGACATAAATGCCCTAAAAAACGAGCTTTGCGCCTTGCAAAAAAGGCTCAAATTTCATCTCATCGCAAGAAGCAAGGGCAAAAAGCTTGTTTTTGGAGACGAAAACTTGCTCCAACGCCTAAATATCAACGAACAAGAGTTTTTGTATGAATTCAATAACGATTGCTTCGTCCAACCAAACACAGCCATAAATGAAAAGATGATAAAATGGGTGTTTGATAAGATTGCCACGCAAGAAAGAGCCGATTTATGCGAGCTTTATTGCGGGTATGGTAACTTTACCTTGCCTTTATCACGGCTTTTTAGGCGCGTTTTAGCGACTGAAATTTCCAAAACAAACATACACTTTGCCCGCCTTAACGCCACAGCCAACAAAGCGCGCAACACAAGCTTTGTCCGCCTTTCAAGCAGCGAGCTAGCAGAAGCTTTAAGCGGTGTGCGTGAGTTTTACCGCCTAAAAGAACTTGACATAAATTTGAGCGAATTTGACTTTTCGCACATTTTCATCGACCCGCCAAGGGCTGGACTTGATGAGAGTGTGCGGGCATTTGTGGCTGAGTTTGGGCATATCATTTACATTTCGTGCAACCCACAAAGTTTAAAGCGCGATTTGAGCGCACTTTTAAAGACACACGAAATTTTGCATTTTGCGCTTTTTGACCAATTTGCCACAACAGCGCATTTAGAATGTGGCGTGATTTTAGGCAAAATTTAGTTCGCAAGGGTTAAATTTTGTGTATAATAGCGTTTTGTTTTTGAGTAAAATTTAGCCAAAAAAGGCAAGTTGCGATAAATTTAATAAGGGCAAACGATGAAAGATAAGATGATAGAGCTTAACAAAATCTACCAAGCCAAACAAAAAATCAGCGATTTTGTGCTTAAAACCCCGCTCACGCACTCGCATTTTTTAAGCGAGTTGTGCGGAAAGCAGGTTTTTTTGAAAAACGAAAATTTGCAAATCACGGGCGCGTATAAAATCCGCGGAGCTTACAACAAGATAGCCAGCCTAAGCAAAGATGAACAAAAGCGCGGTGTCATCGCAGCTAGTGCAGGAAATCACGCGCAAGGCGTGGCTATATCGGCAAAGAATTTTGGCATAAACGCTACTATCGTAATGCCAGAATCCACGCCCCTTTTAAAAGTCAGCGCTACAAGGGCTTTGGGTGCAGAAGTCATCTTAAAGGGCGATAATTTCGATGAAGCCTATACCTTTGCCACTGAATTTGCCAAAGAAAAGGGACTTGTTTTCATACACCCCTTTGAAGATGAGTTTGTGATGGCAGGACAAGGCACGCTAATGCTTGAAATGCTCGATGAAGTGGCGGATTTGGATATGATTTTAGTGCCTGTTGGCGGCGGCGGGCTAATCAGCGGCGTGTCAAGTGCGGCAAAGCAAATAAACCCCGACATCAAAGTCGTAGGCATTAGCGCAAAGGGCGCACCAGCAATGTTTGAGAGCTTTCACGCGAAAAAGGTGCAAAACTCAAAGTCCGTCCGCACCATAGCCGATGGTATCGCCGTGCGAGACGCTGACCCGATAAATTTAAACATTATCTTGCAAAATGTCGATGAATTCGTGCAAGTTGATGATGAAGAAATCGCAAACGCCGTGCTTTTCTTGCTCGAAAAACACAAAATCATAGTAGAGGGCGCAGGCGCAGCACCTGTGGCGGCTTTGTTGCATAAAAAGATTGATTTTAAAGGCGTTAAAAAGATAGGCATTATATTAAGTGGCGGAAATATCGATGTCCAAATGCTTAATATCATCATCGAAAAAGGCTTATACAAGGCTCACCGCAAGATGCACATCAATGTAACGCTCATAGATAAGCCCGGCGCCCTACTTTCGCTCACCAACAGCCTAAAAGCAGCGAACGCAAATATCATCAAAATCGACTACGACAGGTTTTCCACCGCTTTGGATTATGGGGACGCGATGATTTCTATCACGCTTGAAACCAAAGGCAAAGAGCATCAAGAGCAAGTGCGTAAAATCTTGCATTCAAAGGGCTTTAAATTCAGCGAGAGCGTGTGAGGTGAGCGGTGTATTCTTTAAGTATTGCTGAGGAAGAGCTAAAAAACAAGATTGCGTTAGACTTTTTCGCCGAATTTGACAACACTCAAATTTTAGGCGAGATTGATTTTTGCGTGTCTTTTAAAAGGCAAACATTTTTTGAAAACGCTTATTTTTTGTGGGCTGAGGCAAAGAAAGGCAAGGAAGCGGACATTTACGAGAGCTTTACCCAACTCATCTTAACCATAGCCAAGCACAAACACCACCAAAAGCACCAACCACCGCCATTTTTAGGCGCATTTGACGCACAAAAAATCGCCTTTATCAAATACAGCGAAATTATGAGTTTTTTAGACATTACAGACTTTGACTATCAGCACATTACCCCAAGCAAGCACGAAAGCAAGGAATTTCAAAAATTTCACTCACAAATAAAGGGCATTTTAGAAAGCAAAAGATTGCTTTTTGACTTTGATAAAGATAATGCCGAGCTTAAAAATTTCATTAAAACGAATTTTGTCCTTGAAAATGCCGAGTTAAACCAAATCCAAATCACAGAGGATAATTTCGTGCATATTTATATCAAGTGGTTAAATGCCGTGAAACCGAGCATTGCTATTGATTATGAGGCGGTAAAGCCAGACATTTTGGATACTGATTTTTATCTAGCCGATTTACTCAGCTACAACAACAGCACAAAAGAAATCAGAGACAATTTAAGAATTCTACTTGAAGGCGATTCTTACAGAGTGCGTTTAGAAAAAGTTAAACTAAACGCCCAAGTTGTCGATACTTTTACAAATTTTAGCTTTAATGACAAACAAGAAGCGCATAAGCAATTTTGGAACAAATACAAACGCCCACCAAAAGAGGAATTTTGGGACAAATTTATCGCGCGCCGTGATTTACTCGTGCCAACAGACATTAGAGAACGCAAAGGCGCATTTTTCACGCCGCAAATTTGGGTAAAAAAGGCGCAAAGCTACCTTGCAAGTGCGCTTGGAGAAAACTATCAAGATGAGTATTATATTTGGGACTGCGCAGCTGGCACGGGTAACCTTTTAGCAAATTTTAAGGATAAATACCGCATTTTTGCTAGTGATTTTGATAAAAGCAATGTCGATATAATGAAAGAACTTGCCAAAACAAAAGAAAGCGAAATTAAACTGAATTTACTTGAAAATCATATCTTTACCTTTGACTTTTTAAATGATGATTTTTCAAGCTTGCCACAAACTTTACAAGAAATTTTAAAGGACGAGAAAAAGCGCGAAAAGCTGATAATTTTTATCAATCCGCCTTATGCGGAGGCAGGAGATAGTAAAACACAAATGGGAACAGGCAAACACAAAGACGGCGTGGCTTTGGGTAACAAAATTTATGAAAAATACAGCGAAAATTTAGGTAAGGCAAGTAATGAACTTTTTGCTCAATTTTTTATAAGAATTTACAAAGAAATTCCAAACTGCGTTTTGGCAAGTTTTTCTACTTTAAAATACATAAATTCAACAAATTTTTCTAAATTTAGAGAGACTTTTCAAGCTAAATTTTTAAAAGGCTTTGCGTGTCCTGCAAATACATTTGACAATGTCAAAGGCGAGTTTCCTATCGGCTTTTTGATTTGGGATACAAAAATAAAATCAAATTTAAAAGAAATTCAAGTGGATATTTTTGAAAGTAATGGCGAATTTATCAGTAAAAAAAGGTTTTATAATTATAAAGAAAAAATGCTTTCAAATTTTGGAAAAAAAGAATTAGCTAAAAATAGCACTTTGTTAGGACATTTTGCAGCTTTGGGCAATGATTTTCAGCAACAAAGCCGTGTTTGGATAGAAAATGCAGAAAGAGAAAGGGCTAAATCTGGCGGGGTGCATATTTATTTTGATATGAGTAATTTAATCGAAATTTGCGTAAGCTTTGCTGTTCGTCATAATATTCCACACACTTGGATAAATCACAATGACCAGTTTCTTTACCCAAATGATAAATGGCAAGATGATGGCGAGTTTCAAAATGATTGTTTAGCTTTTGCCCTTTTTCACGAAAAAAACCAAATTTCAAGTATTGACAGGGGGGGGGGGTTACAAATTTTGAAAATCACTTTATCCCCTTTACTGAAAATGAAGTTAATGCCAAAGAAACCTTTAAAAGTGATTTTATGACTAAATTCATAAATGGCAAACTCGGCGACTGCACTTGTCATATTGATGAATTTTGCCATACTGACTTGTCTTGTCATACTGAGCTTTCGCAAGAAAGCGAAGTATCCATAAAATCAAAGTGTGGATATTTCGCTAACGCTCAATATGACAAGAAAAACAAGGCTCGAAATGACGGCTCCTTGCCTTTTGATGAAAAAGAAATAAGCTCACCCACTCAAAAAATCTTTATCCCCACAAAGCCTTTGAAATTCAGCAAAGAAGCAAAAGCCGTCTTTGACGCGGGGCGTGAGATTTGGCGGTATTATCACACGCAAAATTTTAACGACCCTAAAAAGCCCTATAACGCCAACGCTTCACTTTACGACATAAAAGAGCATTTTCAAGGGCGAAAAAAAGATGAAAAAGGCAATGAAACAGGCAGAATGAACGCAAGAAGTGATGATGAACACTATAACGACTTAATGGCGACCTTGCGCCTTGCCCTAAAAGAACTAGCCACAAAAATCACGCCAAAAATTTATGAGTATGGTTTTTTAAAAAAGTAAAAAGCAAATTTGCGCTCATCAAAATACCGTGCTAATTTATAAGGCTTTATTTGCGATAAAGCAAAAAGACTTTTTAATAAAAATTTCAAATTCAAATTCAAAAAATTCTCAAATATCCAAAACTCAAATTTTGCGTTTAAGCTTGCTAAAATTTATCAAAATTCATCATTTTATGCTACAATCACGGCTAAAATTCAAAGGACAAACTATGCCATATCTTGTTTTCGTTACTTTTTTGTGGGCGTTTTCGTTTCCCTTAATCGGCTATTTCATTAGCGGACAAATGGACAGCTTTTTTGCGGCGTTTTTCCGCGTGTTTTTGGCGTTTTTGGTGTTTTTGCCCTTTTTGAATTGGCGTGTGTCAAACGCCTTAAAAGTCCAGCTGATGAGCATCGGCGCACTACAAATAGGCATAATGTATCTTTTTTATTACCACTCATTTTTGTATTTAACTGTGAGCGAGGTTGCCCTTTTTACCATTTTCACGCCCTTTTATGTGAGCCTTGTTTATGATTTTTTCGCGCGCCGTTTTCGCCCGCTTTATCTCATAAGCATTAGTCTGTGCGTGTTTGGAGCGTTTATCATCAAATTTGGCGCGATAAATTCGCACTTTTTAACAGGCTTTTTGCTCATACAAATGGCAAATTTAGCCTTTGGCACGGGGCAAAGCCTTTACAAAATCGTGCTTGAATACCACCGTATCCCTAGCCAACGCAGTATTTTTGGGTATTTCCACTTAGGCGCGGCGCTCATCACTGCACTAGCCTTTTTTACTATCGGCGACACGCAAAATCTCCCCAAAAATGCTTCATCTTGGATAGTGCTGTTTTATCTAGGGCTTGTGGCAAGCGGGCTTGGATACTTTATGTGGAACAAAGGCGCGACACTTGTGGATAGTGGCATTTTAGCCATAATGAACAACGCCCTAATCCCAGCAGCCATCATCGCTAACGCCCTTTTAGTCGCTCTTTTCTTCCCTGAAAAAAGCGTGGAATTTAGCACCGCCGAATGTGTGAAAATCACGCTTGGCACGCTGATAATGTTTTTTTCATTGTGGCTACACTATAAAATCATCAAGCGATACGAGCAAAAGTAGTCAAATTTAAGCGCAATCACACTTATTAGCTGTTTGCCTTGTCAGCTATGACAATCTTGTTTTACGCCTTAAAAAATTCCCTTGCAGTTTTGATTTTGTTTATCGTGCCTGCAAGGGTGTTTTTCTCGCGCTCGATGAGAGCTAGGGCTTCGCTTGCTAGGTGCGCTGCTTGGACTAGCTCATCTTGTGTAGCCTTTGGCAGCTGCTTTTCAAAAAGCTGCCCTATGCTTTCTATGTCTTCTTCTGCGATGGCGATTTTGAGTTTATTGAGCCACTCTTGCAAGCTCGTCCTTTTGGCTTTCTTCGGCGTTGCTTTGGGTTTCTTTTCTTAAATCCAAAACATTCGCCTTTTGGTTCAAATCAGGGTGAATCTCACGCCACGCTTCAAGCAAGCAGCGCACGACATTGATGACTTCATCGACTTTGGCTTCATCGTTGCGTAAATTCGCCTGCGATAAAAGCTTGATTTCATAAAGATAAAGCCCGTTAAGGTAGTAAGCCACATCGCCGCCGCGTTCATAATCAAGGCTGTTTATCAACTCGATAAAAATCGCCGTAGCCCGCTTGCAGTAGTAAAGGCGTTGTTCTATGTCGTCTTTTTTGATAAAGACTTTCATACGAGAGCAAAAGCGCAAAAGCCCTTCATAAAGCATTTCGATGAGTCTTTGCGGAGACTCGATACCTACTTGATTTTGCGAGTAGGCGTTGTAAATTTCAGTGTTTGCTTGCACGCTTGCCCCTTATTTGTTGTTTTGGTTGTTCGCCGCGTTTATCATATTTGTTATCGCGGTGCCTTGATTTTTTATGCTGGCGATAATCGCATCGTATTGCACCCACTTGCTAAACATAGCTTCATAGTAGGTGTCTATGCGGGTTTGTTCTTTGGTTTTTTCATCGTTCAAACTGCTCGCATCGGCTTTCAAACGCTCGCCATAAAGCGTCAAAGTGCCTTTTTTCGTATCCACAGTGCTTACTCTCGTGTAGCTTTGCAGTGTGCTTTTGAGCTGTGAAAACACGCCCGTGCCTGTTTTGGTTTCTGGGCTTATCTTTTGTGCTTCAAGTCCTAGCTTGGCTAAAAAGTCTTTATCGCCCGAGATTTCAAAGTCTGAGCCATCATCGCTTTTAAATTTAAGCGCGTAGCCTTTCTTTTGCACTCCGTTTTCAGTGAGTGTGAATTCTTGCATAGACGCTTTTAGCCCATTTATGCTAAAACTATTTATATGGTCGAGCAGCTTTTGCGCCCGTTCTTGTGCGTCTTTGCCCTCTAACTTAAAGTCGCTTTTGCCATCGGCTGTCTTTGTCAAATCATAACTCACATCGCCAAAGGTGATTTTAAAGTCCTTGCCTTTAAAGTCAAGCCCGCCGCTTGTAAAATCTGCGCCGTCAAAAGTCTGCGCCTTGCCGATGACATTAACTTCCTCAAAGCCACTTGTGCCTGAGAAAAAGCTCTCCGCAAAGTCTGGGTCCTCAGCAAATTTTTTCTCAAATTTCGCGCTGTCAAATTTCAAAAGCGCAAGCTGGCTTGAATTTGATTTTGAAGTATCATTTAAAGATAGCCCAAAGTCCAGCACCGACACAAGCACATTTGTTTTGGTTTTGTTGCCCTTGTCATCGGTTGTCGTGCCTTCCACAGACTGCGAAGTGAAAAGTATTTTGTTGATGCTTGAACGCAAACTTTTGACTTCAATGACATCGGCTAAATCCCCTGAAACCTTTGTTTTGCTGTCATAAGCGGTTACATCGTTAAGGTAATTTACCAGCTCATTATACTTCTCAACAAGCTCTTCCATAGTGCCTGTAAGCCCCTCGCTGTCTTGTTTTATGTCGAAATTTATCTCGCCTGCTTTGAGTAAATTCAGCGTCAAACCTGCGCCTATGTCCTTTATCTCGTTTGTCGAGCGATACATTTTCACGCCATCAAGCGTAAATTCAGCATCTTGCGCCTTTTTAAGATGAGCTGTGCCTTTTGCATCATCAAGCGAGTAGCTTTTTGAAATGCCTATTTTTAGGGTTTGTTCTAAAAAGTTAGTTGTGTCGGTATTGCTTGTGTAGTTGCCCGAGCCGTCTTTCACGCCGTCAAAAATTTTGATTTTTGTCGAGCTGCTTGCCTTGTCGCCCGCGACAAAGTTAAAGGTGTAGTTGCCGTTTGATTGCACGGCACTGAGTTTAACTTTATTGTTTGTTTGCTTGGCGACATTATCAATGAGAGTTTGATAAGTATCGTCTTTCTTGGCGGTAATTTCAAATTTCTCTTCGCCTGCCCAGATAGTAAATTGAATATCATTTGTTAATTTGTTTCCTGTGCCAGAGCCGTCTAATGCAGTTATCGCACTCGCCTTTGTGCCGCCGCTAAATGCAAAGCCTTTCATATCAGCTTCGGCGATATTGTCTTTTTTAAGCGTCCAGCCTAAATTTCCAAGTATCTTTTCGGCACTTGTGTCTTCCTTATAAACGCCCGTTTGAGAGTCTTTCGTGCCAGCAAAAAAACTTATGGCATTATCAGCTCCCGTTTCCTTGCTCGAAAGGGTAAAGCGATATGGAGTGCCTTTTTCGCCTGTGGAGACGATTTTAGCGATGACTTTGCCATCAGTGGCTGAATTTATCTTGTCCGCCAAATCCGCATAAGTGGTGTTTATCTCGACTTTTATGGTGTATTCTTTGCCATTTTGCATTATGGTAAAACTTGCAGCTTTTTGTTGTCCTGTTAAAACTCTGTCCGTGTCTTTGGTGATACCGCCGCTTTGAAAGACATCTTTTTGGGCGATTTTCTCAACCTTTACGCTTAAATTCTGCACGCTCACGCCGTTGCTTGCTGTGAGTGTCGCCGCTGCGCTGTCGCCTGTTACGCTTGGAGTTACCTTTCTTTTGCCAAAGGCTGTGGAGTCGCCTAGCGAGCTAACCGCACTTTGAAAGGCAGCAAGCTTTGTGGTAAGCTCTGTGAGCGCCTTTTGCTTTGTGGTGTTTGTCTCTATCTTTGTCTCATAAGGCTTTACTCTCGCGCTTATGTCGGCGTTTTTGAGCTTTTCTAGTGTTTCTTGGTTTAAAACCTCTGAGCCAAGTCCTAAACTCGATAATGTTCCCGTTGCCATTTTCAACTCTCCTTATCAAATAATAACCCTACGGCGTTGCGAAAATACCCCGCTAACGCCCTAGCCTCTTCACTTGGAAACTCCCTGATGAGTTTGCCTGTGTTTTTTTCAAGCACGCGCAAATACAGCCTGTCTATCTCATCGCTGAAATCAAAGGCTATGTTGGTGTTGAGTAAGTCCATTTGCTTGTTAAGCTCGCTTGCAAGCTCTTTGAGCTGCTGCGTGCCTTGCTCTTGCTGCTCATCGGCGAGCTTTTGGGCGTTTGACACTAGGCTTTCGCCTGCGCCTTTGGACCTTTGCGCCCTTTTGTCCAAAGCAGCGCCATCCGTTTTGCCTGAATTTGCCCTGACACTCGACACTATGGTCGTTTCAATCGCATCTAACATCTATTTTCTCCCTTCCTGTGAGAACTCAAATCCAAACGATAAATCGACAACAAGCATAAAAATTTTATACCCTTGTATAAATTTTTACTCACTTTTTTGTTTTGCTTTAAATTTTTTAGCCACATTTTTTAATTTTCTAAAATTCTACCTTTAAATTTTAAACTCTTTTTCTAAATTTCTAAAATTTTTTGAACCTTTTTCTAAATTTTTAAACTTTTTTGAATTCTTTTTCTAACATTCTAAACTCCATTTGTAAATTGTTGAACTCTTTTTTCTAACTTTCTAAATTTTTTTTAAACTCTATTTTTAAAATTTTAAACTCTATTTGACTTATCTTGTCATACTTTGCTATATTCTTGTCATACTGAGCGCAGCGAAGTATCCATAAATTCAAAGTGTAAAGTTGCGCTTTAAAAGTGTGGATATTTCGCCTTTTTACAAACGGCTCGCAATGACAGACAAAACCCCACGCCTTAAATTTGCAAAGTTTGCAATGACGATAGATAAAACAAATTCCTTAAAATTTTTTTGCAAGACGGCGTGGATTGTAGGTGTGAAATGAAAGAGTGTAAGCTTGTTTTCGCGTGGTATCCACAAATTTAAGGTTTGTTAAAATTTCATTTTGCGCTAATCAAAAACTCAGCTTGAATTTAACCACACTTTTGTTGCCGTTCATTAACTTTTGTGTCGTATAATGACCTTTCGCGTTTTTAGGGACTTTAAAACGCTTTCTGTCGAATATGGAAATTCAAATATCATTTTTAAGTGCTTTTTCGTGCTTTGCTTTGCCGTTTAAACGGCTTGCGATGACGAGTAAAAGCCGTTTGTTTTTCGCAATGAGAGACAATTTAGGCTTTTTGAAAAAGTGTTGTTGTGTTGGGCAAATGACAAGGTGCTGTCATAGTGATGAATTTTTGTCATACTGACTTGTCTTGTTGGACTGAATGTCCTTTTTTGTCATACTGAGCGATAGCGAAGTATCCATAATTTTAAAGTGTGGATTTTTCGCTAACGCTCAAAATGACAAGGCGTTTTTGTCATACTGAACTTTGCGTAGCAAAGTGAAGTATCCACAAATTTAAAGTGCGAATTTACACCTTTAAGGTGTGGATTTTTCGCTAACGCTCAAAATGACAAGGGTTTTGGATTTTTCGTTTTTTAACGAAAGTTTAAAATGACAAGGGGTTTTGTCATACTGACTTGTCTTGTTGGACTGAACGCCCATTTTGTCATACTGAGCCTTTGGCGAAGTATCCAAAGAATACAAGGCGTGTCTTAAATTCTTTGGATTTTTTTGCTGCGGCTACGCCTTGCAACCCATTGGGTCGCTAACGCTCAAAATGACAAGGGTTTTGGGATTTTCGTTTTTTACGAAAGTTTAAAATGACAATGCGGATTTGTTGCGGTTTGCGCCTTGCAAGTTGCTTGGTGGCTACGCTTGAATGTGAGTTGATTTGAATTTAATGCGGGGTTTAAGCCTTGCAGGAAGGATAAAAGATGAGAGCAAAATTTAAGGTTTTATCAGGCGAAAGGCTTTGTGAAAAGGCTTTTGGGGTAAATTTGGGCGAATTTGACGGCTCAAAAAGCGCGTTTGCGAGCGAAATTAAAAACTCAAAAAGTGCGTTTGCGTGTGAATTTAACGGCTTGAAAAGTGCGCTTACAAGCAAAATTAAAAACTCACAAAGTGCATTTGCAAGCGATAAAAGCTACAAAAGCACGCTTACAAACGAAGTTAAAAATTCAAAAAGTGCGCTTACAAGCAAAATTAAAAATTCAAAAAATGCGTTTGTGGGTGAATTTGACAGCCACGAAAACGCAGTTGCAAGTCAAAAAGGGGCGTTGATGAGTGCGTTTAAGACACATTTAAGCGAGCTTAAAAGGGCGTTTGCAAGCCTTTGTGAGCGCACCAAAGTTAAAAATGAGCGTGTA
>OIZX01000695.1_pt1 | contig 20954 bp, 13 predicted proteins | sample 1588621 | NCBI WGS metagenome assembly OIZX01 (sample SAMN03283276) | human gut metagenome | biome: human-associated habitat; material: feces | host: Homo sapiens | place: Peru | collected 2012 | reverse complement strand
CCTGTTCCAGCAGCTGTGCTATGCGCTGATACATCAGATACGATTTTCCTGCGTGCCTCAATCCTACAAACACGTAATTCAGTCCATCCATGAGCTCTACGTCACGATGAACCAGTTCTACCTGAGTAACATAAGCCTGATACTCAATTATCAGTAATTTAATCAAATCCTTCGTCATAATTCCCTTTCTTTTTACTGAATCCGGTGCAAAGATACACATTTTATCGTTTATAGACGACAAAAACAATAACTTTTTATCGTTTATAGACGATGAAAACGCATAGCTTTTATCGTTTATAGCCGACAAGCAACATTTTAACGCCATTGGGCGTTTTTCGTATTTTTGCACTAAAAAAATCTGCTAAGGAGTTAGGAAAATGAAAATTCGATTGTAATATAGGCAAAAGAAAATGACAAAGAATGTTTCTAAACACTTCAGAACCGATAGACAGCAAAGCTGTGTGGCTTCAGCGTGGCATGGAGCACATTGCCTTGCGCCTGCACTTCAGACTTTACAGGAACCACGGCATCCTTGTGTTCTATCGTGTTTTCGACATAAATATCATCGGCATAAAGTAGGGTGACCTGTCCTGGTTTCAGCTTCTTCAGCCCCTGGAATGTTATCTGTATGTTCTTTTCCAGCCCAGAAGTATTGGCTATTTTCACAATATAACTCTTAGTGGGCTTGTCGTAGCAGGCCGTAGCATAAAGTCCTTCCTCGCCCTCTACGGCCTTGCCATCGCGGGTGAGCCTCAGCACATGAGTGCCAGTGTTCATGCCATAGAGCTGCTGCACATAATAGTTGGCAGAACGAACAGAGGTAAGGTTGTCAAACCAAATGAGGTCAGGACGCCACTGCCAACCCTCTACATGAGCAAAGAGAGGTGCATAAGTAGCTTGATAAACCACATCGGCATTTCGCTCCAAGCCCGTCATAAAGGCAGCCTCAGCAAGGGCAGCTTCCCATGAATTGGGACTATTCTTGGCATGGGCAGCATATTCGCCTGCAAACACCTTAGGACCCTTGCGGTCGTAATGGTCGTAACGGCCAGCATGGGCAAGAAACCACTCCGGACTCTTGTAGTAATGCTCATCCACTAAGTCGACACCCAACTGGCGCATTTGCTCCCAACCATAGTCGAACATGTCACCATCAGCCGAAGGACCTGACGATCCACATATCTTAATCTCTGGATACTTGGCACGTATCTGCTCCACAAACTTTGCCAGACGCTCAGGATAGAGTGCGCCCCACTGCTCGTTGCCTATACCTATCTGCTTTAGTCCGAAGGGAGCAGGATGCCCCATATCGGCACGCAACTTACCCCAAGGGCTGGTTACAGCACCATTGGCAAACTCGATCAGGTCGAGTGCATCGTCAATGTAGCTCTGCAAGTCGGCTACAGCCACATAAGCATTAGGGTCTTTGTCGTCGTTCTGATACTGGCAGGCCAAGCCTACAGAAAGAATAGGCAAAGGTTCGGCACCTATCTTTTCGGCAAGCAAGAAATACTCATAGAAGCCCAAGCCCAACGACTGATAGTAGTTGGGATAAAGGCGATGGGTGAAGGTGTCGCGCCAACGGTTCTCGTTGAGTGGACGATTCTCAGGAGCGCCTACACTGTTTTTCCACTCGTAGCGTGTATCGAGGTCGGTTCCTTCGACAATACATCCACCGGGGAAGCGGAAGATGCCAGGATGAAGATCAGCAAGATCCTGCACCAAGTCGGCTCGAAGCCCATGCCAGTTGTCGGAGGGGAAGAGCGAGATATGGTCGAGATCCACACTCTCGGCTCCTTTCTCTAAATATACGCGCATCAAGCCCTTGAGGTCTGTCTGCGGCGAAGTGAGAGTACAGGTATGCTTCTGCCATTTGTTGTTGGTGATGGTGAGGGTCTGCTGTGCAATGACATCGTTTCGAGAGTTGACCAGTTCTACTCTTATTTTCGTCTGCTTACCATCGAGAAGATGCAGACGGGCATAGACAGAGAAGTCGTACAGCATGTCTTTCTTTAGTCCCATGCCGAAGAAACCGCGGTTCTCCAGTCCGGTCTGTTTCTCGCGTGCTCCTGCGCTCTCGAGAGTCACATAATGTGGATTGCGAGAGAAAGCGGGGCTCACATCGTTGAGAGTGACATGGCCGAAGGTGTTCCATCCCATCAGCCTCTGAGGAAACTCAAAGGAACGGTTCTCCACCATCTCGGCATAAAGACCGCCATCGGCTCCGAAGTTGATATCTTCAAAGAAGATGCCATACATGGTGGGCTGTATGGGCGCACCGAGCTTGTTGGCTTGGATGGTAAACTGCTGGGCAAAAGCTCCAAGTGAGGAGACTGCCATCAGCATAAAGGCTATCAGATTTTTGGATCGTAACATTGTTAATATTTTTATAGTTTAACTAAAGTTCGCATATGGAGAAATTAGGGAGAAGTTAGGAAGTTAGGGAGAAGTTAGAGGACCAAATGTTTTAAGTTTACGCTATAAGACTATTGTCTCTTAACTTCCCGAACGACCGTAGGGAGTGATAACTTCTTTAATTTCTATCAATTCCCCCACTTGCGAAACTTGATTGTGTTTAGTGCTTCTTTTAAAGGGACTTATTTCTTCAGTGGCACAAGGACAAAGCTGAAGCTCTTGTTGTCTGCATGCACACGATAAGGAGCCAAAGGCCATGCGCCCCAGGAGTTCTCGCCTCCCACTCCGTAATGTTCGCCATCGAGGAAGAGGTTGGTGAATTTTGACTTCTGTAGATCGAAGCTGTGGCGCTGGTCTTTCTCATCGCCGTCGTCAAGTTGTTCGGTATCGAAGTGAAGGGCAGAGGCATAGAAGGGCTTACAACTCTTCACCATGAGTCCGAAGCCCTCGCTGTCGGTCTGCTTCCACCAGCGCATATCGCTCTTGGTTCCGCTTTCCTGTGGGCGGATATAGGGGAAATACTGATTGTCGGCCTGGTCGCGATAGATGCCTATGCGCATACATTCCTTTCGGTCGGAATAGTTTTCTATCGGTCCACGGCCATAGTACTCGCTGGCAGACATATCGTATGGCAACTGCATGAGCATACCGAAGCGGAAGAGGTCGCTTGCCTGTTCGCCTTCTGCCATCTTGAGGTCTTCAGTGACTTTCACCACGCCTGTATTTGCCATAACGAGATAAGTCACAGAGAGTTCGGCTTTCTGCTGTGGCAGAGCGTAGGTGGCACGGATGCTGAAGGTGTTCGTCTTCTTGTCTTTAGCTGCCGTGAGAGTTTTCAGTGTCATTTCTGGCTGTTTCCACTGCTTGAACTTTTTCTGTAGACTGGCACCCATATCGTTGTCGGTGGGTGCTCGCCAGAAGTTGGGCTTCAAAGTTCCGCCCTCGCCCAAGAGCGACTTGCCCTGACAGGTAAAGGCTGAGATGAGACCCGTGGCACGGCTTACCTTCAAGGTGATGTTGGGCGTCACGACAGCTAAGTCGGCTTCGCCCTTACGATCGATGAGTTTTGCCTTCACCTTCTTGACGGCAGGAATATGAGCCTGCCTTGCCGCACCATGTACGCAGCATGCCTTCTCCTTCACCACAAGTTGATTGTAGGCAATGATGTGTCCTGCCTCCATGAGGGGTTCTGCCTTCTTCAGACGGAAGTCGATGTCGAGGAACACCTCCTTGCCCTTCACCTGCGATAGGTCGTAAGGAATGGTGAAGGTCTTGGTCTGCTGTGGTGCCACGTCGATGTCGGCAAGTGTTCCGTTTTGGGTTTCCACGCCATCTTCTATCAAGCTCCATGCCAGGGCGCAGTGACTCAGGTCTACAAAGAAATTTTCATTATACACATTCACCTCTCCCTTCTGAGCGTCCTTCATCGTGGACCAGATATTCTGATACTGATAAGCCAACTCATAGGCATGAGGATTGAGTTGTCGGTCGGGACCTATAATTCCATTGCAATTAAAATTGTTGTCACTGGGATCGTATGTATTATAGTCGCCACCATAAGTATATTCTATCTGTCGGAGTTGCTCGTTGCTCATGTCGTCAGCCTTGATGCTCATCGGCTTCTGTGGGTGGCGATGCAGTCCTTGGTCGACAAAGTCCCAGTCGAAACCGCCTTGGAAGATGGGATACTTACGTACAAGTGCCCAGTAGTCGCTCAGATTGCCACCCGAGTTGCCCATGGTGTGGTTGTACTCGCACTGTATAAGTGGTTTGTCGCTCGCTGGATTCTTGCTGTATGTCTCGCAGTTTTTCACCGAATAATACATCGGACAGTAGATATCGGTTCCTTCGCCACGACCTGCCTGCTCATACTGCACCGGGCGGCTCTGGTCCTGGCTCTTTATCCACTTGTAAACCTGCATGAAGTTGTCGCTCATCACTGTCTCATTACCCATGCTCCAGGTCACGATTGAAGGATGGTTGTAGAAGTTGCACACATTGTGCCGGTTGCGCTCCATGATCTGTCGGGCAAACATCGGGTTTCCGGCAGCGGCATCCTTTTCGTAACCGAAACCATGACTCTCCTGATTAGCTTCTGCCACCACATAGATGCCATACGCATCGCAGAGGTCGTACCAACGGGGATCGTCGGGATAGTGACAGGTTCGCACCGCATTGATGTTCAATCGTTTCATCATCTGTATGTCCTGTATCATGCGCTCCATGCTTACCACATAGCCGCCGTCAGGATCCATCTCATGACGATTGGCACCCTTGATGAGTATAGGCTGGCCATTGACCAAGAACTGGCGGTTCTTTATTTCCACCTTTCGGAAACCCACCTTGACGGGTGTCACACTTGCCTGGCGCTGGTCGGCTTTCTTGCCGACTCCCGACAGCGAGACCTGTAGGGTGTAAAGATAGGGTGTCTCGGCAGTCCACTTATGAGGATTGTCTACCTTCATAGACAACAGAGTATGACCGTCATTGGCAGCATGGGTAGCTGTTGCCACCTGCTTGCCGTCTTGGTCGAAGAGGATGAGGTGGAGGTTGCCTTGCCCCTTCACTTGGGCTGCCACCTGCAGCACTCCGTCCTTGTAGTTATTCACCAGGTCGGGGGTAACACGAACGTCCTCAAGCTGCAGCTGGGCATCACGGGCATAGAGATAGTTCTCGCGTGCCACGCCACTGAGTCGCCAGAAGTCCTGGTCTTCGCACCAGGAGCCGTCGCACCAACGGAATGTTTGGAATGCAATGAGGTTCTTGCCTTTCTTCAAGAAGGGGGTGATGTCGAACTCGGCTGCCACCTTACCATCTTCTGCATAACCTGCAAACTGTCCGTTCACATATAAATATATATTGGAAGTAACACTGCCGAAGTGAGCAATCACCTGCTTGCCATTCCAGCTGGCAGGGATGTCTATCTGTCGACGATAAGAACCCACATGATTGTCCTTGACAGGCACGGCTGGTGGCTGCTCATTGAAGTGTCCGCGCCAGGCAAAACCTATGTTCACATATTCGGGTTGACCGTAGCCGTTGAGTTCCCAGTTGCCTGGAACTGGCATCGTGCCCCATTGTGAATCGTCGAGGCTGGTAAGATAAAAGTCGGTAGGACGCTGGTCGGCATTCTCTACCCACTTGAACTTCCATATTCCGTCCAGAGAAAGGAAATTCTGGCTCATCGTCTTGTCGACATGGGCGATATCTCTGCTCTTCACTACTCCTCCCTCTTCATACACCATATCGGCAAAAGAATAGGAAAAGAAGGATGTGTGAAGGGGAAGTCGGTTGATTTCGTTCACCTGCAGGTCGTGCCACTCTGTGAAAGTGGGTTGCTGAACGATTGTCTTGTTCTGCTTCTGGACTGTAGTCATCGGCTTTGGGGCTGCAAAAGAGTTCATGGCCAAAGTTGCCAAGCCCCAAGTAAGGAATAGATTTCGTTTCATTTTTGTTGAATGTAATAAAGGTGTTAGTTGATTTTTTCTTGTCTCGCAGAGCGACTTATGTCACAAAGCGGCAAGGTCTCTCCTATGCTAAAGGTTGTTTTGCTGCAAAAATAAGTCTTTTTTCTGACTTGACAAACATTCACTATGTTAAAGATGTTGTTTTTACACTTATTCGTAGACAAATGACTGAGTGAACCAACAATATCCTGTCGCACAAATGCTTTATAGCAAAATATGCAACCCAAAAGGCTATTGGCTATAACTTCTAACGACCGAAGGGAGTGATAACTTCTTTAACTTCTATAACTTCCGTACATACGAAACTTCCATACATACGAAACTTCAGTAAATTACTCAGCTTTCGCAAAAGAAAATAATAAAAAGCTTTGCTCTTTGTAAGAAAAACTGTATCTTTGTCACCAGAAACAAACAACATAACTATACAACAGTATGATGACTATTGAAGAATACAGAGCTGCCGTATTACAGGCATTGCTCGATGCGAAAAACGAAGATGGAACTCCAGCTATCTCTCCCAAGGAGGCAGAAGAAGCTCTGCTCGGATTTACTGATGACGAACTGAAGGATGGCATCCTGTGGAACTCACCAGAAGACGTGGCAGAAATCATTCTCGAAGGGGTGTAGACCATTTTCGAATGGGGATGAAGAGGCAACAAGAAGGACAAGGCAACAAAATTTATCATGATTTATTTTGCATTGTCCCTAATTTGCAGTAACTTTGCACCGCAAAAAATTATTACCGGTAAAAATAGTTATAAATGAAGATAGAAAACGAAATCATTAGCTCGGTCATCGCTGCGGTGAAGGAGCTTTACGGACAGGACGTGCCTGAGAAAATGGTAGCCCTGCAGAAGACCAAGAGTAATTTCGAAGGAAACCTTACCCTCGTTGTATTTCCATTCCTCAAGATGTCAAAGAAAAAACCTGAGGATACTGCTCTGGAAATTGGCGAATACCTAAAGAAAAACTGTGGAAATGTCATTGCTGACTTCAACGTTGTAAAGGGTTTCTTAAATCTTTCTATCGCTCCTGCCGCATGGGTAGGACTTCTTAACGATATTCATGCCGACGAGAAGTTTGGTGAGAAACCTGTCACTGAGAACAGCCCGCTCGTCATGATAGAATACTCTTCACCAAACACCAACAAGCCTCTCCACCTCGGACACGTGCGCAACAACCTCCTCGGATGGTCTCTGGCACAAATCATGGAGGCCAACGGCAACAAGGTCATCAAGACTAATATCGTCAACGACCGTGGTATCCACATCTGTAAGTCTATGCTCGCTTGGCTCAAGTGGGGCAATGGCGAGACTCCTGAAACTTCCGGCAAGAAGGGCGACCACCTCATCGGCGACTACTATGTAGCCTTCGACAAGCACTATCGTGAGGAAATCGCAGAGCTCAAGGCTCAGTACATGAAGGAGGGCATGGAGGAAGAAGCTGCCACAGAGAAAGCAAAGGCAGAGGCTCCACTCATCAAGGAGGCTCACGAAATGCTCGTGAAGTGGGAGAACAACGACCCTGAGGTTCGTGCTCTGTGGGAGAAGATGAACAACTGGGTGTACGCAGGCTTCGACGAGACTTACAAGATGATGGGTGTAGGTTTCGACAAGATATATTATGAGTCTAACACTTACCTTGAGGGTAAGAAGAAGGTAGAAGAAGGACTGAAGAAGGGACTCTTCTTCCGCAAGGACGACAACTCTGTGTGGGCTGACCTCACTGACGAAGGTCTCGACCAGAAGCTCCTGCTCCGTTCTGACGGCACTTCTGTATATATGACTCAGGACATCGGTACTGCCGACCTCCGCTTCAAGGACTTCCCTATCGACAAGATGATCTACGTAGTAGGTAATGAGCAGAACTACCACTTCCAGGTGCTCTCTATCCTGCTCGACCGCCTCGGCTTCAAGTGGGGTAAGGACTTGGTTCACTTCTCTTACGGTATGGTAGAGTTGCCTAACGGTAAGATGAAGAGCCGCGAGGGAACCGTAGTAGACGCCGACGACTTGATGGCAGAGATGATCAAGGACGCTCGCCAGACCAGCGATGAGCTGGGCAAGTTTAAGGACATGAGCGAGGAAGAGCGTCAGGAGATTTCACGCATCGTGGGTCTCGGAGCGTTGAAGTACTTCATCCTCAAGGTAGATGCCCGCAAGAACATGCTCTTCAACCCAGAGGAGAGTATCGACTTCAATGGTAACACAGGTCCTTTCATCCAGTACACCTACGCTCGTATCCGCAGCATCATGCGTAAGGCAGCTGCCGAGGGCATCATGATTCCTGCCACATTGGGCGCTGATGCTCCTATCAACGAGAAGGAGATAGACCTCATCCAGAAGATGAACGACTTCGCTGCTGCCGTGGCAGACGCTGGCAACAACTACAACCCTGGTGGCATCGCCAACTACTGCTACGAGCTGACCAAGGAGTTCAACCAGTTCTATCACGACTACAGCATCCTGAATGCTGAGAGCGAGGCAGAGAAGATTACCCGTCTGGTTCTCGCAGCCAATGTTGCCAAGATACTGAAGAATGGTATGGCTCTGCTCGGCATCGAGGTTCCAGAAAGAATGTAAAAAATTTAGGTAATTAGAAGTTATCAGGAGTAAAGCACACTTGAAAAACTTCTCAAGATATAATTAACCTACAATTTAAAAATTGAATATTGACTATTGACAAATAATGAGCATCCCCAGAGCCAGACTTTGGGGCTTGCTCATTTCTTTTTTATATGGGTCAGTATTCCCCAAAACTGAACTTTCGTATGTGGTTCAGTAAAACACAAATCATCTATCCAATAAAAGAAACGCAAATGAGTAACATGCCCATAAATCCTCCTTCATGGAGAAACGATACAGTCTTGCCTTTGCCCAATGAGGTGAAGGCGAACGCCTGGGCTGTGGATGCAGCCTGCTCCGGAAATCCCGGTCCGATGGAATATCAATGCATTGACCTTCAGACTGGTGCACAGGTTTTCCACTATGGTCCTATCCACGGCACCAACAATATCGGCGAGTTCCTCGCCATCGTCCACGCCCTCGCCCTGATGGACCAGAAAGGCATTACCGACAAGGTAATCTACAGCGACAGCGTGAATGCCCAGCTCTGGGTAAACAAGAAGCAATGCAAGACCAAACTGGAGCGTACTCCTCAAACCGAGCAGCTCTATCAGATCATCGCACGTGCCGAAAACTGGCTCCGCACCCACCCCGTAACCGTCCCTATCTTTAAATGGGAAACGAAGAAGTGGGGCGAGATTCCTGCAGATTTCGGAAGAAAGGGATAAAAAGGACATTTTTATGTGCCTTTCCCGAAATAATGCCCGCAAAAGCTTGCAATTTCAGATATTTTGTTTAATTTTGCAGCTATTATCGTATTAAACATACATAATCGCAAGAATGGAAATAGAAAAAGAAACAATATTATTAATGTCGAAAGGAGACAAGAAAGCATACGAAACGATGTTCCGCAGGTTCTATCCTAAGGTACACCGTTTTGTGGCCATGCTCTTGAAAAACGAAGATGATGCTGATGACGTCAGCCAGCTCATCTTCTTAAAGGTATGGAACAAACGCGAGAAGTTTGCCGATATCCAGAACTTCGATTCCTACCTTTTTATTTTGGCAAAATATACTGTCATCAACTATATTTCCTCCAAGCACATCATCCCAATAGATATTGACAGTCTGCCAGACAGATACGCCAACGAATCTTCGCCACATGACGATGTGGTGGCAAAGGATACCCAGCTGCTCATCGACATGGTGGTAGAAAGCATGCCGCAACAACGCCAGCAGATTTATCGCATGAGCCGCGAACAGCATCTCAAGAACGAAGAGATAGCCCAGCGCCTGGGTATTCAGAAGAAAACGGTAGAAAATCATCTTAACCTAGCTCTTAAAGAAATTAAAAAAGCCTTATATTTGATGATTTTGTTACCTTGCCATTGGGTGTAACACCATTGAAACATGTCTTAAAAATAAATGAAGTTTTTATTATGGCAACAAAGATAAGGGATATCATAGATTATTATAGCGGGCACAATGTGCCGGATGAAATAAAAGAAAGGGTATTAGATAGGATTTCCAATACACAAGACGATAAAGAGGCGAACGAAGCATTTAGAGAATTATGGGACAAGGCTGATTCAGCCTACATGGAAGAAGAAGAAATTTCTGCTGCATACAACCGCCTCTTCGAAACAGAAGAAACAAGAGAAATAGAAAAGAAAAAATCGCTTCGAATCTTCAACTTTGCCAAACTGGCTGCCGTCTTCGTACCGCTGCTGATGCTGATTGTATTCGGCAAGCTCTACGTCCAGATGAACAACCAACTCAAGGATATAAAACTGGCAACCATGCTCCAGGAGCATACCATCAACGAAGAGAGCAAAGTCATCGCCTTGGCAGACGGAACGAAAGTAAGACTCAGCCAGAGTTCCGTACTCCTCTATCCTTCCTCTTTCAAGGGTGCAGAAGAACGTAAGGTTTTCCTGTCGGGAGAGGCATTCTTCGACATCAGGCATGATGATGCCCAGCCGTTCCACGTCAGCACTCCTCATTTCGAGATTACCGACTTGGGCACCTCTTTTACGGTTTCATCTTATTCAAATACAGATGAAGTATCTGCCACACTCAAAACCGGCAAGATAGAACTCCGCGTCATAGGTCAGGAAGACAAGGTTTACAGCATGAAGCCTAACGACCAGTTAGTATATAATGTAAAGACCAAGGCAGTAAACCTCCGCAAGGTTTCGGCCGAAGAAGATGGTACAAGCTGGCGCAACAAGGAGATTGACCTGAACGATGTAACGCTGGCAGAAGCTGGTAAGATTCTGGGTAATGCATACGGAGTGAAATTCACCTTCCGTTCAAAGATTCACCAGAAGACGAAGGTTACAGTTCATTTCAACCGTGGCGAAACCCTCTCGGGAGCCATGTTTGTCCTGAAGAACCTGATTCCTGGTCTGGAATATGAAGTGAAGAAAGATGAAGTAATCATCAGGTAGGCATATATTATAATAGGTAAACAAAAGGCGCATTATGTAAAAATGATGCGCCTTTTTTCATAAAAGAGTATCTCTGCACGGGATATGAAAACAGAAATAATAACATAAACTGGAAATATCATGATAAAGAATTTGATTTTTGATTTTGGAAAAGTACTCGTAGATTACGAATACTTTGAAACGCTTGACCAGATATTCAAGACCCACGAACAGGCTGAAGAATTCTATCATCTCCTGATAGACGGCAAATGGAATGAGAATATGGATCGCGGAGATTCTTTCGAAGAAACCTTCTGCAAGATGCAGCAGATCATGCCGCAATATAAGGAAGAAATAGCAACCGTAGCCCAGCGCTTTAACGAATTTGTAAGGGGCGAGAAGGAAGGAATGCACACCTTGCTGACCCAGTTGAAGGCAGAAGGCTACCACCTTTACGGACTTTCCAACTGGTGCACCAAGGTTCACGAAACGATGGCCCAATATCCCATTTTCCAACTTCTGGAAGGACAGGTGATTTCTTCAGAAGAGAAAATCATCAAACCCGACAGAGCTATTTATGAAAGAATCTGCCAGAAATATAATCTGAAACCGGAAGAATGCCTTTTTGCTGACGACAGAATAGAGAATGTAGAAGCCGCCCAGCGTTTCGGAATGCAGGCCATCTGCTTTGAGGATGCTGCGCAGTACGAGCGGGAATTGAGAAAAATCGTTATAAATAGTTAATAACCTTCCCAAAAGTTTCCATATATAGATTCTTTTCCTTATATTTGCACATATTTAAACATATAAAATGGAAGAAAGATTTAAGGTTCTATTTTCAAAAGACGTTGATGACTTTTTGGAAAACCTTCCACAAAAGGCTAAGGATAAGATATTATCAAATATCCGAAAGGCTAAATATGTCTTAAATCCTAAACTCTTTAAAAAACTGGAAGGAACTGATATATGGGAATTCCGTACAAAATATGATGGAATCCAATATCGTTTGCTTGCTTTTTGGGACACTTCAACTAATTCATTAGTCGTAGCTACCCATGGGTTTATCAAGAAGGTGCAAAAAACGCCAAAGCAACAGATAAAGCGAGCAGAAGAAATCAGAGCATTATATTTTAAAATGAAAAGAAAGTGACTATGGAAGAAATGAAATTTTATAGTGAAGAAGAAATGCTAGATAAGCATGTTGGAAAGATTGGAACTCCTCATCGTGATCAATTTGAGGATGAAATCAACACATTCTTAATTGGCGAAGCTATTAAGGAGGCGCGTAAAAACAAAAAACTTACGCAAGAACAGTTAGGCAATCTTGTCGGAGTAAAGAAGGGACAGATATCTAAGATTGAGAATGGCAAGAACCTTACACTCAATACTATTTCCCGAGTACTTCATGCTATGGGATTACAGGCTCATCTAAATATTCCGACAGTAGGACAATATGCAATTTAGATCCTACATTTAAGATACACATTAGAAAGAAGACAAGGGCAGAAACTCCCAGTTCAGGAAATCATACAGAACTGGGAGTTTCTGCCCTTTACCTTGCTCTTCTGTCGGCAACCGTTAGTTCTGGATATGTGATGCTTTGCGAGAAAAAATCAATCGTATATATTATTAGGTGAGAAAATAAAAAAGAAAAACACAGTTGTTTGCGAACACAAGATATTTTTTTCAGAAAAACTTCATTTTAACAGTTTTGTAATTGGGTGTAACTCTCTTTCCCGTTGTCTTCAAGACGTAACAAGAAAATTATTATTAACTTAAAAAGATAAAGTATGAATCTTAAAAGAATCTCTGCGTCATGCTTCTGTTTGCTCCTGGCAGGCCAGATGACCCTTTCGGCTCAGAACGTCAGCTTCAGCTCAAACAAGGTAACGCTTAAGTCAGCTTTTGAGAAGATTGAAAAGGAATCTAAGTACAAGATTGCCTACAACTCCTCACAGCTGGATGCTAACCGTTCGGTTACATTAACCAAGAAAAGTGATGATGTCTTTGGTATGTTGAACCAATTGCTCAAAGGTACCAATTTTACCTATGAGATGGAAGGCAACTACATCGTCATCAAGCCTCAGCAAAAAGCTAAATCACAGGCTCATGGCAAGAAAATCAAGGTACGTGGTGTAGTGAAAGACGAAACTGGCGAGCCAGTTATCGGCGCTACCGTCATGGAAAAGGGTACCACCACCAATGGTGTTGTAACCGATATTGACGGCAACTTCAAACTGAATGTAAAGCCCGGTGAGACCCTTGTCATCTCTTATATAGGTTACCAGACTCAAGAGGTTAAAGCTGCTGATGGTATGAATGTCGTACTCCAAGAAGCAGCCAACGATTTGAATGAGGTCGTTGTTACTGGTTATACTACTCAGCGTAAGGCAGACTTGACTGGTGCTATTTCGGTGGTAAGTGTAGATGACATTGCTAAACAGAATGAAAATAACCCTATCAAAGCCCTCCAAGGACGCGTTCCCGGTATGAATATTTCGGCAGATGGTTCTCCTTCTGGTTCTGCGACCGTTCGTATTCGTGGTGTCGGAACTCTTAATGACAACGATCCTCTTTATATTATTGATGGCGTACCAACAAAGTCTGGTATGCATGAGTTGAATGGAAACGATATTGAGAGCATTCAGGTTTTGAAGGATGCAGCTTCGGCTTCCATTTATGGTAGCCGTGCGGCAAATGGTGTTATCATTATCACAACCAAGAAGGGAAAGAATGGTGCAATTAAGGTTGACTTTGACGGTTCTATCTCTCTTTCTACCTATGCTCACAAGATGAAAGTCTTGAATGCAAAGGAGTATGGACAGGTTATGTGGCAGGCTTATGTCAATGATGGAATGGATCCTAATACCAATGGATTGGGCTATCATTACGATTGGACCTATAATCAGCAGGGTAATCCGGTGCTCAATGGCATCACGATGAAGAAATATTTAGATGATGCTGGTACGACGCCTGCTGCCGATACCGATTGGTTTGATGAGACAACTCGTACGGGTGTTGTCCAGCAGTATAATGTTTCTGTAAGTAATGGTTCTGATAAGGGTAGTAGTTTCTTCTCATTGGGATACTATAAGAACTTGGGTATCATTAAGAACTCTGATTTCAATCGCTTTTCTGCTCGTATGAACACGGAGTATAAACTGCTGAAGAACAATAAGTTGACCGTAGGTGAACATTTTACGTTGAATCGTACCTCGGAGGTTTCTGCTCCTGGTGGCTTCTTGCAGAATGTCTTGCAGTTTAATCCTTCTCTCCCAGTCTATACGGTGACAGGTGGGTATGCAGGTCCTGTAGGTGGCTATGCTGACCGATACAATCCTGTGGCAGTTTTGGAGCGTAACAAGGACAATCGCTATACATATTGGCGTGCCTTTGGTGATGCCTATGCCAATCTGAATCTTTTCAAGGGGTTCAATATTCGTACAACATTTGGCTTGGATTATGCCCAGAAAGAACAGCGTTTCTTTACATACCCTGTTACAGAGGGAAATGTGGCAAATAATAAGAATGCTGTTGAGGCCAAGCAGGAGCATTGGACTAAATGGATGTGGAATGCAGTGGCAACTTATAATACAGAGATAGGAAAGAATCGCATAGATTTGATGGCAGGTACCGAGCTTAACCGTCAAGATGATATTTACTTCTCTGGTTACAAAGAGGGATTTACCATATTGAATCCAGACTATATGTGGCCTGATGCTGGTGCTGGCATAGCACAGGCATACGGAAGTGGTTCGGGCTTCTCTTTGGTTTCGTTCTTTGGAAAGGCTAATTATAATTATGCCGACAAGTATATGGCTTCCCTTACGATTCGTCATGATGGCAGTTCCCGCTTTGGTAAGAATAATCGTTATGCAACCTTCCCTTCTGTATCGGCAGGTTGGCGTATCAATCAGGAGAACTTCTTGAAGAAAGCTTCTTGGATTGACGACCTTAAGCTTCGTGCTTCTTGGGGACAGACGGGTAATCAGGAAATATCCAATATAGCTCGTTATACGATTTTCGTAAGTAACTATGGCGTATCTGAAAATGGAGGACAGAGTTATGGCACTTCATACGATATAGCAGGTACTAATGGTGGTGGAACCTTGGCTTCTGGTTTCAAACGTAATCAGCTTGGCAATGACAATATCAAGTGGGAAACAACGACCCAGACCGACTTGGGTTTGGATTTCTCTTTCTTCAATAGTACCCTCTATGGTAACTTTGATTGGTACTACAAGAAGACCAAGGACATCTTGGTGTATATGGCTGGTATTGCTGCCATGGGTGAGGGTAGCTCGCAGTGGATCAATGCTGGTGAAATGGAGAACAGAGGTCTGGAGTTCAACGTGGGCTATCGCAATACGACAAACTTTGGCTTGAAGTATGATATTACTGCTAATATCTCCACCTATCGCAACAAGATTACCAAGTTGCCTACAACGGTTGCAGCCAATGGTACCTTTGGTGGTAATGGTGTGAAGAGTGTAATCGGTCATCCGATGGGTGCTCAGGTTGGTTATGTAGCAGATGGCATCTTTAAGAGTCAAGAAGAGATAGACAACCATGCCGTTCAGGAGGGAGCTGGTTTGGGACGTATCCGATGGAAAGATTTGGATGGTGACAATAAGATTACCGAGGCAGACCAAGAATGGATCTATAACCCAGTGCCAGATTTCACATATGGTTTCAATATCTATTTGGAGTACAAGAACTTCGACTTCACGGCATTCTTCCAAGGTGTGCAAGGTGTAGATGTGATTTCCGACTTGAAGAAAGAGACGGATATTTGGGCAGGACTAAACGTCGGATTCCTCAATAAGGGTAAACGATTATTGGATGCTTGGAGTGCCACCAATCCTGATAGCAATATTCCTGCTTTGTCTTTGTCAGACAACAATAATGAGAAGCGTGTTTCTACCTATTGGGTTGAAAATGGAAGTTACTTGAAGTTGCGCAACATTCAATTGGGATACAATTTCCCACAGAGTATTGCAGGCAAGCTCTCTTTGCAGCGTTTGCGTATGTATCTCAGTGCGCAGAATCTCTTGACTATCAAGAGTAAGAGCTTCACAGGTGTGGATCCAGAGAATGCCAACTTTGGTTATCCTATTCCTCTCAACATAACATTCGGTTTAAATGTAACATTCTAAAAAGAAGAACAATATGAAAAAGATATTATATTCTGTCCTCATGGTTTTAGCCCTTGCTGGTATAACAAGTTGTTCCGACTTCTTGGAGGAGCAGAAACCTCAAGGAACATTAGATAATGAACAGGTGAAGAATCCTCAATATGTGGACAATCTTGTTATCTCTGCATATGCTACATGGATTTCAGCGGAAGATGTCAATTCTTCCTTTTCTATGTGGAACTTTGACGTGAGAAGTGATGATGCCTATAAGGGTGGTAATGGTACCAGTGATGGTGATGTGTTCCATCAGTTGGAAATCTCTCAGGGCATCTTGACAACCAACTGGAATATCAATGATATGTGGCAGCGTCTCTATAATTGTATTTCCCGTGTCAATACTGCTATTGCATTACTTGACCAGGTGGATGGCAACAGCTACAAGTTGAAGGATGAGCGCATGGCAGAGATGAAATTCCTTCGAGCATATGGCCACTTCTTGTTGAAGCGTCTTTACAAGAACATTCCTTTCGTGATGAACGAAAATCTATCAGCCGAGGAGTATAACAATCTCTCTAACACTGAGTTCACGAATGATGAGGGATGGCAGAAAATTATAGAAGACTTGGAGTATGCTTATAGCATTCTTCCTGTTAAGCAGTCTGAGGTAGGTCGCCCTTCAAAGGCAGCTGCTGCGGCATTCTTGACCAAGGCTTATCTTTATAAGGCGTATCATCAGGATGATGCTAAGAGCAATCAAGTGACAAGCATCAGTCAGGAAGATCTCAACAAGGTCATCGAATATAGTGATCCTGCCATCTATGCAGCTGGTGGATTCGGCTTGGAGGATGACTTGCATAACAATTTCCGCCCTGAACCTCAGTACGAGAATGGCAAGGAAAGCATCTGGGCTATGCAGTATTCACAGAATGATGGTACTAAATATGGTAACTTAAACTGGAGCTACGGACTCGTCGTGCCAAACATCCCGGGTGTTACCGATGGTGGTTGCGACTTCTACAAGCCAAGCCAGAATTTGGTGAACGCTTTCCGTACAGATGCTGATGGACATCCTTTTATAGATACTTTTAACAATAAAGACTATGATAAGAGTGCTGATTACGCAGACCCTCGTCTCTTCTTGACGGTTGGTATTCCTGGCTTGCCATACGAGTTCAATAAAAACTTTATCATGGACGAGAGTGCCACTTGGAGTCGTTCCAATGGTCTTTATGGCTATTATGTAACTTTGAAGCAGAACATAGACCCGGAGAGTGGTTACCTCATTAAGGGATCTTGGTGGGGAAATGCGGAGAATCGCATCGTCTTCCGTTATGCTGATGTCTTGTTGGAGCGTGCAGAGGCTTATGCCCAGTTGGGTGAGTCGGCTAAAGCTATCGCCTTGGTCAATGAAATCCGTCTTCGTGCTAAGCATAGCACATCAATGATAGCTAACTATCCAAGCGATTATGGAGTGAAGTTTAATATATCAACTTACGACGGCACTTATTCCAAGGAAGAGGCTTTGAAGATCGTCAAGATGGAGCGTCGATTGGAAATGGGTATGGAGTCTGAGCGATTCTTCGACCTCGTTAGATGGGGTGAGGCAGAGTCTGTATTGAATAAGTATTATGCAGAGGAGACAAATGATTGCTCTATTTATGGAGCCGCTCATTTCACCAAGAACAAGAATGAATATTTGCCTATACCTTATTCGCAGGTAGCAGCATCAAATGGTAATTATACACAGAATATAGGAGAATGGTAATTATGAAAAAGATATTGTTATTCTTTATGGCTGTCTTAGCCCTCACTGCATGCAGTGATGATAATGTTTCGGATTTGAAGTTGGATGGTAACTGTTCCATCACAGAGTTGGTTCTCGATAACTATGAGGGAACTATCGATTCAACAACTCGCACAATAACTGTGCGAGTTCCTGAGACTTATAGCTTGAATGAGGTCTCTGTCTCAAAGCTTAAGTTGAGTGATGGTGCTTCTGCCAATGTCAAGGAGGGTGATAGGCTCAACATGACCTCTCCACAAGCCATACATGTTGTCAATGGAGATGTGTATCTTGATTGGGTAGTCATTGCGAAGAAAGATGAAGCGAAGATCAAGTCTTTCAAAATCAATGGCATCTATACGGGTTCAATTGATGAGGAGCATAAAACCATCACGGTCAATATACCTCAGAGCTTGGACATCAAGAACTTGACCCCAACTATCGTTTATAGTGACGATGCTGCAGTTTCGCCAGTGTCGGGTGTGGCAACAGACTTTACGAATCCTGTTGTCTATACTGTCACCAACAATACAGCGACAAGTACTTACACGGTAACTGTTAAGCAGATAGGCAAGCCAACTGCAGTGTTTGTAGGTCTGGCATTGACTATGGATCAGCTAAATGATGAGGAGCAGACCGCATGCAAGTGGATGCTTGAGAATATCGACAATTCCCTTTATGCATCATTTGCAGACATCAAGAATGGTACTGTGGATTTGAGCGAATGCAAGGTCATCTGGTGGCATTATCACAAGGATGGTGGCGTTGATGGAAAGGTGGCTTTCGAGAAGGCGGCTCCTCAGGCCTTGGAAGCAATCCCGCAATTAAAAGATTACTATAAGGGCGGAGGTTCGTTCTTCTTCACTCGCTATGCTACCAATATGCCTGGTGAGTTGGGTATAGCCAAGAATGGTGGTGTTCCTAACAACTGTTGGGGTCAGAATGAGGCTGATGCCGAGACCTGTGGAGGTCCTTGGGATTTCAAACTCAATGGAAATGGCGAGCATGCTCTCTATAAGAACCTCGTGAAGGGTGACGACGCAAACAGTGTTTATACGACAGATGCGGGTTATTGTATTACCAACTCTACAGCACAGTGGCACATTGGTGAAGACTGGGGTGGCTATGCCAACTATGATGTTTGGAAACAGGAAACAGGTGGTATTCCTTTGGGCTTTGGTGGCGATGGTGCCATAGTAGTTTGGGAATTCCCAGCCTCTTCTACCTCAGGCAAGACTCTTTGCATCGGTTCTGGTTGCTATGATTGGTACAGTGTGAGTGACGGCTTTACAAGCAAGTTCCACAACAACGTTGCCATCATGACTAAGAATGCTTTCAATTATCTTATGAATAAATAAAAAAAACAAAATGAAAACAATGATAACTTCTATTATTTTGGCTTCTTGTCTTGCAATGCCACTTGTGTCTTGTAGTGATGACAATGCTGTGGCAGAGCAGAAGGATTGGACAACAACCACTTTCTTCGCCTCTACAGATGAGATGGCACAAGATACTTATTACAAGCCTGCTGTAGGTTATGTGGGTGACCCAATGCCTTTCTTTGACCCTGTGGCTGGTGACTTCAAGGTCTTATATCTTCAGGACTACCGCCCTAATGCTGCTGGTACTTATCACCCTATCTGGGGGGTGAGTACCAAGGATGCTGCCAACTATCAGTCTCTTGGCGAGTTGGTATCTTGCGGCAATATCAATGAGCAGGATGCTGCCATAGGTACGGGTTCTACCATCTACGATGAAGCAAGCAAACTTTATTATACTTTCTATACAGGTAACAAGTATCAGCCTTCTGCTACGGACAATGGCCAAGCTGTGATGTATGCTACATCTTCTGATTTCAAGACATGGACCAAGAAAAAGACATTTATCTTGCGTGGCGATGAGTATGGCTACGACAAGAATGACTTCCGTGATCCTTTTGTCTTCAAGGGCGACGATGGCAAATTCCACATGCTGGTTTCTACCAAGAAGAATGGAAAGGGTAGTATTGCGGATTTCGTATCAGATGATTTGAAGTCCTGGACAGACAATGGTGTGTTTATGACAATGATGTGGGATCGCTTCTATGAGTGCCCTGATGTCTTTAAGATGGGTGATTGGTGGTATCTCGTATATAGCGAGCAGCATCATGCTCTGCGTACTGTTCAGTATTTTAAGGGTAGAACGCTTGAGGAATTGAAGGCTTGTACTGCCAATGACGCTGGACTTTGGCCTGACAGTCATGAGGGTTTCTTGGATAGCCGTGGCTTCTATGCTGGCAAGACTGCAAGTGATGGAACCAATCGTTACATTTGGGGATGGTGTCCTACTCGCAGTGGTAATGACAACACAGCTGTTGGCGCATCGCCTGCAGAACCTGAATGGGCTGGTAATTTGGTTGCTCATAAGTTGATTCAGCATGAGGATGGTACTCTTACTTTGGGTGAGATTGCTGCTGTTGGAGCTAAGTATAGCAAGGAGTGTACTGTAAAGGTTGAGGAGAAGCAAGGTATGTCAGAGAACAATGGCACTTATAGCTTGGAAGGTGATGGCGCTTATATGTTGATGAACCGTTTGGGTAATCACAACAAGATGAGCTTTACCGTCACTACTTCGAATAATTGGGACAAGTTTGGTGTATCTTTGGTTCGTGGCTCTGATTCTAAGAAATACTATACTATGGTTGTGAATCCTGAGAACGAGAATGCACGCAAGATAAACTTCGAGCAAGAGGGTTCGGAAGGTATGGGATACATTCCTGGCATAGATAGCTATGTGTTCAATCGCCCAAGTGACAATGTGTATCATGTAACCATCTATACGGACAATAGTATCTGTGTGATGTATATTAATGATGTATGTTGCTATACAAATCGCATTTATGGCATTCAGAAGAATTGCTGGAGCATTAATAATTATGGTGGCCGTGTAACCATCACTGATTTGAAGGTGTCTCAATACTAAATATGGTCAAAATAATCGTTCGTTGCTTAATAATAAAATATCATCTTGCATAATTGTTAGGTAATGAACGATTTTTTTGTATATTTTTTCTTATATCTCTTTAATTTTGCAGCAGAGACAGAAAATAGTTAAGTTAAAACAGTTTAAGACAATGAAAAAGATATTTGTTTCAGCGCTTGTCGCTCTTTGCGGTTTCACCG
>OIZX01000693.1_pt1 | contig 21001 bp, 18 predicted proteins | sample 1588621 | NCBI WGS metagenome assembly OIZX01 (sample SAMN03283276) | human gut metagenome | biome: human-associated habitat; material: feces | host: Homo sapiens | place: Peru | collected 2012 | reverse complement strand
GTCTCTTGATCTTGCGGACATGGATTAGTCGCTTGAACGCCGTAACGCCCAGGCTCTCCATGGCTTTTACAACAGAAGCATCATCAATGTTCACGATGACACCTCCATAATCAAAAACGAGTGTTTCTATCTGTTTCATGCTCATTTTCCTGTTGTTATAATTCTCTTATGACATGCTTCTATTATTCACTATCCAATGGTAATTGCGGATCTTTGCCGTCAAACTTGTCGAAATCAGAGCGAAACAGACGGTCCTGTATCACTCTATATTTCTCAAACTCGCTTTCGGCATATTCCTTTGCATACTCGGCAGTAATGTGTCCTGCGTCTTGCAGAATTTCTCTGTCGGTTGCATCGAGGAATTTGTCGATGCGTTTAGCCCAATCCTCCATAGTCATAGGAATATGGCGCTCTGCCATATCCTTTGCCATATCAAGATAGGCATTCACCAATCGTCCAAGGGCTTGCAACTCATTTTCCTTCAGATAGTTCTTGGCTATACTTACGTCGGACTTTATGATTTTCCCATTAGGAGCCTTTGCCCATGTAGTGAGCCCCATGTGCTCTTTTTCTGCATCAGCACGATCCACTATCAGTTCTGCGGCAGTATGTCCATGAACAGCATAATGCATCTTGTTCTGTACCTTCTTGAAGAACTCGCGTGTTGTTGGAGCATCACGGTTGTAGTCGATGGCTGTGGCGTAGATGTCGGTCAGTTTCTGATAGAAATTGCGTTCCGATAGACGAATCTCTCGAATCTCCTCCAAGAGTTGTTCGAAATAGTCCACGCCGATGAATGAGCCATTTTCCATACGCTTCTTGTCAATCACATAGCCACGGATAGCATACTGTCGGAGAACATAAGTGCACCATTGGCGGAATTGAGTGGCTCGGCGGGAGTTGACGCGATAGCCTACTGAAATGATAGCATCAAGATTGTAGAACAAAGTGTTGCGTCGTACCTCTCTCGTTCCTTCCTGTTGAACTACCGAGATTTTCTCGGTAGTTGCATTCTTGTCCAATTCCTTAGCATCGTATATGTTCTTCAGATGCAATCCTATGTTGTCAGCAGAGCAGTCAAAAAGCGTTGCCATTGCCTTCTGTGTTGCCCATATTGTTTCTTTCTTATATAGCACTTGAATGCCTTGCTCCTTACCCTCTGCCATGAAGATAAGAAATTCAGCGGTACTATTTCTTATTTCAAATTTCTTTGCCATTTTTCTGCGTATTTTCTCGTCGCTAATATTTTTGCAACACCTTATTATATAATTATCTGTCTATTTCCGTGAAACGATTAAAAGTTTGCTGAAAACTCCATCATCATTTTCTGGGCGAGGGGAGCGTACCAGGTCTTCACCTCCTGCTCAGTAGGCGTATGACCGCCTGGGAAGTGGAAGGCTTGGTTGTAATGCTGCAGGAAGAGAGGGGAGAAGTGAGCCAGGGAGTCCTGCTCACCAAAAAGTCCCCACACACGATTCTTATAATATGGGTTGCAGTGGTCAAACTGCACGGCTTCCAGTTCCGCAAACTCCTCAATCAGCGCCTCGTCAATCACCAGCCGCTGATTTCCGTCCCTTCTCGGAGCCTTGTATTCATGTTCGCCGATTCGCTCCTTCAGAAACTCCGTCATCATGAAATACGGATTGCCGAGCAGGGCAGGAATGCCCACCACCGGAGCCAGCATCTGGGCGAGGAAAGAGCCGCAGCTGTTGCCCAGAAGCAAGTCGGGCTGCTCCCGGTCGATGATGGAGCGAATCTCCTTCAGTGCCTCCTTTGGGTGCAATGGAAGGTCGGGAGTCAGCACCACCGCCGTCCCCTCAAACGCCTCTTTCAAGGCTCTCGCCATCGGACAGCTGCCCGTGGCAAAGAATCCGTGTAGGAATAATATCTTCTTCATGCTCTAATCATTAGATAATTATGCGCCTATAATCTAGGAGGATAAGCTATGCTCAAACCCCATGTTGGCGCATTATATTTCTGCAAAAATACAAAAAATATTCAGAAAAGGATTCATTCAGCTAGGCTTTGTTGGGGCTAGTGGACTGGATTTAACCTAATTTATAAATTAGGAGCACTCAATAATTATCTTAAAAAATCTTATTTGTTCAATAGAAAGTTTTGATATTCAGAATATAATCACTATATTTGCACGTAATATTAGTGATGATATTATGTGCAATATTAAATATTATATAGATGAAACAGCTGCATATTTCGGCAATATGTTGGGCGAAAAAGTAGCTTTGGAACCAGCAGATAAAGATTTGTTGGAAGGAATTCCTATGAATGTATCTTCCAACTTCTCTTTTTATAAAGGATGTATTTTGGGGCAGCACATTTTGATGGCTTACCTAAAGGATGGTGACTCTGTGCCACCTGCCCAGTTGAAGAAACAATTGGATATTATACATCGACAGACACAGCTCGTCGTCGTATTAATCACTCCATGCATTTCATCTTATAATAAGGTAAGATTGGTGGCACAAAAAGTTAACTTTGTTATCCCCAACAGGCAAATGTTCCTGCCATCTCTTTTGCTTGATATCAAACCAGACAGAAAGGTTGGCTTGGATTTGAAAGAAACCATTCCTCCCTTTGCCCAATGTTTGTTGCTTTATCATTTGCAGATTGAATCCATTGTTGGGGCAACAGGTTATGGACTGAGCGATAAGTTTAACGTTTCTTATGCGACAGCAAACAAATCATTGCGCTGGCTTGTCTCCAAAGATCTGATTAAGTTGGAAGGAACAAAGACCAAGACGGTGCAAATTGATTTAAGCAATAGGGAACTTTGGAATAAAGCATTGCCAATGTTGGTTTCTCCGATAGAGCAGCTTTATTATACGGATGCAGTACTTGAAGGACAACAGATAAGTGGGGTGAATGCGCTGGCTTCCTACACGATGCTTAATGAAGAATCAAGGCAATGTTGGGCTGTTACAAAGAAAGAACTGAAAACTTTGGCCATCGTAACCGACAAGCAGTTTGGAGAAAATGAAATCCAAGTATGGAAGTATAACCCCAAAAAGTTAAGTACAGAAGGAGTGGTTGATAAGCTCTCGCTTTATCTGTCATTGAAAGACAATGATGACGAGCGCATACAAATTGAGTTGGAACGATTGATAAATGAAATGTCATGGTAAGAGGAATAGATACATTCAAGGAGTTATTCAAAGGTTTTGAGGACAATTATGTTATAATAGGCGGTACGGCATGCGAAATCCATGAGGATTTGTATGCTCAGGTGCCTCGTGCTACTAAGGATATTGACATTATCTTAGTGGTTGAAGCTTTGTCGGCTGAGTTTGTTGCCAAATTCTGGGAGTTTGTAAAGAAGGGCAATTATGACCAGCGAAACAAGGGTGTTAATGAGAATGTAGAGCCCAAACATGAATATTTCCGCTTCATGAAGCCTGCTAATTCTGCTTTCCCATATCAGGTTGAACTCTTCTCACGAAGTCTTGGCTTGATGAATTTCCCAGAGGAGGCTCGTATCACACCGATTCCAGTGGATGAAGATCTTTCAAGTTTATCGGCAATACTAATGGATGAAGACTATTATCGTTTCACGATAGCGCATAGCTTGCAGGAAGATGGCGTGCATATCGCCAATATCGAGAGTCTTATCTGTTTGAAAAGCAAGGCTTTCTTGGATTTGAGTCAAAGAAAAGCTAAAGGTAAAAGTGTTGATAGCAAGCATATTGCAAAGCATAAGAAAGATGTTTTTCGTCTTGCAGCAATGCTTACTCCAGCAAGTAGATATGAACTGCCCAATACATTAAAAACTGATGTTTGTGACTTTTGTGATGCTATCATGCAGGATTTGCCTAATGCCGATTTCATCAAGTCAGCAGGTCTTGGCAATGTGACAAGCCTGCAGATTATAGAACAACTTAAGAAATCAATGTTGTAGTCATGGTTAAGATACAATATGCTTCAGATTTGCATTTGGAATTCATGGAGAATACCCTGTATTTGGAGACTCATCCTCTTCAGCCAGTTGCTGACATCCTGGTGTTAGCTGGAGATACTGGCTATTTAGGTGATGAAGGCTTTGTCAAGCATCCATTCTGGGATTGGGCTTCAGAGAATTTCAAGGAAGTAATAGTAATACCAGGTAATCATGAGTTTTATTTGGGTTATGACTTGGGGCAACTCCATGATGGATGGTGCATGGAAATTCGGCACAATATCAAATGCTATTATAATGCAGTAATACATCTTTCGGATGATACAGACCTCATCGTTTCTACACTATGGGGATATATAGAGCCGCAGGATGCTTTTTCAACCGAGCGCAGAGTAAATGATTTCTACCGTATTAAGGATTGTGGCGTTGTGATAAACAGTGAACGGTTTAATCAAGAGCATGCTAAGTGCCGTGCTTTCATCGAAAAGGCTGTTAGTGAGAGCCAGGCAAAGCATATTGTTGTGGCAACGCATCATGTTCCATCATTTCAACTGGTGTCTCCGGATTTTAAGGGAAGTCCGATAAACGGTGCTTTCACAGCAGAGCTGGGGAACTTCATTGCTTATAGCCGAATAGATTATTGGATTTATGGTCATTCTCATCGTAACATAGACAGGATAATAGGAAATACTCAATGTGTTTCGAATCAGCTTGGGTATGTGAGTCATGGAGAATCTGAGTCTTTTAATTCGATGAAATGTATTTATCTCAAAGAATCGTCCGTCTGACGTTCGATTTTATTTTCATCATAAACTTTACGCTTGCGCTGAGACCTTAGATGGTGGGGGGATTGGAAAATGACACTGACCCTTCATGACACCTGCGGGAATAAATAAACCGCTCCACCTATATATTAGGAGGAGCGGTTGTAATAGATAAAATCATCTCAAAAACTAATCACATGCAGATTTCATTCTGCTTTCCTGCATCTTACTTTCTGCTTTCTTGCTGCTTACACGCAGCTTGAAACACCGAGCGAAGTGGCTATTGCGGTGAGAATGCTAATCGCAATCTGAATCACCATTTTCCAGGTATCCTTCTTCATAGACTTTTATCTTTTAGAAATTTACGTTGTCGCCGCCGCCGTCTTCACCTCCGGTATTTCCGCCGCTGGTACCCTGATCACCAGTGGTTCCGCTACCGCCAGCTCCCTGCGTTCCGCTGCCGCCGGCATTGCTGCCTCCACCCTGGGTTCCACCACCAGTGGTTCCGTCGCCATCGCCGCCTCCGTCAGGAGTAACAGGTACATTGAGATCCACGTTGGTCTTGCCCTCCTTGATTGCCTTGATCACGGCAGCCTGAGCGCTTCGGCTAGCCACGAGGTTGAATTCTGCGTCGTCGAGCAGGTTCTTGAACTGCTGGCCTGGCTCCCACTGAACCTTCACGTTGGTGATGTTCTGCGCCGTAAACTTGTCGGCAGTCTCTGCACCCTTGGAGGCGAGCAGGAGAGAGAAGTCGCCCAGATCGCCCAGACGGATCTTCTTGCCTTCGAGCAGCATCTCTCTCTCATGCAGTCCACTGCCATGTAGAGGATGGCGCTGATGTCAGCTCTTGAATACACGCTGCCGTGAGAAGTGATGTGCTTGGCAAACTTCTCGATGGTCATCACATCGGTGTACTGCGAGATGGCGAACGCATTCTGCTTCTCGGTCTTCACCAGGTCGGTGTCCTTCTTGTCCGGCTCCTTGCCGTCCTTCTTAGCCTGGTTGATACGTGACTTTGCCTGGTTGATCTCAAGGAGGTTTGCGTTCACGCTGCGCATTACGATGCTGTAGTTAATCATACTCTGTTCTGTGTTTAAGAGTTCACTGAATCACAACTACCCGGAAGCCCTCGTTCTGCACCCTGTTTTGGGCCTTAATAGATGACCGGCGCCTGCCATCATTTAAGACCAGCTGCGGTCTTCTATTATGACCGCCCTTAGGCCCAATAGGCTGTTCCTTCGATTGCCGGTGCAAAGATACGAAATTTACCCCGAGGAAGCAATAGTTTTCCCGTCACTTGATTTCACTTTTCCCGTGAGTTGTGAAAACGGGGGATAAGGAAGCGGGAGGTTGGGGGCGAGGACAAAATAAAGCCATCTGGTCATTAATGCCCGGTCATTATCGGTCATTAAGAAAAATCACTTCCGGTCATTTAGCCCTATAGTATAATATTAAATATTTTAATATTATACTATAGACCCTTTTCGCCGCCCCGAAAACCTTAATGACCGATAATGACCGGTCGTTAATGACCGGATTTCGGGATGCGGAATAAGTGAATCTTATACTTTCGATAATAAGGTATAAAAGATTGATATATAACTTGATATGAGTTGCTGTACGAATTGTATTCTGCAATGTGGAGTATGAGAATATCCCTTGGTTCTTAGCCTTTCTTTTTTAGAAAAACGTGTTCTTACATATCTGAAAAGCTAACCAAACTGTAAAAATGTTTACTTATAGCCTTAGTTCTCATCGTTTTAATTTAGCTTTTTTACCCCCTTTCATATCACATTTTGATAGAAGCGAAGCGCGTTTGAGCCTAGACTTATTGGGGTATAACTTTGTTTCCCATTTCTAAATCAGAAAACTATCATCAATGTTATTTTTTATATTCACCCCTTGATAGGGTTGTTTTTACTACAGCAATAGATGATATAAAGGTATAGAACACCAATAAGATATAGAAAAAATGATAAAAATATTATGGGAAGTAGTGTCTCAAGCAAATCGCCTCTTCGATTGACTCCTTTTACTTTATTAGGTCTAATTAGCAGCATTTCTCCATTTTTTGTGTTAACATATACAATAAAATGTTGATGTTTCATTTTTTTTTTGTAACTTTGGGGGCAATTTTGCATTTAATGTGCAGATAAAATAATAAGAATATGATAGAGCAGATAATAAATAAAATACATCAACTGGTACAGAAGTATGAACAGGAAAGGGACTATTATCGCACATCTCGTTTTAACGAGACTCAAGTGCGTAATGAGTTCTTGGACCCATTGTTTGAACTTCTGGGCTGGGATATACGAAATATTTCAGGAAAGAATACCAATGAACGTGAGGTGTTGCTAGAGGAGTCACTCAAAGCAGATGCTTCTACTCATTCTAAGAAGCCTGATTATACTTTTCGACTTTATGGTGAGCGGAAGTTTTTCTTAGAAGCCAAAAAGCCATGTGTTGATATAAAAAATGATGATGAGCCTGCTAAACAGGTTCGTCGTTATGGTTATACTGCAGGATTGAAGATTTCTGTTTTATCAAATTTTGAAGATTTATTTATCTATGATACGACTGCTCCTGTTGAAGAAGCTGATTCTCGAAACAAATCATTGGTAAAAGCATATCATTATACAGACTATGAAAATGTAGCAGAGGAACTCCTCCGCTACTTAGGAAAAGATTCAGTTTATGATGGTAGCTTTGATGAGGTGTGGATGGATATAACAACGAATGTCGAACAAATATCTATAGATAAGCTGTTTTTAAATCAAATTAACGAATGGCGTTTGTTGCTTGGTCAACAGATTTATTCAGCTATGCCTGCAATAGAAATTAGTTATCTTGGAGATGTTGTCCAAAGCTACATCAACAAGATACTTTTTTTACGTGTCTGTGAAGATAGAAATATTGAGACTTATCAGGCTTTGCTGAAAATTGCAGATCATAATAGTTACAAGGAACTTATATCAAAGTTTAAAGAGGCTGATAATAAATATAATTCAGGTCTCTTTGGGGAGTTGTTGTCTGATGATATGATAAACAACGTGAGTTCGGCTTTTTGGAAGATTATAAAGCAGCTATATTTCCCAGAGAGTCAGTATTCGTTTTCTGTATTTTCATCTGATATTCTAGGACGTATCTACGAGATTTTTCTTGCTCAGAAGTTGGATATAAAAGATGGAGAATTAGTCATTGTCGATAAACCTGAGAATATTGAGCGAGACATCGTAACTACTCCTAATGTAATAGTGCGCGAGATATTGCGCCAAACTGCAACAGAAATGATAATGGGTAAAAATGAATCTCAAATCAATGCGCTTAAATGTGCTGATATAGCATGTGGCTCAGGTGCTTTTCTGTTGGAACTCTATCAGTTCCTAAGTGATGCACTTGTTGACTATTATCTGAGTCATTGTCCATCTGTACTCATACAAACAAGTATTAATACTTACAAGTTGCCATTCGGAATAAAGCGTAATCTGTTGGTTAATTGTATATTCGGAGTTGATAAGGATTTTAATGCTGTTGAGGCATGTAAATTCGGACTTTTACTGAAATTATTAGAGGATGAAGACGTTAATACACTATCTTCATTCCACCCCATCTTGCCTAATCTTGATGAAAATATTTTTTACGGAAACAGTTTGCTTTCTCCAGAGAATGTTCCTTCAGAATTGGTAGAAGAGATCAATCCTTTCAGCTTTGAAGATAGAAAGTTTGATTTGATAGTGGGTAATCCGCCATATATGAAAACGGAAGATATGAAGAAATATACGCCAGCAGAAAAGAAACTTTATACAAAAGAGAAGCTATATGTGAGTAGTTGTGGGCAATATGATAAATATTTTTTATTTATAGAACGTGCAATGGGATTGTTGAAACCTCATGGCTTCTTAGGCTATATTGTGCCTAACAAGTTTATGAAAGTTGGTGCTGCTTCAAAATTACGTAAGTTAATTGCAAGTCGCAGAATTCTTAAAACCATCGTCTCTTTCGGAGCACATCAGGTTTTTGAAGATAAGTCAACTTATACTTGTCTTATAATATTGCAAAATAGTGAATGTGATATATTTATGTATTCGGAAGTAAGCGATTTCTCGGCATGGAAAGTTCGATCAAAAGATTCCAATTTATTCTATGAGCGTGAAACTACTATGCTTTCTGGGGATACATGGGTACTTTGTACAGATATCCAAATGAATCTCTTGGATGTTATAAGTCGTGGTACTAAAACTCTTGTAGATATAGTTGGAAAAAAAAACATATTCAATGGAATCCAAACTAGTGCTAATCATGTTTATATCTTTATCCCTACAGATGAAGATAGCGATACCTATACATTTTTAGCATTTAACGGTAAAACATATCAGGTAGAGAAAGAAGTTACAAAACCATATTTTGTGAGAGCAAAAAAGGAAGATGCGCTAAATTCTTACTGCACATTTACTCCAAATGCTAGAGTCTTGTTTCCTTATAAAAGAAATTCGATTGGTAAGTTAGATCTCATTCCTTTAGAACTCATAGAGGAGAGATTCCCTCTGTTTTATACTTATCTTATGGATGTTAAATCAGAATTGGCTAAGCCATCAAGAGATATTCAACCTGCGCCGGTCACGGCTAATGAGTGGTATCGTTATGGAAGACATCAGAGTCTCGATGCATGTGAAAGAAAAGAAAAAATTATAGTAGGTGTTTTGTCTTTATCTGATAAATATGCAATTGACAAGAATGGAACTTTGGTTTCGTCAGGAGGTACTGCAGGTTATTGCCTTGTCAGTATTCCTTCTGATTGCCAATATTCTATCTATTATATACAAGCAATGTTAGGTTCTATACAGGGAGAGTGGCTTGCATCTCTATATGGCGAAATATTCCGTGGCGGATATATAGCTAGAGGAACAAAGGTACTCAAACAGATACGAATTCCTACTATTGATTTTTCAAATACAGAAGAAAAAGAAAGACATGATGATGTTGTAAGAAGACAGAAAAGGTTAATAGTTCTAGGCGATAAAATTGCATCGGCAGAGGGTAATAAACGTAAGCAGATTCCATTGCTAAGGCAGTTTAACGCTTTAAAGCAGGAACAGCAGAATGCCATTAATGTACTTTATGGTATGACAGAATCACAAGTATCACAAATTCCTTTAATAAAAACATTATATGCAGCTAATTGAAAATGCTTCAGAACAAAAACTAAGAGGAGCATATTACACTCCATCTGCCATTGCGGATTTTATCCTTCAATGGGGAATTAATGGTAATGACCATATGGATATGCTGGAACCAAGTTGTGGCGATGGTATATTTTTAGAGTGTATGGCTAATGCAAATATGCCTTTCAGAAGCATTACTGCCATAGAATATGAAAATGCAGAAGCAGAAAAGGCAAGGGCTATAAATCTACATGATTCAGAAGTTATAAATTCTGACTTTCATCGTTTTTGTCTTGATACAGATAAGAAGTTTGATTTGGTTGTAGGCAATCCTCCTTTCATACGTTATCAGTATTATGACGAGAATCAGCAGCGATTGGCTGATGAAATTTTCAAACGTTCAAATTTAAAAAGAACAAAACTGACAAATGCTTGGGTTACATTTGTTGTAGGATCTTGCCAACTTCTGAGGGATAATGGCAAAATGGGATTTGTTATTCCTTCAGAATTACTGATGGTAAAGTATGCTCAACAATTGCGCAAATACCTTGCAAAGACATTCAATAAGATTAATATAATTTCTTTTGAAAATCTTGTCTTTGAAGAAATTCAGCAGGAAATTGTCTTGTTGTTGTGTGAAAAAAATGGAACGGACGAACATCTGATAGAACACATAGAGGTTCGTGATACTGAGGGGTTGTTGAATTTAGATCCGCACAGATTAAGTTTTCCTACAAAGAAAATCGATTTTCATACAGACAAGTGGACGTACTATTTTCTTGCTAAGAATGAGCTTGATTTCTTGGAAAAAATTAAGACTCAGTCTATGCCGAAGATTTCCTCTTATGCTGATGTAGAAGTTGGTATTACGACAGGTTCCAATAGTTATTTTACTGTGCCCAAATCTGTGGTTTCATTGTATCAGCTGCAGGAATATGCACATCCAATGATTGGACGTAGCGTACAGGTTAACAGTCTTTGCTTTACTTATAACGACTGGCTTAAAAATGTTGAGTCAGGAGCTAAGGCTCATCTTCTTGTTTTCACTCCAGATGCTGATGTAAAGGGAAACAGTGGGGTTAAAGCCTATTTGGAAAACGGTGTAAAAGAGGGAGTGAATAAAGGTTACAAGACTAGTATACGCGATCAGTGGTGGGTAATTCCTTCTATTAAATTGTCTGATGCATTATTTCTTCGTCGTAACAATCTTTATCCTAAGTTCGTTTTAAATGAAGCTGAAGCATATACTACGGATACGATGCACAGAGTGTTTATCCACAAAGGAATCAATAAGAAAGCGTTTATAGCAAGTTATTATAATTCCTTATCTTTTGCTTTTGCAGAAATAATGGGTAGAAATTTTGGAGGTGGTTGTCTTGAACTTATGCCAAGTGAAGTAGAAGGAATTTATCTTCCTTATAACGAACAGAATGAGGATTTGTTTAAAACGATAGATTCTATGCTTCGCAACAATGCATCAGCAGATGAAATTCTAGATGTAACAGATGAAGTAATTTTGCACCAGCGAATGCATTTTTCTAAGGAGCAAGTTTCTTTAGCTCGTTCTATTTGGCACAAGATAATGGACAGGCGACTTAATCGTGAAACTCTGAGAAAGAGAGAAAAGAAGACTCCTGAATCGAAAAGTAAGTATCACGAACTCAACTTCCTTGATCTCTTCGATCAGTATGCACTCAATAGTATTGCTGACAACACTATGGTGCACGAGGATATTAATTGGGAGAAATATGGTGAAATGCCGCAGCAGGAGCCTGTGGTGGATGAAAGTAAGAACGTACTCATATCGCTGGTAAAGAAAGACAACGAGAAGATGTTTCTTGACGGCTCTGCCTCCATCTACTATACAGGCAAGAAGTTTCCTACATCCGTGGCTCTCAACAAGCTTTTCTACTTTATGCCATACATCAAGGGCAAGGGAGTACGTGATCTTTTCCTCATCAGGATAGCCCGTCTCGGCTACCGCAAGGAGGGAACACCGGAAGAAGATAAAGACGATCTTCGACTGGTGTTTGAGGTGCAGTTCGTAAAGCAGCTCTTTGATGACTACAAGCCTGTAGAATTGAAGATCTGGCGAACTTTTACGGACACTACTGTTAGCAAACTTATATATCTATAAAAGAAATATTTAAAGTCTATGTCTAGTTTTGTAATTTACAACTACAATTTCTTACGCATTATAGAACCTAACCCTGAATATCAGCTTGAGTTTCCCGGCTGGGTAAATGTGGATGTAAAAGAATCGTTTGAAAAACGCCAGCAATTGCTTGAAGAGCTTTTGCTGGCTGATTTTGAGAAACCATTTCAGTTTGAAAATGCCAGAAAGAAGCTTTTCTGGCACAAGCAGATAGTGAAACCTCAAGATAACGTCTATGTGATGCGTGTGGCAAATGTTACTGATGTGACCATCACCGACGAGCGTCTGATGTCGAAAAAGTATGCTGATTATAGAAACTGTCTGGTCATCATTGACAATCGCCCAGGTATCCAGCGTATCGCCATAGAGCGCAAGTCAAAGGCTTTCAGCCATACGAAAACCGTGGCCAACATCCTTGAAGCTTCCATCTGCAAGTACTTGAAAGATAAGCTGCTGAAGGTGAAGCTTTCTGCAGTTTATTCTACAAACGCTTTCTGGACTACGGTGCATGATCATCCTGAAGGATTCTGTAAGGTGAAATTTCATTTTCCTCATCTCAACCTCGACCGACTTACCAAGGCTATGGATAAATACCTTACAACGGTTCGCGAGGATTGGGATAGTGATCTTGATTTTTCGTTCGGTGCAAACGAGGGTGGCACGGTATCAATTGATCCCGATAATAAACGTCAAACGGCGCTTATAGAGGGGGCATCTGGGGCTGGCGTATTTATTGAAATGTTTCCTAAAGGCAATAAACGCAAGGCTTTATTTTGCGGCAAAGACCAATTCGTGGTGCAGGAGCTTGATTCTGAGGTGTTCAATCAATTGGTAGATGGTACTCAGACGCTTCCCGGTATGGATAAATCAGCTATGGATCAGGTGAAGTTGTTCATGAAGAATATTCCAAATGTATTCTCCCATTAAGCTGGTAAATAGATGGAACCATTTGAACGTTTTTCAGAACAGAAACTGGAAAATCTACGTAGGCGTTATCGGGGTGATGATTTGTTTCGCACCTGGACAAGGCTTCTTTGTATTCTAGAGCAGCAATTGCATGGGTTGAATGCTGTGGAAGTGTGGAGCGAAACAGAAATGGTTCGCCAGAGACTGTCGGAAATCAAGGATCATCGTGATAATGATGTTGAGTTTCTATATGGAGATCTCATGAAGCGGCATCAGTCGAAGTACACCGTTGCCACCATCCTTACGGTACTCTTTACCCAAATGTGTGATGCTGTTCCTGATGAAGAAGATGATGCTGCCGATCGTAATCCTAACCGGGCCGTATGTAAAGTCCTGGCTCGTCTTCTGATGAATCGTGATATTAGGCTTTTCTCTGAAAATTTAATAAGCGCATTCAAAAGTCATCGTTACGATAACGAAGGAAACAAGATAATTTTACCTGTTACTGACTATATGAACGTTAAGACTCCCCTGGAATTGATGGATGAGGAGGCTAAAGCACAAGTGGAGAAATGGGTGAATGAAATAGGAAATCTTACATTGGGTATCAGACCTTTTCTAAAGATAGACTGGGACGTTTACCGTAACATTTGGAGGAATATCTGCGCTGAGCAAGAAATACCACTCTTGTTAAACGAGAAACAACCACGAGGAAATAAATGGGGCTATAACCTGAAACTGGTAGCAAATGTGCTGGGCATACTGCATACTATACCTTACGGAGAGAATGTTGTGCTGGAGGGAAGTATCCAGACAATCAGCAATGCAATTGGGGTGAATGTAAGAGCCTATATTGCCAATCATGCAGATTTTGGATCAAGCAATACTTCTCTGACTAAGGAAATGCATGCTAAAATAAAGCAATCTATTTTCTCCGCAATCAGATAAGAACTATCTGTTGCAGATAAAGATAAAGAGGGCGTTGATAGAATATTTTCTGTCAGCGCCCTCTTTCTGTCTGATTATCAGTGGATAAGTTGCTGATAACAATTAACCTTCTTATATCTTGATTCTGTATTTTTATCTACAAACTAATATCCATATCTTTGCACTCGGATTTGAGATTCAACTCTCATTTCCGAGTGTTTCCATTTTTAATGGTATCTATTCTTATAGTACCTATTTAATAGTATCAACCTGAGCGGAGGCGAGGAACCTCATAATGTGATTGAAGATGGCCATCGGTGATCCACGGCTTCTCTCGCAAACCGATCAGGAATCATGGCAGATAATAAGAAGCATGAGAAAACGGCGCTGGGCATTGCCTATGCTGCCGTAGTGGAACTGGGCTATACGCATAGCCAGCTGGTGAAGCTCAATGAGGGCGTAAACTTTCCTACTCTGAGAAGTATCAGAGACGGGAAGGAACTGAAGAAAGCAACGGAACGATTCTATCTGAAACTTTTCTTCGATTTGATGAATAAGGAATATGAGCTGCGAATGACTAGTGGCGGCGAAGGAGCCACCAGCCTGCTCATCGTGATGAAAAACATCCTTGAAGCTGAGTTGAAATAGGATGGAATGAAAGGCTGAAAGCAGGCAGAAAACAGCCAGGAAAAAGGCTCGAAAAGAAAAGTGGTGAAAAGATGAAGGGGCATCCTTTCACCAAGTATTCCGGTGCATGGAAAGACTTGCTATCTTTGCACCAGCTTTCAGCAAGATCGGAGTTGGAACTAATCAGCCTTGAAAGGAAGGCTAGGTCTTGCAGTTGTTTTATTATGAACAGTAAGATTATGAGAGTGGTGCAGCAGGGCGAGGCTTTCGCCGTGCAGAGCCAGAAGAGTGAGAACGGCCAGATGATGAAGTGCAACATCGTGTTGCAGGAGATGGGTGGCAAGTACGAGAACCAATATGCTGCTGCCATGCTGGGCAATATGGCGCAGTGTAAGTTTGCTCCGGGAACATTGGTGGCGGTTACGCTCCGATTCACGGCTCGTGAGTATAATGGGCAGGTTTATCAGGATATCCTCGTTACGGATATTGAAAAGCTTGGCAAGTAAAATTGAGACTTGATAAGCAAGGTAGGTAATTAATCTTGAATTGAAATAGGTGGCGTGAGAATTGTCCCGGGATAATTTGCGCAAACTGAAACTTACGACACTTCTTTCGTTCATCCTTATTTTAATTTAAGATTTTATGGAAAAGGGACAGAATAAGCAGGTGAATAACCAGCAGGTGAATAATAATAGCTGCCAGCACGTGCAGCTGGGTGGTATGGCTTTCTATGATGAAAGCAAGTGTTTCCTCTTTGCGCCTAATGAGCATGGAGGGGGAGAGAAGGTGCTGGGATTCCGTTCGCAGGGTGTTGCCCAGCAGTTGACGGATGGAACTTTTGATTTTGTGAGTAAACCACGAGTCCGTTCGCAGTCAGAACTGATCAGAAAGCTGGCTCACGGACGATTGAGCAAGACCAAGGATGGAGCTATCCAGCTCACCTTGAAGGTGTTCTGTGATGAAGGAATCAATATCGGCAGCACGCTGGTAAAGGAGGCAGAAGAGGCTGCGGATGCTTTGGTAGAATATCAGTTGAAGCGATAGAAACTGGTTGTTCAACTAGAAAATAGATGTTTAACTAAAATGACAGTTAGATTAGAAACACATAGATGAGTTGTTATTTAATTAAGGTGGAGAACGGGCACAAGGTGGCCCGCTCCATCACCTCGCAAGAGGAATACAAGTTGATTCGTGGAAGCTACGAGCAGAAGGCTAATCTGCGACTGGCTCGCGAAGGAAACGACGGGGCGAAGCGAAGACTGGTGCAGTTTAATTATTCTGGACATTATCCGCAAGGGGTGGTGAAGGGAATGAAGCTGCCAAGCCGGGCTTTCGGCTTCGATTTGGATGATAAGCAGGATTTCGAGAAGGCGGCTAAGCTGATGCTGCAGGAGCCTGAGAAATATGGTCTGCTGATGCTGGAACGCAGCGCACGACAAGGCGGTCATGCGGTTTGCAAGCGAGAAATGGGCAAGACGATTCTCGAAAATCAGGTTAGAATCGCCAAGATGCTGGAGTGCGAGATGGATACTTCGGCTCACGACATTAATCGTGTCTATTTCACGACTTCAGCTGATGCAGAAGACTTGCTTTACTTGTCTCCCGAACTCTTCAAGGATGATTACGATGAGGCTGCCGTGGCAGCTGAAGGTAAGGTGCTGGAAGAGCGTGAGAAGTATGGACAGGAGGAGCTTCCTCCGGGAGCGCACAAGGCTAACAAGCATTACAAGCCTTGGTTGGAGAATGTTGAAGAGAAGGCTTTGGATTCTCAGATGAATCAAGCGAATCTGAAGAATCAGAGTCAGAAGAACCTGGGAAATCAGAAGAATTCTCAAAAGGTTCAAGCCTCTCAGAATCCTCTGAATTCTTCTAAGAATCAGGCTCAGCCTGCTTCTGCTTCACCATCCTCTGCATCTTCACCATCTTCTTCATCACAATCCAGCAATGATTACCTCGGAATCCCATATTCCGAAATCATTTCGAAGTGGTGGCAGATGTATAATGACGGGCACGAGCCAGTTCGCTCCAACCGCAACACTTTGACCTTCGAGCTTGCCGTGAACCTGCGCCACATCTGCGGTTTTGACGGCAATCTGATGGCACAGATCATTCCCTGCTACGATGGCTTTTCTGAGCAGGAGAAGATGGCTTGCATCAAGTCGGCACTCGGCGAGAAACTGACGCAAATGCCTAAGCGACTGAAGGATGTGCTGTCTGCTCTGAGACAGGAAAAGCTGAAGCAGGCTACTCTGAAAGGCGTATCGCTCAAGGAGAACGAAGAACTGATCAATGCGCTGGACGAGGCGAATGCACAGGACGAACAGTTCTATTTCAACGCATTGCCTAAATTGCCGCAGGGGGTGCGTGACTCGGTAAATGCAGTAGGTCCGGCTCTAGCCCTGCCCGTGATTACCGCCATCTGTCCGGCAATCGGAATGCTGGCTACTGGCGTGAAAATCTCCATCCACGGCAAGATGAACTCGCTGAATCTCATCTCCTATATCGCAGGTGACTTTGCATCTGGCAAGGGAAGTATCGACCCAGTGATTAACGTATGGACTTCGGAAGTAAAAGCGATGGACAAAATGTACCAACAGAAGGAGGACGAGTGGAGAGCCAAGAAGCGTGCGGCGAAGAACAAGAAGGAGCAGCCGGAAGAGCCGAAACTGCCCGTAAGATGTCTGACGCTGAACAATACCGTGGCGAACCTTGCAGAACGCCTGGCTAACACCGAGGGCAAGCACGCCTTCTCGTTCACTCCGGAAGCTGACACAGTGGCACAGAAGTGGAAATCAGCCATGAGTGACTTTTCCGTGATGCTCCGCCAGGCTTACGACGGTACGAGCTATGAGCGAGAAGCAAGAAGTGCAGATGCTGTGAATGTTCACATAGACAGACTGTTATGGAACGTGGTGATGTGCGGAACGCCAGATGCACTCTATCGCGTGGTGAACAATTATACGGACGGATTCCAGAGCCGTATTGTAGTAGCCCGCACACCGGATAATACCTTTACACCACTTTCCGACAATCTCTTCGTGCTCACCCCACGTCAGCAAAGTAATATTCTGCAGATAGCCCACTTGCTGCCACTGATGGCAGGCGAAGTAGAACTGCCGAAACTGGAAGCCAAGGGTAGGGAATGGCTGGAGCAGATAAGAATGGAGACAATGAAAGATGATGACAAAGTGAAAGCTCGTCAGCGTTTTCGAATCTGTCCTACTACGATGAGAATGATGACCTGCATCATGCTCTGCAAGGTAGCGGAATTTCTGATTAGAAAGTATGGTGCCGAGGAAGCTGAATCGCAATTGAAGCAGAATCCTTTCTTATGGAAGGAGTTGATCGTGAAGATGCAGACGCCGGTCATGCTTTCTGCTTTTGATGTGCTGGCCAACTATCAGCTGGAGAATGCACTCTACTTCTTCCGCAGTCGCATCGAAGCTGCTTTCTCGTCGAAAGATTATTGCGGGCAACAGGTACTGGCAGACCGCATCCGTCGTGGCAGAAACGATACTATCTTTGAGCGCCTGGATGTTAGCTTCACCTTTGAACAGGCTCAGCAGCAGAGCGTTGCCATCAAGGGTGCCAGTGTTACGCACGAGGCTGTAAGACAGATGTTGAAGAACTGGAAACGCCAGGGATTAATCAACATTCTGCCGGACGCACGCTATCAGAAAGTAGCTTCTACGGTTTAAATCCGGTCATGAAGGTCATTAAGGTCAAGGTCATTAAGGTCATTAAGGTTTTTCTATACTCCAAACCTTAATGACCGATCATGGACCCGAAATTCAATTATCAGTTATTAATTATAAATCATCATGAACATCAATATATTCCGTCGCCGCTTCACTCCATGGAGTGTGGATGGCACAATGTTGATAGGTGGCAAGATTTTCTGCGACACCTTAGAGCGCCCTGGCTATTGTCTGCCAGCAGGCCGTTACAAGATTTCTCTCATTCCTGTAAGACAAATGAAGGAGGTGGAGAAAAAGAAGAAAAAGAATTATGAAAGAGGGAAATATGAAATCGTCATCAAGCCGGTTATTCAGTTCAGATTAGCTACTGTGCCTCGTTCTCCAGGTCACCGACCTCGCTTCGTGCCAGGCAATGGTCCGTTTCGCTTGCGATATAAGAGTATCATTCTGGGCAAGTCCCGTTATACGGGAATCGTAACTCAAACGGCAGAATGCTACGATTCTTTTTGCAGGCTATTGGAGAAGTACATGAAGCTCATGATGAACCGCCGCCGCCCTTGCCATATGAATCTGTATATCAGAGATTGGGGCGTTGACGAAATTCCACTGAAGTATTTGCTTATTTTCCAGTAGATTCCCCTCAATAAGGTATTTCTAAAATTCCAATCGATTCTTAAAAATCAAGATTATCATGCGTAAGATTAAGGAAATCATCATTCATTGCAGTGCGACCCGAGAAGGTCGCAACTATACTGTTGCCGACATCGACCGTTGGCACCGTGAGCGTGGCTTTTTCTGCATCGGTTATCATTTCGTGATTTATCGTGACGGCAGCATCCACGTGGGCAGATCAGTGGAGGAAGTTGGCGCCCACTGTAAGGGACACAACACCGTGAGCATCGGAGTATGCTACATCGGCGGGCTTTCCAAGGATGGCAAGCCGAAGGACACCCGCACACCCCAGCAGAAGGCTTCGCTGAAAGCCCTGATAGAGCAGCTGAAGGAGGAATATCCCGAGGCGACAGTTCATGGTCACAACGAGTTTGCCGCAAAGGATTGTCCTTGCTTCGATGTGAAGGAGGAATTTGGCTAACAGATAGGGAACGCATGCGTTCCCTATTTTCGTTTCTATTATTTTCCGATGCAAATAATGAATGTCATTGATTCTCAATCGGTTAAGAGTTAACGCGCTATTTGTGAGCCGCTTTCCTTCTGAATGAAAAGAATGCTTATTATCAGCTACTTACGATTTTCGTATTTTCACTTGGTTTCACTTGATTTCATTCATTTTGTATGTCTCTTATCTTTACAAACCCCCATTTTTAGGGGTTGAAGATTTAACATATTTAACCTTTGTAAACACTCAAAATCTGCATTTTCGTGCTAAAACGTGGTATTTTACCATTTTTGAGAGGTCGGCTTTTATCTGAATAAATCTGCCATCGTCAGCTGGCATTGGATGTCATCAGAATAGCCGCCCGGCGCAAGTCCATAGGAGGTAATCATCGTGATGAGTACCGTTTTAACGGTGCCTGTTTCCCTGATGAAGGTCTCCCTTCGGTTGTGGATGCAGTTGTCCTCGTCTTCTGTAATAACGTAAGGGGCGTTGGATTATTGCATCGTCTTGATAAGTGATAAAATTAATATATTCTGACATGTATCTTTCTTTTATAGCTATAGAGAATTGCCCAAAAGGGCAACTATCCTAAAAAATGGGATAGTTCAAACAGGAGGAAGCTATAGTATTAAACATACCTCGTCGTTTAATAATTTCGATTTTAATATCGATATGGATCTCACTTCATCTCTTTGGGTCTGCATTTCCATAAAGCCATAGGGTGTCTTGTTATTCTTTCAACGATTGAACTTTCATTAAATAGAATATCTGGTCTATATTCTCTCTGATTGAAGTGTTCAATAAACTTTCTTTCGTCTTCTGTGAAAGATAGAAAAGAACCAAGAAAACTAAGTACTTGTTCTTTTACTGCGTTAAAGTCGAATTTTTCTTTTCTGCTTAATACTGGGAGTAGATGGGCACGAACTTGCGAGAAGGAAAGTTTTTCTATGTGCTTGATGTTTTTGATATCAAGTGTAACCTCCTCTGCTTTGCAACTGGAACCGACAGCCAAATAGAAAACGAGAATTTTACGGAGAAGAGCTCTTTCTTCCATTGTTTCAAATAGATTCGCCTGTATCATACCATACACGTCATAAATGTCTCGTACAGCAGCTCTACTGATAAGTGCGTTGAGCTTGCTGGCAAAGAGTTCCATCGGTGCGAGGGCACAAACCCTTATGTCTCCAAGAAAGTCGATACTGATTGTACGTTCTTCCATTGGCAGTACGTGGCAACGGTCACTATAATTAATTTCTATCTTAATGTTGTCCGGATTTCCTCCTGCGTTTATATATCCAAATACCCACGAGTCCAGTGTATGTGGACTTTTAGAGCCAGGCTTTAGAACATATCCCTCGTTGGACATATAAGCAAGAATCTCGTTATTTATACTTTGTCTTGCTTTAATCATTTCTTCTCTACTGCAATTCTTGGCAAAATCTAAGTCGATGTCAACAGATAGTCGTGGCATCTGAAAAACGGTGAGATTGATAGCTGTTCCGCCTTTTAATACAAGTGAATCGTGTAGAAATTCATTCTGGTTGAAATATTGTAAAATTTCTGAAAGACGCATTACCTTTTCGAGATTGTCACGGACAAATCCCTTCTCTTTGGCTATTTTTTCTAAATATATCTTGTTATATGAGTTCATTTTCAATAGTTTTTTCAATTACACATTCCTCTGGTACATAAAGCTTCCATCGACATAAATAGGTGCCAGAATCGCCTGTGG
>OIZX01000690.1_pt1 | contig 21032 bp, 27 predicted proteins | sample 1588621 | NCBI WGS metagenome assembly OIZX01 (sample SAMN03283276) | human gut metagenome | biome: human-associated habitat; material: feces | host: Homo sapiens | place: Peru | collected 2012 | reverse complement strand
GATATATCCTTTGCGCCAAAGCGAAGTGATGAGAGTGCTTTGAGTGAAAATTTAGAAAATTTTGGTAAAATGTCGCAAAAACAACAAGGCAAAAGTATGGATTTAAGCGAATTTTTAGACGAACACGGCGCGGTTGATTATCAAAAACTTGAAAATTTAGCTGTGAATTTGCCGAGCAGTCTTAATTATAAAAAGTTTTTAGGACAATTTGACAATGACAGCAAGGCTATCATCAAAACGCCTATTGCGGATTTGGAAGTCAATCCTAGATATATGTTTTATCATCTCACAAAGGACGGCGATAAAAAAGGTAATTTTAAAGGTAATACTAAGGAAAATAGGATTTATCTCAGCGGTGGAGTGCTTGAAACGCTGCAAAAACCGCTATTTATAACGCAGGATAAAAGCGGAACAATCTATTTTTACAAAGCCTTTAAAAACAATAAAGGACTGATTAACCTTATAAGCATTGCCGTGCCAAAAAATAATTCAAAAATGTTTTATAGAACAAGCTATAATGGGAGTAATAGCAGAATTTCAATTTTAATAAAAGAGCATACACTGATTTATAAAGCCGACTAAATTCGGTAGCCAGAAAAGCAGGTTAAACCTGTAAGTTTGTCAAAAGACAAAATACTACGCTTTATAGCCGACTTGTAAAGCGCATTATACACCAAAAAAAATTTAATGTCAAATTTTGACAAAAAAACAAAAAAAGGCAGAAAATGGCGTGGATAGAAAGCCCTTATCGCAAGAAAAGGAGAAGGTATTACAACAACAAAAAAGCAGAGCTTGAAAGGCTCAATGCAAAATGGACAAACGAATTTCGCAAGTTAGGCTTTGGCAACGCCCTTGATAGAGCCAGCACAGCGTATCAAGGCGAACGCACGAACGGAATGCTTTTGAGTTATTATGAAATCCACAACCCCGCTTGGACATACGCTGAAAACAAAGCTAAAAGCTCGCTTACTTGGTATCAAAGCCTTGTTTCAGGCAACGGCGTGGCTATTTTAAGCTTTGTCATCGCGGTTGTAACGGCGGTTGTAAGCTTTGTTTGTCCGCCTTTTGCGCCCTTTGGTATCACGCTTTTTGGCGGTTTGAGTGGCGTTGGCTTAACGGCTGCGATAGTAAGCGCGACAGCAGCTTATATCGGCGTGAGCGCGGCAAGGCATTACAGCTATAAGGCAAGCGGTTTGGGCGGTTTGGCTATGTTTGTGCAGAGCAAAACGGCTTTTTTGCGAGAAAAAAGCACAAAAGAACAGCAAAGCTACGCGCTCACAAATATGATGATTTACGGTGAGTATGCTATTTATGCAAATGGAAGCATTTACAATCAAGGTGCGGCTGGTGCAGGGCAGAATTTCAGCCCTACCATAGCTTTTGACACCACGAAAGGTTTGCGCGGGGACATTCAAAGAGACGGATTAGATGAGCAAATAATGGGACGAGTGGGTGGGGATTTAGCAGGCGGACAAAATTTTCACTCCAACATAATGAACCTTGACATACCGCTAGCGAAATTTGAGCTTGATATAAACAAAGTGCAAGAAGCGCTTTTTCAACGCTACTATAAAATCCAAAAACTCATAGCAAGCGCGTTTAGCGAGCTAGCCGATGCGGCTTTTAACGCTGATGGTAACGCACAAAGAGTTTATAATGTCGTAGCAAAAAATCTCACAGACGGCACGAAAAAAAACCTTTATGATACTGACTTTTTAAACAAAATGAAAAACTACAACCGCAACTTACGCGCGGATTTTGATTATTTTTTTAAGAGCAAATTTGAGCGCAAAAAAGCAGCGAGCAACTGGGAAAATGCGATTTCGGGCGAGAGCTTTTTAGAAGTGATGCAAAGTGCTGAAATAGACGGCAAGAAAAAGGCGCAAATGTATGCTGAAAAGATTTGCGAGATTTTGGATATAATTAGAGATATGCAAAATGATGGAAGCACTTATGGGACTTGGGGGTGGATTGAGCCATACTATTTTTATCCTGCGTGCGATTGGGAAAATGTTATTTATCGCCACTCAAAAACTTACAAAAATGCAGGCAGAAAATCGGAAAAAGCTATCAATGAGATTGCGTATAAAGGTATATTAAATGATATTCTTGGCGTAGGGATTTTAAAGGCTGGTGTTTTTATGATAGAGTATTATAAAATCAATAAAAAATACAAAGGCGATGAACTTTTAGAACTTTTAAAAACTTACATAATATCAAATTTAGGCGTAAGAGATGGACGCTTTGGGTTTTATTATAATGCAAATGTTTTGCGTGGTGAAATGATAAATGATTATAATAAAGTTTGGAGATATTTAGAATATCAATATGATGTATATGCGTATTGGAGATATAAGGAAACTTTATATAATTATCAATGTTTTGCAAATTTAGGCAAAGAAAGTTACGAGTTTTTGCAAGAATTTTACGAAATCGGGCAAAGCCCTATGATACAAAACTACCTGCAAGGCATAGAAATAGAAGTGTTTAACGACCCAAACAACGAGCAATTAGACTTTGGCGAAAATAACAACAAATAAGCACACTCAAAGGCTTTGATTTAAAAAATGCTTGCTTTTTTAATCCTTTTTTTACTGCGTAAAATTTGCTAATTTGCGTTTTAAATTTTAAATGAAAAGGCGTTTTTTGTAAAACGCAAAGAAAGGAAAGCAAATGCCACAAACAAAAGCCCAAAGCGAGCAAACAAAGCAAGAGTTACCAAACACAGCGCAAACGATAAAGGATTTAGACAAGCGCGTGCAAGATGTCATCGACACAAACAGCTTTACCGCGCAGATAAAAACCACGCTTGAAGTGGCGTGGGAGCTTGTTAAAACCTTTGCGGAGCTAAACGAGCATTATGCAAGTGATATGGAGAAATTCAACGCAAATCACTTAAAAAGCGAGCAGCTTTACAACGACTTTGTCGCGCAAAAAGAAACCTTTGAAGCAAGTTATGATGAGATTTTAGCGACACTGAACGAAAAAAGCGAGAGTTTTGCAAACAGCATTCAAAAAGTAGAAAGCGTGCAAAATGAAATCGCCGAGCTTGAAAAAAGCTTGCAAGCAATGGCAGCAAACATAAGCAAGCAAAAAGATGAAATCCAACGCCTTGTCAATAGCCTTGATATGCCAACGATAGACAAAAAAACCCAAATTCTCACGCAAAAGGCGGCGCAAATCGAAGCCTTTTTGCCACAATTTGACGCGAAAAAGGCAGAAATTGAGCAACTTTTGCCACAAATTAAGACGGATTTAGAGCAATGGGTAGCGCAGTTTAGAGAAAGTTTAGATGAAATCGACTTTGTGCAAGAAGCCGAGCCACTTTCAGGGCTAAACGGGCAAAGCTGGCTGGATACGAGCAAGGGGCTTATAAACATTTTTAGCGCAAATTCAAAGGTGCGTTTTGCGCAAAGTGCTGAGCCTACAAATTTCGCAAGGCTGGGCGATGCGTGGTGCAAGAGCGAAAATGAAAACGAGCAAAAAAGCCTTTTTGTGTTTAAAACCGCAAAGAGTTTGAACGAGTGGCAAGCCTTGCAAATGAACGCGCTTGAATTTGACAAAATCGACTTTAAACAGCTTGATGAAGTCGATGCAAATGCTGAAAACGAGGGCAAGGCGTGGCTCAAAATGGACGCTTTAAAGGTATATTATTTAGAAAATAAATCTTTCGTGCAAATTGATAAAAAGCTTGTGCGATTTACAAGCGAAACCGAGCCAAATTCCGCGAATGAGACGATACAGCTTAATGACATTTGGAAAAAAAGCGAAAGCGAAGTATATATTTGCACGAGCTACACGCCCAAAGTGCCAGCACAAACAAGCGAAAGCGACACAAGTGAGCAAACGCAAGAAATACCCGCAAAGGCTGAATGGACTTTGCTAGAACTTGCCTACAAACACGCGAAATTTAAAAGAGCTTCGTTGCCACGCGATGATGAAATCGCAAACGATGATGAAACGGGCGATTTAACTAAAATTCAAATGCGGGATTTAGTTTTTGTCTTTGATGAAAACGAGCTTTACTACTGCCTTAAAACAAGCTATGACGGCACAAACGCCGAAAACGCCGAGTATGCGTGGGTAAAAAAGGCGGATTTGATAGCAAATGCCCGCTTTAAAGGCGCACTCACACCACAAGAGCTTTTTGAGAATGATTTATGGTTTAAAACAAAAAACGATGACAAGCAAAGTGCTGACGGCACGAGCGGGGTTTTAAAGGTTTTAAAGCCTAAAAATCCAAAAGCGCAGTGGCGAAGCATAGCGTGGGTAAAAAAATACGCCGCCTTTAAAAGCGAAGTGCGCCCTGACACCAAATACTGCAAGGATTATGATGCTTGGTATCGTCCTTACAGCGATGAGCTTTATATCTTTTACAATGGGTATTTTAACTTTGTCAATAAATGCAACGCCTTTATGCCCTTTGTCGTGGAGATGAAGCCACAAGCTGAAAGCACGCCGCAAGTGGCTGAAAGCGCAACACAAGGCGAGCAACAAGAAACACCACCGCAAACAAAAACTTTGTGGAAAATGCGTAAATTTCAAGGCTGGCAGAGTATCGCAATGCCGAGATTTAATGCCAAAGCGCAAGAAATGCTTTTTCAAAAACACGCCCACGATGTCGATGGCGAGAGTTTAGAGCCACAATTAGAGATTTTTAGCGGTAGCGTGATTTTGCCCGTGATTAACGAGCATAAAGAGTGGCAAGACAGCGATGATTTGAGCTATTTTTCTAAAATCAACGCTTTGAGCGATGATGAATTTATGCTTTGTATGAATGTCGCAAGCGTTTATGAGTGGGTAGATGCGATTTATCAAAACGACATAAAGGCTTATGAGTGGCAAAACGAGCTTGAAAAACGCGTGAAAATCATCGAAAGGCTGATTTTGCCTGATGGAATTTTAGCGCAAAAAGTGCAAGCTAACGAGCTTATCGCGCCTAAATACCCGCAACAGCTTGTTAGCGTGTCGGCTTTAAACTCAGCCCTTGCCACGCTTTATGAGCAAATCGCGCGAAAGGACGAGAGCTACCACACCAACCAAAGCGATGCGGTTGTGATAGATAGTGGCGATACTCCAAAAGTTATGCTGAATTTAAGCTATGGCAAAAATTTCAGCATTGATTTGACAAGTGAAACAAAAACAAATTTTGAGCTTTGCGTGCAAGGCGTAGAGCTTTTAAACGAGCTGCAAGGACAAACGGGCATTATCGTGGTAAAGGACGCAGAGAAGCTAAAAACGGCACTTGGCACAGGCTTTGATGTTAGGGTTGCTTTGCAAGGACTTGGAGAGTTTGAGCTGTTTTCTTATGCGGTTTATGAAAACAAAGTGCGTTTGACACGCTCTTAAAAAGGACGGCTTGTCTTTTTGGCTCTTTTTGCGGAATTTTCGCGGTGCGCTGCGGTTACGGACGACAAGTCCGCGCCCTTGCGCCCCGCTCAACAACCACAAAAATAGCTCAAAAATACCGCGCCTTTTAATCTAAAACAAAGCGAAAAAGCACTTAAAAGCCGTTTTAAAGGATAAAAATGCACCTTTTAATCAACAACACCTTTGAAATCGCAAAAGGCATTTATCAGCCGCCTAGCACGAACGCCACAGGGATTTATTTTGCGAAAAATGACACACATTTAAAGCTCAAAATACGCCCCGATGATGAAACTTACGCAAAGGTTTATGGCACAGGCGGATACAACTCAAATTTGCTTTATCTTTACTTTATACAAAGTGCAAATGCGGATTTAAGCGGCGGACAAGCCATACATCAAGCCACTTGGACGGGAGCTAGCGGAAATTTTGCCTTTGAAACTGACTTAAATGTCGCAAAGGGGAATTATTTTAATCTTTACTTTGTTTACAATTATATCTGGCAGCACCACTACCGCACGAGTTATCGCCACAAAGTTTATCGAATTTACGGTTGGGAGTATGAGACACGCTGGCGCGACCATTACGAGCATAGAAGCGAGATACACACAAATATAGATATAAAAAATTTTGAATTTGTTTTGGAAAATTCTTAAAAATCGCAAAAAAATTTTTTAATCCTTTTTTTGAATTTGAAAATTTTTTAAAATGCGAGCAAATTTTATGAAAGGAGAACAAATGCCTGAAAATTTAGAAAACGCAGTAAGTCCTTATGACACAAGCGCAGAACAAGGCGAGTTAGATGCTTTAAATGCAGAGCTTGAACAAAACCGCGCAAATATCGAAGCAAATTTTAGCGAGCATTTTGCGCAAAATTGTCCTGCTGAACTTGACGAGCTTTATTTTGAGGACAAAAAGGCTTTTGCGGATAAATTCCAAGAAATGCAAAATGTCTTTTACGATGAAAATATCGGCACAAAGGCAGCAAGGGCAGATGAGCTGAATGCGAGCATAAGCCAAAAACAGCAAATGTCGCTTGTCGATGAAGCTTTGCAGGCTTTTCAGCAACAACACCCCGATGTCAATACTGACGAGCTTTTTCGCTTTTTCAGTGAGGATTTGCCGCCTAAAAAAGTGAATGAGCTGCAAAATTTGCCGCCCGAGCAATTTTTTGAAGCACTTTACGCGCTTTATCAAGGACAAGGCGAGCAAAACGGCGATAAAAAAGAGAAGTTGCCAAAACAGCTAAACGGAGTGCCAAGTAACGACACAAAAACAGGTGCAGCGAGTGAGCTGCCTATGCAAAGGCTATAAACTTTAAAGGAGGTTTGAGATGCCACTTAGTGATTTAAACAAAATTGACATTAGCGGTTGGAAAGATAACCCAAATGTCAGCGTGCAAATAGGACACGAGATAGAAAAAGCAAGCTGGGAGGAGAGCAAATTCACAGCGATAATGGGAAAGGGCGAAAATCGCGGCATACGCACTTACAACGCGCCACGCGCACAGCCTTACAGCCCACGCCTTAAAACAGCTCTTACGGGAGACGGCGTTGTCGGTAATGCTGACTTTGCCACAAATATGGACAACCTTGAAATTTTAAGTCAAGTTGTCGTGCCACGCGTGATTGGCAATGCTGTGAAAAGCGAGATTAAAAAGTATCAAACACGCGATGATATAGACTTCATCAAGGAAAGTGCGGATAGCCTTAAAGTTTGGATTGAGGATAGACGCGATAGAAACCTTTTCGCCGCCCTTGCAAACGACATAACAAACTGTGTGGTTTGCGACAAGGACAACGGCTTTAAGGACACAAAAAACCGCGCGAGCGTGAAAGATGCTAGCAAAGAAATCGTTGAAGATGATGTGATGAATGTCAAAGCCATTCAAAGAGCTATTTTAATGGCAAAGACAGGGCTAAAATACAACGGCAAAAATGCCTTTGCGATTAAGCCTATCAAATCAAGCACGATAAACGATGCTGGGCTTGCTTTGCAACACCACAGCTATGTGATTTTGCTTGACAGCTATCAAATTCATCAGCTTCGCTCTGACCCCGAATGGAAAGATATGCAAAAATCAGCCCCACGAAGTGAAAATCACCGCGTTTTCACAGGCTTTGCGGGTATGATTGATGGGTGTCCTATCATCGATATGGGAACTTGGACGACAATGAGCGCGGGTATGCTTAACTCAACTATCAGCGATAAAGAGTTTAAAAAGCACATAAACCCCGAAAATTTCAAAAACATTGTCGCGCCGTCAAGTTACGCACACACGAAACCCGTATCAATCGGCTACTTAATCGGTGCTGGTGCGCTGATTATGGCTGGGGCTGATACAACGGAATTTTACATAGATGAAACTGCCGATGCTGGCAGAAAAGTCATCTGCGGCGTGGATAAGTTGCTTGCTATCAGCAAGGGGCGTTTTGAGGCACACGCAAGCGGGCTTTTAAGTGCTTATGCGGATACTGATTATGCTGTAATAGGCATTTTTTCAAGTATGCAGTGAGTTGAGTGCGTGAAAACGCACTTTTTTTAAAATCGAAAGGATAAAAAAATGAAACAACGAGTTAAACCTGAACGATACCTTGTCAAAGCCGTGATAAATCTAGCTGAAATCGGCACGGAAAAGGTAGAGGCGGTTATGCTGCCTGCAAATGCTGAAATTTTGGGCGTGAATGTCGAGGTTTTAGAAGCCACTGCGGCAAATAAAACCTTAAAAGTGGGCTTAAACAATGAGGACAGCCGCTTTTTAAATGACATAGCCCTTAATGTAGCAAATCAAAATTTTCAAAGCGAAGTCGTTACGATGACAAACGACAATAGCGTGGTTACAGCCCAAGTAAACGCCACTTGTGCGAAAGGTAAAATCGCTTTGAGAGTGGATTATGTGCTGCCTACCGAGATAATGACTGAGTTTTAATCAGTCTTTGGGCAAAAGGGACTTTGCCCGAGAGATTAAGAAAATCAAGCGCGGTTTTACGGCTAAAAAGCCGCCGCGCTCTTTTGAAGTTACGCTTTTTTAAGGTGGGGTTTTGCTGGACTTTTCATCGGTCTCCTTTTACCCACCTTTAAAAAGCGTAAAAAAAAGAAAGGTTTAAAATGCCAAGTTTGAGCGAGAAACTAAACGAATTTGAGCGCATAAAAAGCGAGTTTGATAAGGCTTTAAATGAAATCAAAGCCTTGCAAGCACAAAACATAAATGAAAGCGTGCAAAGTGTCGTTGATGAGAATTTGCCACAAATTAAAAGCGAGTTAAAAGACGAGTTAAGCACTGATTTGAGCGAGCAAATTTTAACGCAAAACACACAAAACAAAGCCGCTTTAAGCGATGAGCTTAAATTAAAAGTTGATGAGAGTTTCAGCAAACAGCTTGAAAATGAGCAATTTAACGCAAATTTAAAAGACAAGGCGGGCGAGCTTGTGAAAAGTTTGCTTGATGAGAGATTGAGCGTTTATGAAGTGTCAAAGCTTCGTTTTCAAAACGCAAGCAGTGTTTTTGCGCTTTGTTTGGTTAAAGAGCTTGAAAATTTGAGTGAAGCTTATAAAGTTTTAGCGCAAATTGAATTTTATGAGAAAAAACTTGCATTAGCTGAGCCTATTTTTAAGGCTTATCAAGTAAGATGAAAGGATAAAAAATGCCACAAAAACTTATCTACCCTACCATAAAAGAGCTTTCAAAAATAGAAAAAACGCTCACGGATTTTTTAGAAAAAATGGAAGCTGATTTTGAAAATGTCAAAGAGCAGTTGCAAAATACCAAAAGAGTGTTTTTTGAAAAATTTTATTTTGACAAAGAAAAATGGGCTGTGCTGCCTTTTTGCGACATTTACACAAATTTTGACGGCAGCTGGCGAAGTCTTAAAATGAGTGCTGATGAAGTAGAAGTTACTTGCGATGATAGCTCTTGCGAGCTAAAAATCGATGAAAACAATCTTTGGGCGATACGAAACATCGACAATTCTTACAGAGAAATCACGCTTAAAATAACGACAAAGCCCACGACACAGCGAGTTTTAAGCATATCTTACAAAATAACAGCGTGGTTATCAACAAAAACGCCTACAAATGCAGTGAATGCGATAAACAAGGCTTTTGATGAGCCTTTTATAACCTGCAATGCAGGGCAAAGCGTGGATTTTGATATAAGAATGTCGTGGGGAGGCACGATTTATGGCGGTATGGATAAATACTCACGCGGAACTTGTCGCTTTAAATCTCAACCTTACGGCGATGCGAGAATGCGATTTACTTACACCGCGCCAAGCAACGCTAAAAACGGCGATGTGAATGTTTGTCGCATTTGGACAAATGATGGTAGCTCGGTAACTGCCATCGTGCCTGTGCTTATCATTTAAAAAGGGGCGAAAATGCGAAAAGCGAAATTTAAAGAGTGTTTAGCGGATTTAAAAGCGTTTTTTAGTGAGTGCTTTTTGGGTTTAAAGGCTGTTTTTAAGCGCGGGCAAAGACACGGGCTAAAATACTATGTGTTTTTGTTTCGCTGGTTTTTAATCGGTAAATATCACTGCGAATTTAAGCACACTTGCACCAAAAAAGTTTTTTTTATCATCAACCGCTTGCTTTGGGCTTTTATCATATTTAGCTGCACGATGACGAGTGCTGCTTTGGTTAAGGCGGCTTTTTTATGAGAGCTAAAAAAGTTTTTGAATTTTGGTTTTTGTATTTTAAAAGACACGAAAGCGAGCTGAAAGAAAGCGACAAAGTGGGCTTTTTAGCTCAACTTTGCCTTTTGGGCGAGCTGGCGCGAAAGAATGGTGCGAGATGAATTTAAACATTATTTTGATAGAGATTTTGCCCTTGTTTTTGATGGGCTTTTTTTGCGGTTTTGTGCGTTTTGCGCGGGGCGAAAACGAGCTTTTAACCGATGATAAAAAGGACAATGAACAAACTTTTAAACGAGCTAGAATTTGGCGGGCTGTTGATGTCATTTTGACAAGCGCGATTACAAGTCTTATCATTTTTACGCTTTTGTCGCATTTTAGTGAGTTTTCTTATCTTGTGAAAATCGCCATTTCATCGGCTGTTGCACTTTATGGTTTCGATAGAATTATCGACATTTTAAGCAGGCTCATTTCGCTTAAAAAAGGGGGCGGATAATGAAAAAATGTTTTTGCGAAAAGGATATTTTGCACTTTTTTAGCCTTTTATTTGTGTTTGTTTGTGTTTTTTCAATCGGGCTAAATGTGAAATTTTACCTTGACAATCAAATTTTAAGAGAACTTGCGGCAGTGCATCTTAATTTAAATGATTATGAATTGACAAAAATCACAAATGATTTATACGAAGCAAACAAAGCTGTGAAAGTAAAAAACAACGAAAGCGATGAGAAAGACAATGATAAGGAGTTAGAAAAATGAAAGTTTCAGACATAATCGCGCACATAAACACGCGCACAAAGGAAACGCCGCTTGTCATAGGAACAAGCAGCGATGAGTTTTTAAGGCATTTAATCGAGCTACACCAAAACGCGCTTTTAACTGAATTTGAGCTTAATATAGCTGTGTTTAAAAAAGAGCTTGAAAACGCCGATGAAGTCGAGCTTGATTTTGAGATAAATAAGCTTATTTGTGCTTATTTAAACAACGCGGCTTTAAACATAATGAGCCTTTCTTTTGCCATAAAGCACAAAAACACGGGCGCACTTTATTTTTATGAAAAAGCCCCTAAAACATACGCTTTTTCAAGGGCAGTGAGTGGAAATTTAGAGCTTTGGGGCGTTAAAAAAGCCTTTTTAACAAAAAACGATGATGAGCTTACTTTGGGCGATGAATTTACAAATTTGCTGGTGATGAGCGTTTTTGTAGATATTTTGCGCGTGCAAGTAAGCCCTGACAACACTCAAAGGCTTGATTATTTTTACAAAATTGTCGCTGATGAGAAAAGTAAAATCACAAGTTTGCTCAATGCCCGCCGAACGCAAACAGCATTTACTGCGCCTTTTGTGCGCGTTTAAGGGGAAAAGATGAAAGAAAACAAGTATTTTAAAGAAAGCGAATTCAAATGCAAATGCGGCAAATGCGAGCTGCCGCCCAAAATGCCGCCTGACGCGCTCATCGACATTTTGTGCGAGATAAGAGAGCATTTTAACGCGCCTTTGATGATAAGAAGTGGTTATCGTTGCAAGGCTCACAACGCCAAAGTGGGCGGTGCGCCTTTATCACGGCACACTTTTGGGGACGGCGTGGATTTTACTATAAAAGGTGTCAAAACAAAAGAAGTTTATGCCTTTTGTGAAAAACTGCCACAAGCCGATAAAATAGGACTTGCGATAAAGCATAATCCAAACAGCGAATTTCAAGGTTTTGTGCATTTGGATACGCGGGGCAAAAAAGCAAGGTGGGTGTATAAATGAGTTTTTTTAAGCAAACAAGGGGCTTTTACACGCATAAAGGTCTAAAAACAACGGGGCAAGTGCTAAAAATGCTTTTTACGAACTTGATTATAGTTTTGATTATGCTTTGGCTTATCCTTAATTTGAGTGCTTGCGCTCCACGAAGTTCAACTATGTGTTTAAGCGAAAATGGCTTTTGGGTCAAATGCCCTAAAAATTTGCCCGCAGGCTCTATCATAAAAAAGGCAAAAAATGAAAAGTTTCACTGAAATTCAGCAGCTTTTTAAAATCGACAACGAAGCAGCAGCCGCGAGCATACGAGAATACGAGCAAGCTAAACGCTATTATCACGGCACGCAGCTACCGCGAGATGTCGAAGCTGGCTTAAAGGCACGCGGGCAAATTCCTATAACCGAAAACATTTACAAAGTAATAGTTGATAAAATAATGGGTTATAAAAGCGAGAGCATACAAGAGATGAAATTAAGCGGTAGGCAAGAGCAAGACAAAGCACTTGCCACGCTTTTAAATGATTTGCTTAAAGTGTTTTCACAGCAAGAGGACTTTGACAGCGAGATAGTAAAACGCGACAAAGAGTTGATTTTAGGAATGGCTGTTATGGAAATTTGGGCGGAAAACGACAAAGAGGGGGACTATCACATTAGCATTAAGTCTTTACCCGCTAATAGCTTTATCATCGACAAACACAGCGTAATGCAAAATGCAAAGGACGCAAGGCGTTTTCATAAACTTGTAAATATGAATGTCGATGAAGCAAATTTCATTTTTGGTAAAGAGGTGCGCCCCCAAACGAGTGAGCAATTCGATGAGCGCGTGGTTATCATCGAAACTTGGATAAAAGAAAGTTTTATTGATGAAAACGGCGAGGCTTATGAAGCTTTTTCGCGTTACTGCTGGAACAACGACAATAGCGACTTTTTAAGCTATGAGCCTGCACCTTTTAAAACGCGCGAACACCCCTTTGTCGTTTGCAAATATCAAGTTGATACTAAAAATCAATGGTATGGGCTTTTTCGCTCGGTTAAAGCCTTGCAGGATTATATAAATTTAGCTGAAAATAGAATGCTGAATATGATGTCATCGATGAAAATTTTTTACGAGGAAGGCGCGGTTTTAAACCCTGATGAGTTTGTCGAGCAAGCCGCACTTGATAATGCCGTAGTAGCGGTAAGGGACGGCACACTGCAACAAAAAAAGATAGAATTTGTCCAACACCAAAATCAAATCGCGGCTTTGTCTAACAAAGTGAGCGAAAAGCTGAATTTAGCAAAAATTTTAAGCGGTTTAAATGATGAAGCTTTGGGAATGGCTGTGAATAGGCAAAGTGGCGTAGCCATACAGCAAAGGCGAGACACGGGCTTAATGGGGCTTGGCGAATACATTAAAATCAGCGATGAAATGGATAAGCTGATTTTTAAAAAGGCTTTGGCTTACATAACGCACTATTTTACGAAAAAGCAAGCCTTTAAAATCGTGGATAAAGAAGTGGGCGAGCGATATTTTACCATAAACGAGCCACAAAACCCAAACAGCTTAATCCGCGCGGGTAAATTTGACTTAATCTACAAAACACAGCTTAAAATCGCAGGGCGTGAGGAAAGGTTTGCGCATTGGAGCGAGCTACTTAAAAGTATAGCACAAATTCGCCCCGACATAGTGCCTAATCTCTTGCCTTTAATGCTAAAAGATACCGATAGTCCTGTGATAGATGATGTCAAAGCTGTTTTAAAACAAGCTGATGAAGCACAAGAACAAGCGGCGCAACAAAACACAGCCGCACAACAAGCCAGCGAGCTTGAAATTCAAAAACTTGCCGCACAAGTTACTGAACTACAAGCAAAGGCAGCTAAATATCAAGCGCAAAGCGAAGTGGCGCAATCAGTAGCACAAAATAACGCTCAAATTTTACAAAATGAAAATGCGAGCAACGCTCAAAACGGCTTTAAAAGCGCACCGCGAGCGCAGGGAGTGGATTTAAGATGAAAATTTATTTGATTTTAGGAGCTTTAATCGCGGCTTTGTTTGTTTATACTCTCACGCAAAGCGATAAAATCGCTAAACTTAAAGCGCAAAACGAGCTTGCTTTGAGCGTAAATAAAGAACTCAATTTAAGTTTAAGTAGGGTTATCGAGCAAAACGCAAGGGACAAGGAAATTTTAAAACAAAAATTTGAAGCGGATTTGCTGAATTTACAAAAAAAAGAAAGGGCGTTGAGTTATGTTAAAAATAGCCGTGAGCGCAATGTTAGCAAGCTTTTTAATGATAGCATTTTGCTCTTGCAATGACAAAGTCATCGTTAAAAGTGAAATTTTGCGTGATGAAATTCCAGCTGAACTGCTCGAAGTGCCGCTTTATGCGCACCCAAAGGCTGAAAACAACGCCGATGTTGTAAGTGCTTACATAGTGCTTTATAGTTTTTATAGCGATTTGAAAGAAAAAATTTCGCTTATAAAAAAGCGACAAGATGAGTTTTTAAAGGATAAAAAATGAAAAGAGCGGTTTATTTTAAGCGCGATTTAGAGCTTGTTTTAAAGGACAGATTTGGGACAGCACTTGATGAGTTTAAATCATACAAAGCAGGACTTAACGAGCTTGAAATACCAGCACACTGCGGATATTATCAAAGCAAAAACAATGAATGCTTTTTTGTTTATGATGGGGACGGCGATTTAGAGCTTGAAAGCGAGTGCGTTAAAAAGTATGATTTTGAAAATTTAAATGTTAAATTTTTGGATTTTTATTTGGGCGAGCGCAAACACCACAAAAATGCCGATGAGAGCGAAAAAAGGCTAGTGGAGGATTTTTGCGTGCTTTTTTCTTTGAATGAAATGTGCGAAAAGCCTAAAATCGTGCCAGCTTATTATGCTGCGATTTTAAATAAAATCTTTGGCGAAAAGGCTTAAAAGGCTTAAAAAGGTTTTTTGGTTAAATTTTCGTGCAAATTTAAATTCGCCAGCTCATCGAGCCGCCATAAATGCGCGTGTTTGCTTTGGGCGTATAATCCTTTAAAGGCGGTGCGCTCACGCTCTCACTTGCCACGCAAGAAGCAAGTGCGTCTATGCAGTCATCTTTTCTAAAAGGCTTTTCAGGATTAAAGGCTAAAAGCTCTTTTTTAATTTGATTTAACCCTTGCGCGTTTTGCAAAAACACCAAATGCCCGCTGTTGTAGTAGGGTTTTAAGGCTTTTATCTTTTCTACCTTGCTTATTTTGCGGTTTGCGCTGTAAAGGTTGATGATATTTGCGATTAAGGGCGCAGCTTGCTTTTTAAGCCGCTCATTTACCAAAACTATTTCATTATTTAAAAGGCGCGAAAGGGTTTCGCCGCCGCCCTCTTTTTCGATGAAAACCTTGCTTTTTGGGTATTTTAACATAGCCTCGATGATAACGCTACAAGTTTTCGCCTCGTCCCAAATGCCAAAAAAGCAATCTTTTACCACAAAGCGCGTTAAATTTGCGTTTGTTTTTTCACAGCCTACCACGACAATGGCGCGGTTGTCAGCCTTGACATTTAGGCTTGTAGCGTTGTCGATAAAGATAAATTCATTTTGCGGGTTTTGCTCGTAGCTGGCAATCAGCTTAAAATTTGCTATGTCAAAAAAGCCCGCTTCACTTGCTTGCGGCACTTGTTGGTATTGAGATGAAAACTCGTCCTCGCCCATTTGCTTGCGTAAAAACTCTAAATCATCTTTGCTGTGTCTTTGCGGAAAAAGCGGCTCATCAGCCTTGCGCTTGTAGCTAAAATCGCCTATTTTATACTCTATTTCATCCTTGTTTAAGGCTTCTAGTGAAATTTGATGCCACTGCTTGATAATGCTTGTATCAAAGTTTCGCTCATCAAGCAAAAAACCGCACAAATCCTCATAACCAAGCCTTTGCATTAAAATGGTAATGTTTGAAAAATTATCTTGCAAACGGCTTAACACACTTTCTTTGAAGTTGTGATTTACGCGCTCGCGCTCTACCTTACTGCTCATATCGCTTACTTTTATCGGGTCATCGATTAAAATGCTGTGCGCGTGAAAGCCTGTAATCGCCGATTTAAGCGTAGTTACAAAAAGCCCGCCGCCCTCTTTTAGCACAAATTCGCTTGAATTGTCCTGCAAAAAATAGGGTTTTTCGCCAAAAACTTGCGCCCAAAACGCGCTTTTCATTAAGTCGCGCACTTGATTTGAGATTTTACGGCAAAGCTCATCGCTGTAAGAAATGTAAATGATTTTGCGCGTTCTATCTCGCCCCAAAGCCCACGCAGGAAAGGCTCGCCCTACAATCTCGGTTTTAAGGTAGCTGGGCGGCATATTAAGCATTAAGCGCGTTATGTTTGCCTCGCCCTTGCTTTGCGCGTAATCTTTAAGCGTGAAAGAGAGCGTTTCGCAGACATATTTGATGTGCCAATTATCCAAATACGGATTTTGATTGTAGCGTTGCCATTTGAGCTTGATAAAAGTATAAAGGTCTTTTTTTGCTAGTGCCCTTAAAGCCTGTTCTTTTGATGCGTTTTGTTTTTTGTTCATCTTTGCCTTTGCGCTTGAATTTGGGCGCATTTTGACAAAAATTTAAAAGCGAAAAAAGGCTTAAAAATGGAAAATTTACAAAAAGGGCGCGCCCAAATTTTTGCAAACGAGTAAAGCTAGGATTTTAAATCCTTAATCAGCTCATCATATTTTTTAGCTTTTTTAGCCCACTTAAAAACACACTCTAAATAAGGTGGAAATGGATTTGATACGCCCCAATTATTGACACTTGAATGAGCCAGCCCGAATTCATCGGCAAAGGCTTTTTTATTTTTAAAGCCAGCCTCACGCAAAAGCTCTTTAAATCGCTCTTTTGTCATTTTGTCCCCTTTAAAATCGCCCCAGACTTCATAAACCCCCGCTTTCGCGGGGCAAGACTAATAAGCCTTGACAATTATCACACAAAGTAGTATAATAACTGCGAATATGAAAGAAAGCATAAAATCACCTCTTTTCAGGGGCAAGATTTAGCCTCAGGGTTACAGCCTGAGGCTAACCCCACTTAAAATTATAGCAAAATATCCTTAAAAATACCTTAATCAATATAAAAAAATACTCATAAAGTAAAAAGTTAGCTTTCAACACCGCATTTAAGGCGTTTTTGCGCCATTTCGTAAAAATCGGTATTGATTTCAAAGCCTAAAAACCGCCTTTTGCGTTAATGGCGTTTGCAAATGGTCGGTCTTTTAGTAGTTTGCTGTGAAAAATGTTGTTGTTTGGTATGTCATAAGGTGGGTCGATGATGATTAAATCCACGCTTTTGTCGGGTATTTGAGCGATTTGAGCGTAAATATCGCCGTGTTTTAGGACAATGTCGCTCAATCACTCGCTCCCGTTGATGATAGCTTGCAACTCTTCGTTTGAGAGCTTGCTAAAATCCGTGTTTTCATCGACATTTAAAAAGGCTTTTGGTGGCTCTTTGCCATAAATCGCTGTTTGTAAATTTGCAAACATATTTTGTAACTTTTCAGCCGCGCCGATGATGAGCGGTTCGTCCTTGCCTGTCTGCTTGTGCCTGATAAGCTCTAAAAACTCGTTTTTTGCCAAAAGGGCGGCTTGGGCTATATTTTTTTGTATGAAATTTACGCTCATCGCCTCCAAAAGTAGCTTTTCGCTCGCCTCGTCAAGCATAGCGTTTAGGCAGGCTTCGTTAATGGTGTCCGCCTCTGCGCCTATAAAACCGCGCATTTGGTTTTTGATTTTGTTTGTCGTGGCGTTTTGCAGGCTGAAATGCTCTTTTTGTAGTATTTCATCGCGCACGACTTCGGGCTTGATGGCTTTTGAGTGCTTGCCACGCTCCCAACCCTCGCTTTTTATCCACCACATTAAAGTGCGATACTTGACTTTAAAGCGTTCAGCTACTTGTTTGGGCGTGTCGCTGTTTAGCTCGAAATAAAGCTTTATCTCGTCTTTGTTTGGGTATGCCATTATTTATCCTTTTTAAAAATCAAATAAAAAATCAAAAAAGCAAATAAGAGAAAAAGCGAAACACCGCCTAACACCGCGAAAAAGGCGCATTGAAAAAATAAATGGTTTTCTAAATAATCTAAAAAATCATTCATCTTCCAAAACCCTACACTTACTGCCATCATCTTTTATTTTGCTCGCTAAATAAAGCACAAAAGCACTTGAAAGCGTTGTGATGATGAGTAATACAATGTCGTTGAGTGTCATTATCCCCCCCCCCCCAGCCTTGCTTTTTAGGCTTTTTGTCGAGCTTCGGCGATAGTTTTCACTATATTTTCGCCATAGCCACGCCTAACAATCATCAAGCACAAAGGCTTGCAGTCGCTCTATCTTTTGCGCGAGTTCATCGGCTTCGGCGTGTAAATCGCCGAGCAACTTTTTGCGAGCTTCGCTCATCTCGTTTGGTTGTGCTTGTTCGCACACGGCTTGTTCGGTTGGCATTTTGCCTCCTTTAAAGTAAATTTGAAAATGTTTTTTGCATTTTCTGCACGAATTTTGTCAAAAAGTGCATTTCAAAAAAAGGATTAAAAATTTTTAAGAGTTACAAAGTGCTATTTTAAGGTGCTTTGCAAAAAAATCGTAAAAAATAAATTTTTTTTAAAAATACTTGACAAAATAAAAGTTTTTTGTTATAATGTCAGCACAAAAAGGGTTAAAACCCCTTAAATCAAAAGCCCAAAAGGGCAGAAAGGTAAAAAAGATGAAAACAATCTACGAAGTTAAAGCGATGACTGCGAGCAGTTGCGCTGATGGAAACGACCCAAAATTAGGCGAGTTTAGCAGTTTTAAAGCTGCTAGAAAATGCGTGAGCGAGGCGTTGTTTAATTTTTGTGTAATCACAAATTTAAAAAGCGGCGAGTTCGTTTGTTTTTGGAAAAATCGAAAAATGAGGAAATGAAAATGACACTACAAGAATTTGCCGACAAAGTCGGCGGTAAAGTTTGGCGAAAAGCAGGTAAGGTGCGAATTTATTTCAATACCGACAAAAGCGCGAGCGCATACCTTGATTATGACGAAGATTTGGGCGATGAGTTCGAGCTGGGGACAGAGGGCGCGGCTTTAAAAGTTTTTTCAAACTGCGAAAGTCAAGGGCGCGAGTGGAATTCAAACCGCGCAAAGCAGATAAAATTTGAGATTATGCAGAGAATTTCAAATTTTAATGGTGTCAAAATTTGCGACACTTGGCAAGAAGTGATTTTATAAGGGTTTGCAATGAGTGATTTAAATTTCTTACGCGAAACGCCCCGCAAATATGCAGAAGCTGGGGAGTTTATAGGACAAAAGAGCGATTATTTGTCGCAAATCAGGCATAGAGCGCGAAAAGCCACTTGCAGCAAGCGCAGTTTAATCGCGGCTCGAATTTTGATAAATGTCAGCGATGAGATTTTAAATTTCTTTTGCGATGACAAGAATTTTCAAAAAGATGAGCCGCTAAAAATCAACCCAAAAGCCTTAAAATAAGCCTTAACGGCTTTTTAGGGCTTTGCTTGCTTTTTAAATGCCCTTTTTTTAAACTCTTTTTTTGAGAAAAACGGCGTTGAGTTGTGTTTTTTAGCACGCTCGCGCCGTTTAAAGTGGTTATTTCTAAAATGGAAATAACCACACCGTCAAATTTTGTTTGCCCGTTTTTGCCACGCCACAGCTCGCCACACGCCCACACGATTATCTTACCCGTTTTGCGCCACACGCCAGCCTTGCAAAGCTCATCACCACTTCAAACGCCACGCGCCACACACGCGCTAAATCCGCTCACATTTTAACCGCGCCACACGATGACGCGCCCAAATTTTTAGCGTGGCTTTTTTAAATTTGCTTTTTAAAATGAAATGAAAATTTGCAAGGTCGTGGTAAAATCGCAGCCTTTTGCGTGAATTTTTCAAGGCGGTGCAAAAATGCAAAAATCCGCCCGAGCTTTGAAACTTTGGGCTTTTGTTTGTCTTTGCACGCCTTGCAAAAAAGGCAAATGCACTTAAAAAATGCAAAATAGGCGAGTTTTAAGGGCGTTTAAAGGCGTGAAAATCGCTTTTTTTGAAAAAAATGCAAAAATTTTTCAAAAAAGTGCAAAAATTTAAAAATTTTGTGCTATAATTTCGGCAAGTGAAGTTTTGGGATTTTTAAAAAATCAGCCCAAAAAGGCACAAAAAAATCGGCGCAAACGCCCATTTCTACTTTAACTAAAATTTAGCTTAAACTTAAGTTTTACTCCCTTGTTAATTCTTTTTATGGTAAAATTATTGAGTGATTGAATTGCCTGCGCCTATAGTTTTAGTCCCTTGTTAATTCTTTTTATGGTAAAATAAGGCTGAACTTGACTATCTCATCAATGTGGTTTTAGTCCCTTGTTAATTCTTTTTATGGTAAAATGAAATCAGAGTGATCTTGTCACAGCTAGAGGTTTTAGTCCCTTGTTAATTCTTTTTATGGTAAAATGGTGTATTTTTTGCATAATGGGTGCAATCAGTTTTAGTCCCTTGTTAATTCTTTTTATGGTAAAATAGTGCGCGACTTGATGAAAAGCGCATTTTGGTTTTAGTCCCTTGTTAATTCTTTTTATGGTAAAATTATAAAACCAGGTATAAGAAGGGTCTGGTAGTTTTAGTCCCTTGTTAATTCTTTTTATGGTAAAATTGCGCCCAAATTTTTGCAAATGAGTAAAGCGTTTTAGTCCCTTGTTAATTCTTTTTATGGTAAAATAGTAGGGATTTTCATAGCGATTGTTACGCCGTTTTAGTCCCTTGTTAATTCTTTTTATGGTAAAATACATTACCTTTCGCTCAAAAGCGCAAGCTAGTTTTAGTCCCTTGTTAATTCTTTTTATGGTAAAATAGCCAAAATCCAAAGCCTTGCTTTCTGTGCGTTTTAGTCCCTTGTTAATTCTTTTTATGGTAAAATAAGCCGATTTTGGTTTTAGATGATAACGCAGTTTTAGTCCCTTGTTAATTCTTTTTATGGTAAAATTTTCATTTTTCTTGCTAAATCTGATAGTTTGTTTTAGTCCCTTGTTAATTCTTTTTATGATAAAATCCTTTAAAAAAAATAAAATTCAATTGGAGGGTTTTAGTCCCTTGTTAATTCTTTTTATGATAAAATTAACAAGATTGAAATTACCGATGCTGTGAGGTTTTAGTCCCTTGTTAATTCTTTTTATGATAAAATCTGTATTTATCCACGCTCAAATCATCAAAAGTTTTAGTCCCTTGTTAATTCTTTTTATGATAAAATGTAGATAAGCTCAAAGGTGATATGCTTTCAGTTTTAGTCCCTTGTTAATTCTTTTTATGATAAAATTGAATTTTTCCATTTTTGT
>OIZX01000689.1_pt1 | contig 21073 bp, 15 predicted proteins | sample 1588621 | NCBI WGS metagenome assembly OIZX01 (sample SAMN03283276) | human gut metagenome | biome: human-associated habitat; material: feces | host: Homo sapiens | place: Peru | collected 2012 | reverse complement strand
GTCAGCGTGTCCCGGATGGTCTCCGCCGCGGGCTTCCGGTAGTCGCCCGGATCGATGCGAAGCCTGGAGAACAGCTCCATCTCCGCCCGGGGGATGTGGCAATAGCCGTTGGGGTTCTTTTCTAAGTAGTTTTGGTGATATTCCTCGGCGGGATAGTAATTCCTCAGCGGACCGATCTCCACAAAGAATTTCTCGCTGCGGCCCCGCTCGATGTCCGCGATGCGCTCCACCGTTTCCCTGGCCTTGTCGTTGGTGTAGTACACGCCGGTCTGATACTGGCTGCCCCGGTCGTTGCCCTGCCGGTTCTGCACCGTAGGGTCGATGACGTAGAAGTAAGCCAGCAGCAGCGCGTCGAGACTCACCTGCTCGGGGTCATACTCCACCCGAACGGTCTCCCGGAAGCCGGTGTCGCCCTTGCAGACGGTCTGGTAGGTGGCGTCCGCCTCGCAGGTGCCGTTGGCGTAGCCGCTTTGGGCGTCGATGACGCCGGGGATAGATTGCATGAGCTGCTCCATGCCCCAGAAGCAGCCGCCTGCCAGATAGATGACATTTTCCGTGGTGTCCATATACATACCCTCCTCGCCGGACATATCCGAGGACTGTCCGGCCATGTCCGTTCCCTGCGTGTTCTTTTCCAGCGGTATACGCTGCCGTCCTGCGGCGCAGCCGCTGAGCAGCAGTACCGAGGCGAAAAGAAGGGCCAATACGCTTCGATACATGGCGTTTCCCTTTGAAGATATTGGATCAGCCCATATCTGCAGCCAGTGCCTTGTCGATCTGGGCTTGCAGTGCATCGGCCTGCGTCTTGCTGGTGATAGCTCCCACAATGGGATCACCCACGATGCGGCCGCTGCGGTTGACCACGTAGGTGGTGGGATAGGCGTAGATGCTCTCCACAAACTTGCCCGCCTCGCTGCCGGAATCGAAGTACACGTTCTGATAGGTGGCACCGCTCTGGGTCAGCACATCCTTTGCTTCAGAGATAGCCGCCTCGTCGCCGTCCAGCGTAAAGGCATTGATGCCGATCAGCGCACCGCCCTTGCCGGAAAGCTCCTTGTTCAGCGCGTCCAGATCGCCCAACTCGCCCACACAGGGACCGCAGGTGGTGAACCAGAAATTCACCACGGTGACGGCATTGCCGGAGAACAGATCACTGCTCTTTACCGTATTCCCGTCCAGATCCTTGCCCTCAAAGGCAGGGAACTTCGGCAGGCTGCCGTCATCCGTCTTGCTGCCCGTGCTGCCACTATCAGTCTTGTTGCCCGCACTGCCATTGTCGGGGGTGTTGCCCGTGCTGCCGCTATCGGTCTTATTGCCTGTGTTGCCGCCGTCGGTTTTATTGTCCTTACTGCCGCCGTCGGGCATCGTGTCCATATCCTTGTCCGCCGGCATATTCATATCGCTGTCCAGAGATTTTTGCATGATCTCGGGATACTTTTCCTCCAGTGCGGCCAGCTTGTTTCCGATGTCGCGGATTTTCTCTGCCTCACTCTGAAGCAGCTTCAGCTCGTCTGCCGAAAACTGATCCTTGGCGGCGTTGATGGTTTCCAGCAGGAAGTCGCCGTAGTTTTTGCCGTCCTCCATCATGATCTTACCCTTGTCCGCTGCCATAAAGACCTTTTCCCAAAGTGCTGTGTTCTCCGCCAGAATAGCAGCCTCCTGCGCTGTCAGCTCCTTGTGCATGGCGGCTGCCTCCTCGGCGTTCTTAGGCTCGTTGTCCATGCCGTCCATGTGATCGCCGCCCTTTGCGCCGCAGGCGGCCAGAGAGAGCACCAGCACGACTGCCAACAGCAATGTCATTAGTTTCTTCGTGTTCATGTTCGTTCCTCCTTGCTCTTTGTCGTCGTTCTTCTGCGGCGTTTCTGCCGCAAGGACTGTTTATTTTTACTGTCTCCACGGCCGCAGCGGAAGAGGGCGGTGCTGGTGGGACAGACACGCTGCATTCTATTACCATAATAAAGAGAATGGGTTAAAATCCTTGTTAAGAACGGGGATTTAATGGAAATATATCTTATATTCGCTGAAAATAAAGCGATTGGGGAAAAAAGGCAGGGGCAGCAAGAAGAAAGTACCCGCGAAAAAGAATCAAACCTAAAAGCTGCGCGGCTGCGGAGAGAACGCTCTCCGCAGCCGCGCAGCTGTTTGTAAAGTTCTCTGCTTTTAATGCAAGACCTGCATCTCCGGGTTCTTCTCCCCGAATTTCTTCCGCAGCGCACTGCATATATCCTTGCGGCCGAAGCTGCCCTCAAGGCGATCCTGCAAAGCAATCCTGAGTTGCTAATCAAAGTCGCCAAGTCCATCCAAAACTGCTAATCCGTAGAAGAGCCGATTAGCAAAGATTTCAGCCTGTCGAAATATCGTATTAGCAAAAGCCCCTCTCCAAAAGCAAAAATTTCTGCTAATATTAGCAAAAATCCTGCTAATGAAAAGGGGCTTGACCAATCAAAATGCTTGCTAACCGTTCAACCTTTATTAGCAAGCACAAAACCCGCAAACGCTTGTGGCGTAAGGGATTGTGGCACCCCCGGCGTGACTCGAACACGCTACATCCCGCTTAGGAGATATGTTTGTCGAATTGCCTGCGATGTCCTCACATATACTGCTGTGCATTTCGACCATACTGCGGCTATTATCCATATCATCTGTTGTGCAATACAGTCAACTCTCAGAGCCTTTTATAACCAAAGTAATCGTTAGCAAGAAATTAGCTGCGATATTTCAAACTGCAAATTAGCAGGCCATTAGCAAAAAATGAGGCAGATTTTCCTTGCGCGTGTTCGAATCCGTCACCTATTCTAATGGCAAAAAAAGTTTATCACATCATGTATGCAAAAGCAATCATGCTTAGCAAAGGAGGCCACCCATGGCAGACTATCAGCTTGAACTCAGGCAGGTTGTAGATTATCCACGATGCCGAATTTATCGAGAATTTATGCAAACTCTGATTGCAGACCGGAGCATTCGCACAGGCGGATGCTCCGGTCTTTTTTATTATGTCGTTCTTTGCTCCTATGCCAACTTCAGAACCTCTTACCGACGCATAGATGGAATTTCATATACGGTCTATCCTGGTGAATGGGTTTGCTCCATCACCGATGTTGCAGAATGGTTTCGTGTCCGTTTCCATTATCAGGCATTTGCAATCCTAAAATCTTTGCAGGATCGGCAGCTCATTACATTTACCCGCCTCGGCCGCGGGCATATCGTAAAGTTCTCCATTACGGACTGGCGGCGCAATAACACCGCGCTCGATTATAACTGCCCATGCCAAAAAGATTCCGGTTTTTTCTTCATTCCTGTTTCAACGGCAACGGAGTTGATCTCCGCGGGACGCGCATCCGAGATGGATGTCATTCTGGATCTTTGGATCTCTGCGATTTATAAGGATCAGCAAGTACGCGGCTCTGAGATCGGGCCAGTTGCGTATTTCAGAAACGGCACAGGGAATCCGCTCGTCAATTACAGCGAATTATCCGCGCGCTGGGGAATCTCCCGTTCCAGCGTGGGGCGGCTGCTCAAAAAACTGGCCGATTTTGATTATCTTTCTCTGCTGACTTTCCCAGGCCGCAGCGGAACGGTAATTTACCTAAAGAATTATCTCTCAACCATGTTCCAAATTTCGGATGTCATGATAGACAAAGAGGAGGTTGCTATGTGTCTGAACCTTCGCGTATCTGTGCCAGATACCATTTCGCCAGAGTCCGGCTCAATTTCTGATGAGCAGATCTGCGTTTCAACAGAGCTTCCCAGCGTTTCAAAACCTCACATGCTGTACTTCGTTCGGAAAGTGCTGCGAACCCTTGAAGCGCAAGGCATTTCCTGCCTTTCATGCCCAAAATCCAAATATATGTTATATCCATTATCCGACGACTGCACGGTAGGAATAGAGAAAGGCACTATCTCAGCGGGACTTGCGATCTGCTGCGGCGCCGGCAGTCCGTTGTATCGGTTTGAAATGACGATCATCCCAAATGCTGAAGCGGAAGGAGTGTGCGACAATGTCAGGAAAGATGTATGAAAAACGGCCGGAAGAGGATGCCCGCTATCACGACACATGGAGACTGCTCAAAAAATATCGAGATGTAACATGGAGCATGGAACTGTCTATCCGACAGGTCAAAAATCAGTTTCGCATTGATTATGATTGCAGCATTGAAGATTTTTTGGAGTCCATCTATATGGCAGGCGCGGATCTCGGCGGCACGGACATCGAAAATCATGCCAGGTGCATTGAGCGCAGCTACAAAATGCTGACCCTGCTTGAAAATTCCGTCAACCTTCTCCGCACGCACCACCAGAGCGGAGAGGTGTACTACTGGATTTTGTATTACTCATTTTTATCCCCACAGAAGCTGAAAAATGTGGAGGAGATCATTGAAGCGCTCCACCCGCATATCAGGGACATTAGCTTCAGCACCTACTACCGCCTGCGCAAAGCTGCCGTGGAAGCGTTAAGCTCTGTCCTTTGGGGATTTTCCGCGCAGGACACTTTGAAAACGCTGGACTGCTTTTTCCCGCCAGATGTGTGAGAGTATTTTGAAAGAGAATTGGGAGGAAATTGGAAGGGTTTTGCTATTGAACGCAAAATCGCCGTATGTTAAACTAAGTATGCTCAAAACTATAAACAAACCAAAAGCAGCCGCAGGGGGACGCCATTTTTGATGCGCGTCTTTTTTTCTGCCCTTCTGCGGTCAATGAAACAGCATCCGGCTTTCGCTGGGTGCTGTTTCCTGCTTTTGGGCAACACAAGGAGGTAATGCTTTTGAAGCACAAGTGTCCGTCTCCCCGTATCGGGAAAAAGCCACGTGGCAATATCGGCCGTTGGCTGTATGCGGCGTTTCTGACCGCCACGCTATCCGCTTCTCTCTGTCAGCCGGCCTCTGCCGCAACCGTGTGGGAGAAGGCCAATGAGATCATGCGGGATGTCTATACGCAGATCCTCGGCATCTCCACGATTGCAGCTATCGTTACGGCCGCAGTCGCACTGCTGATGATGAATTTCTCCCGCAGCGGCCGAACCGTCGATGAAAGCCGGGCTTGGCTCAAGCGAATCATCATCACATGGGCTGTTTTGAACGGTCTCGGCTTCATTATGAGCTATGTTACGCCCTTCTTCAGCGGCGGGCAGTGGACCGCCCCGTAAAAGCTATGGGAATTTTAGACGGTATTGTAGAGTGGATCGCGGAGCAGATCATGTACGGTCTGGATATGATCAACACCTCTGTTTTGGGGGCATTGGGCTGTGACATGAACACATTTCTGCGATATTTTCCCGCAGCGGAAACCATGTATAGCCTTCTGGTGGCACTTGCCATCGGGCTGATCCTGTTGGGCTGGGTCTGGAATCTGTTCAAGAACTATGGACTGGGCTTGGGAATTGAAGCTGAAGATCCGGTCAGGCTGACAGCCAAAGCGATCTTGTTTATTGTACTTGCGTACTATGCGGATGAAATCGTAAACATTGCGCTGACAATAGGCGGAACGCCTTATGCGTGGATACTGTCCTCAGAGCTTCCTTCTTTGGACTTTGCCAGCTTCAATTCTGTTCTGCTGACCATCATCGGCGTCTGTGCCAACGGCGGCGTTGCGCTGATCGTTCTGATTCTGACACTGATTCTTGCGTGGAACTACATTAAGCTGCTGTTTGAAGCGGCAGAACGGTATGTACTGCTGGGCGTCCTGGTCTATACCGCACCGGTAGCCTTTGCCATGGGCGCATCGCAATCCACCGCAAATATTTTTAAGAGCTGGTGCCGGATGTTCGGCGGGCAGATATTCCTGCTGCTGATGAACGCATGGTGTCTTCGGCTGTTTATCACGATGATCGGCACATTCATCTCAAATCCGCTTTCCGTGTAGGAGGTCATTACCACGAAGAAATATCATAGAATCATTCCGCTGCTGGGCACCGTTCTTTTGCTTGCGCTCACCTTGGCGGTACCTGCGTTTGCTCTGGAGGAAAGCGATGTTGAAGCCGCAGTCAGCAGTTCCAGCCGCGAGGCCGTGACGGGGAATGTCCTGGTCTGGTTTCTCTGCGCGGTTGGCTTTCTCAAAGTCTCGCAGAAAATTGACAGCTTCATGGCAAGCATCGGCGTCAACGTGGGGCATACCGGCGGTTCCATGCTGGGTGAGGCGATGGTGGCATTCAAGGGTGTCTCCCTCGCTGCCGGCATGGCTGGAAAAGTTGTCGGGAACTTTGCCGACAGAGCCTCCAGCCGTGCCGGCGCCGCCGCATCCGGATCTTCCGGCTTTCTGCAAGGTGGTCTGGCCGGCGTTGTCAGTCGGAAAATCACCAATGACGCCGTAAGAACCGCAACACAAACGACGCAGAAAGCGTCTTCCTCCACCATGTCCGCCGCGCATCAGGCCACAGAGCGTACTGTAAATGCCGAGCGGCAGGCGTCAAGCGTTGTTCATCAGGCGAAGCAGACGCGCAGCGAAAGCGCTTCTCAAAAGTCACAGACGGGCGTGACCCATCAGCAGGTCACCGCCAGTACCCGAACTGCCTCGGTTTCCTCACTCCACAGGGAGTCACAGCATTCCGTTGGCCTCGGCGGACGTATTTTTACCAACTCCATGCTGGAGGGCGGGCGTTTTGCCAACGATGTGATAGGTATGGTCGCAGCCGGAGACCTGCACTCCACCGGCTCCATCACCGGAGAGTTTGCGTCACAGGCGTTGTCCTCCTACATGGGCATTACCGCTCAGGGAGACGCCGCACCGCAAATATCCTATTCCGACGTTGAGATCGGCGGCGGGCGCATCACCGGCACAGAGTATTCTCCGGAGCATCCGGAGGGCATTTCCTTTGGAATGTACCATACCGGGCAATATGCCGCGCCGGACGGTGAACACCAGAAAGTCTTCTCTGCCGATGGCGCCCAATGGTACAAGCAGTATGCTGTTGACACTGTAATCAAGAAGCCATTTACCGCACCGGACGGTGAAATCGACTATCATAAGGAGATTGTCAAGAAGATGCCCGATCCGCCGAAGCGGAAAGACCGGATGTAAGGGAGGCTGTCTATGAAACCGGAAGAATTTGAGGTTTATGTGATTCCTCCCAACTTTATGGAGGGCGGCACACTCTTCGGTGGGCTTTTGAAAACCCGCAATACGATTGAGGCGGTCATCCTTGGCCTCGCGGTTGGCGTACCGGTTCTGCACCTTCCGTTTTCCCTCACCGTCCGCGTCGTGATTTTATGCCTGACGGCTCTTCCGCTGGTGCTTCTCGCTTTGATTGGCGTATCCGGCATGAGCCTGTCCGCTTTTATCCGCCTGTTCTTTTGCTTTCTGCACAACCGCAGAATCCTTTCACGCGATGGGACGCAGGGCGGCAAAAACGGAAAAACGCTGCTGCCCAGCTGGGCGCAGCAGCGGAAAAGCGACTGCGAAGCAGAAGATCCTCCGCTCCCCAAAAGCCGCAGCCGATTTTCTGTTGATCTGAAGCAGCGCAGCGTGACGCAGTTCAAGACCTTCTTGCAGGAGGAAGAAGCCGTTCAGCCGCTCAATGCTCTGGCGGACTATATCCCTATCGAGAAGATTGAGCACGGCGTCATTTATACAAGAGATCACCGCTATGTCAAGGTTGTAGAGGTGGTTCCCGTCAACTTCCTGCTGCGCAGCGCGAGAGAGCAGCGCAGCATCATTTACTCCTTCATTTCCTATCTGAAAATTGCCCCGGTCAAGGTGCAATTCAAGGCATTGACAAAGCGTGCGGACATTAACCGGCACCTGGATACCGTCCGCAGGGAGCTGGAGCATGAGCAGGATCCGCGCTGCCGTGTCCTGCAGGAAGACTACCTGAAGCTCATTCGGCAGCTTGGCTCCCGTGAGGCAATCACAAGGCGCTTTTTCCTTGTTTTCGAGTATGAGCCGTTGCCGGGCACCAAACGCGGCCATGAGGAAGAGGATGCAATCGCTTCTCTGCAAACGGCCGCACGCACGGCGGCAAATTATCTGCGGCAATGCGGCAACGAGGTCATTTCCCCTGAGAACGAGGACGATGCCACGGCAGAGATCCTTTATAACATTCTTTGTCGCAGGGCCAGCAGTGAGCCGTTCTATCAGCGGGTGAAGTCCGTTCTGGCGGACTACATGGCCGCCGGGCGGGACATCAACACTATTCCCGTCAACGAGTTCTATGCCCCTGACAGCATCGACCTTACCCATGGAAACTACCTCTGTGTAGATGGGCTGTATTATGCCTATCTTCTTGTCCCATCAGATGGTTATAAAGCGCGCGTTCCCGCCGGCTGGCTCAGCCTTTTGGTCAACGCCGGCGACGGGATCGATCTGGACGTCTTTCTGACGCGGCAGCCAAAGGATCGCATGGTCAGAAAGCTGGGGCAGCAGCTCCGTATCAACCGCAGCAAAATTAAGGAAACCAGCGACACCAACACGGATTTTGACGACCTCGACGGTGCGATCCGCAGCGGCTATTTTCTAAAAGACGGTCTTTCCAACAATGAGGATTTTTATTATCTGAACCTGCTTATCACCGTCACAGCCGGCAGCGTGGATGACCTTGAATGGAAGGTCGCGGAAATGAAAAAGCTCCTGCTCTCGCAGGATATGGATGTGCAGACCTGTTCCTTTTGTCAGGAGCAGGCTTTTTTATCCTCTCTTCCTCTGGTTTCTCTGGAGCGCCAGCTCTATGAGCGGTCTAAGCGTAATGTTCTGACAACGGGAGCCGCCAGCTGCTATCCCTTCACCAGCTATGAGATGTGCGATGACAACGGTATTCTTCTCGGCGTCAATAAACACAACAATTCTCTCATCATCGTGGACATCTTCGATTCCCGCGTCTACAAGAATGCCAATATCGCCATTCTCGGAACCAGCGGAGCCGGAAAAACCTTTACACTTCAGCTGATGGCTCTGCGTATGCGCCGCAAGGGAATTCAGGTCTTTATCATCGCGCCGCTCAAAGGGCATGAGTTTCACCGGGCCTGTTCCAACATCGGCGGACAGTTTATCTCCATATCTCCGGCTTCTCAAAACTGCATCAACATCATGGAGATCCGCAAGGCAGATAAGTCCGTGGACGATCTGCTGGATGGCCCCGGCGCGGAAAAATCTCTGCTGGCAGCCAAAATTCAGCGGCTGCACACGTTTTTCAGCCTCTTAATTCCGGACATGTCCCACGAGGAGCGGCAGCTTCTGGATGATGCCATGATCTGTACCTACGGGACAAAGGGCATCACACATGACAATGCTTCTCTGGAACAGCCGAAAAATCCAGGGTGCTATAAAGAAATGCCGATCCTGGGAGACCTGTATGAAATTCTCGCCGCCTCTCCGGAAACAAAGCGCCTTGCCAACATCCTGAACCGGCTGGTCAACGGCTCTGCCCGCTCCTTCAATCAGCAAACCAATGTGGCGCTGGACAACAAGTACATCGTTCTCGATATTTCTGAGCTGACCGGAGACCTACTGACTGTGGGAATGTTCGTAGCCCTCGATTTCGTGTGGGACAAGGCAAAAGAAAACCGCACAGCAGAAAAGGCCATCTTTGTAGACGAGTGCTGGCAGCTCATTGGTGCCAGCAGCAACCGGCAGGCCGCCGAATCCGTTCTGGAGCTTGCCAAGACGATCCGCGGCTATGGCGGCAGCCTTGTCTGCGCCACACAGGACCTCAATGACTTTTTTGCGCTGGACGACGGTAAATACGGCAAGGGCATCATCAACAACAGTAAAACGAAGATCCTGCTGAATCTGGAGGAGGAAGAAGCTCAGCGCGTTCAGGGCGTTCTGCATCTGTCTGAAGCTGAGTTGATGGAAATTACGCACTTTGAACGCGGCAGCGCTCTCATCAGCACAAATAACAATAATATTGCCGTGGAGATCAAGTGCAGTCAAATGGAAAAGGAATTGATCACCACGGATCGCCGGGAGCTGGCTGAGCTTGCTCAGCGTGCTGCGCCAAAGCAGCATCCATGCTAATCCGTACACAATACGCATTTAAGACGTATAACGCTCCACAACCAACAGCAATACGGCGATTATACGGCTTCAATACGCATAACGAGGAGATGTTTCAATGAAAACGAGGGAACAGATCTATGGGCAGGAAGCCGCCGGCATCCTGCGGGATGTTTCCATGTACCGCGCTCTGACGGAGATGCAGCTTTTGAAGCTCTATCCGCACAAGGAAAGCAAAATCCGGAATCTGCTGTCCTACCTGCAAAAGCAGGGCCGCATTGTGCAGCGCGGCGAGTATTACCGCATTCCCGCTGATGCGGAGGCGGGGATCGATTACGGGCTTTCAAAGGCCATTTGGGTTCTTACCGACTTTATGGAGCAGGTGGAATATCATTCTGTCAGTGACTATCCCGCCAAAATCATCTTTTTTGCGGATGGCGAAGTTTACGAGATTATTTACGCGGAGCCGGGTAAAGAGCAGCTTATCAACCAAATGCTCTCCGCGGTAAAAGAGGTTCCGCCCAAATACATCGTTCTGATTGAGCAGCCGGAGCAGATCGCCGAGATCCACACGCCAAACACCAGTGGCTACTGTACCGTCTCTTCGGGCGGCGAAGTGCAGTATTATCAAATCGAATAAGGAGTTTTTTCTTGAACAGGGCCATCATATCACAAAGAATTACATCTATTCTGGCTGAGATCGAACGGCTGAACAATGCGCTCTATGCCATGAACACGACGGATATCCAGCGTTATCCCGACAACTACGAGGTGTTGTCCACGGATGCGGCGCTGCGGGCCGAGCGGATCACCTGCCGGCTGCGCCACCTGATCTATGCCACTACCAGCATCAAAAAAGAGGAATATCTGCGGTCTGCTGAAACCATGCAGGGTATTGAGATCAGCGAAAATGACGGCATTCTGGAGATCAAGCTCCCGTGCCTTCTGCCAAAGCGCAGGCAGCGCCAAAGCACGGAGTTCCTGTTAGATCCGTTTACCTCCGCGCTCTCCGATTACGCCGCCCACCACACCATGCCGCAATTTCAGCATTGTGTGGTCTGCTTTTCCCATATCTATGCACAGGAGCTGCCAGAGCGCCGTATCCGCGATTATGACAATCTGGAACTGAAGCAGTTTCTGGATGTTGCGGCCTCCTTCATCTTGACGGATGACAATGGGCTGCTGTGCGACGCCTACAACACCACGGAGCTGGGCGAAGAGGATTGCACACGGCTTTTTCTCATGGACAGCACGCAGTTTCCGGCCTGGCTTGCAGAGCGCCAGAATGGTGTAAAAAGCATATCGGATTTTTGACCTTTTATGGGCGCTTATTTTCCTAGGTACAAAAAGCGCCCTGAAAGCGCTGAAAATACTGCGTTTTTTCAAGGCTCTCCGGCCGCGAAATTACCCAAGCTATAAAGCCCTACGGTAAAATATCGTACAAGGAGGCAGCACGGTTTATGCCTCGAAAGCCCCGGCAGCTGCCAGCTCAAAATACGCTGCCCTATCTTCTTTTGACATTAACCGCCCTCTGCGGTGAATACCCCATCCGTCAAATCAGCCACCTGCCGGGTGGTTCCGCATACCTCGAAAGTGTCGTTACCGCTCTCCGGCGAGATGGGCTGCTGCGTACCTTCTCCAAAGACGGCCTGCGTGGACTTCGGCTCACCTCGTCAGCCAAACGGCTGCTGTTGGCTGATGCTCCCGAATGGTTTTCAGCCTACCTGACCGGCAGTTCTGAGCCAAACAAGCTCAAAAGCGAAATTCCCAGACGGCTCCGGCTTCACCGGATGGCTGAGATCCTGACCATCATGCACAACGCTGACATTCCGGCCTTTCCATGGGAAAAGGCCCCTTTTTCCGCTGCCAGCCAAAGTGCGGCAATCCCCGCCTATTACACCTCCAGAGAGGTCAAAGAGATCGGCCCGCAAGGGACGAAAATCAAAAGTTCACGCGCAACCGGCATCCTGCTGACGGATGGCGGTATTTTTTTGACCTATAACACCGCCAAAACGCAGATGAAATGGGAGTACAAGGCTGAACTGCGGTTCAAAGCTCTGCTGCAAACCGAAGGGGTCATGCCCGATGCGGAGATTTCCGGGATCGTGTTCGGCTCCACCATGGAACAACTTTCTATCCTGACGCAGCCGGACGCGCACAGCTATTTCCTGCTGGATGGCAGCTTTCCGCATTTCTACTATCTGACCAATGACCGTTATGGCGAAGCGATCCTTCGCCTCTTATGCGACACGCAGCAGCGCAGGACGCTCGATGCGATCCTTGCAGACGGGCTCCATGAGGGGATACCAAATTGGCGCGTCGAGAACGACGCCATTGACAGCGAGGGGAATCCTGTTCTATTCGCCTACACCTGTGATTTTCCTCGCATCCGGCGTTTCGATACCGCGCTGGAGCTGCACGGAATGACGGGGACATTGATCTGCTTCGATTACCAGGAAGAAGCCTTGCGGGAGATCTGCGGGCAGCGTGTGATACTGCAAAGCATTGATTTTCAACAGTTTGAAAGGAGCGTGCTCTATTCCTAAAAAGAAGCTGATTCAGCTTTTCATTATCATTCCAATCGCTGCGCTGGCGCTGCTCTATGGGAGTGGCTACCTCTCGCAGCTTTTTTCCAATTACCGTGCATGGCAGGAGGCCGGCGCCGTGTTTGGGACATCTCCCGCATTCCCAGACGCCGGATTCGTTCCCTGCCTTGCGGCAGCCTTCCATTTTCCGTATGGGCTGTATGGCCTCGGCCTCTGCATCGGTGCGCTGGCGCTGCTGATCCTCATGGTCATGCGGATGGGCTACAGCGAAGGCGGCGAATACGACCGGCGGCGCAACCTTGTCTATTCCAACAAGGGAACCTACGGCACCGCAGGGTTTATGTCCCGCAAGGAGCTGACCGAGGTGCTTGACCTTGTCCCGGATATTCGCAAGCATTCCGGCACGATTCTCGGAGAGCTGGATCATCAGGTCATTTGTATTCCTCCAAAGACTCGATTTAACGGGAATCTTGCGGTTTACGGCGCCAGCGGCTCCAAGAAGACAAGAGCCTTTTGCGTCAACATGATTCTCCAATGCGCGGCGCGGAAGTCAAGCCTTGTGATCTGCGACCCCAAATCCGAGCTTTATGAAAAGACCAGCGAATATCTGCGGGATCAAGGCTATACCGTCCGTGTGTTCAATCTGGTCACACCGTCAGCCTCCGATTCATGGAATTGTCTTGCGGAGGTCGGCGGTCAGGAATTGATGGCTCAGCTTTTCTGCGATGTCATCATCAAGAATACCGGCGGCGAGGAACGCGACCACTTCTGGGACAGCGCCGAAATGAATCTGCTCAAGGCGCTGGTCCTCTATGTTTCCACCAGCTATCCCAAGAAAAAGCAAAATATCGGCGAGGTGTATCAGTTGATTGCCGCCAGCTCCGAACAGGAGTTGAACGCGCTTTTTGGTGTTCTTCCGGTTACGCATCCTGCCAAAGCGCCATACAGCATTTTCAAGCAGGCGTCAGAGGGTGTGCGCGGTGGCGTTATCATCGGGCTCGGCTCCAGACTGCAGGTTTTTCAAAACCGGGATATTCGCAACATCACATCCTACAACGAGATCGATCTGGAACTCCCGGGAAAGCAGCCATGCGCGTATTACTGCATTACCAGCGATCAGGACAGCACCTTTGATTTCCTCTCCTCGCTGTTTCTTTCCTTCGTGTTTATCCGCCTGGTTCGCTATGCGGACGAACAATGTCCCGGCGGGGAGCTTCCGGTTCCTGTTCATGTACTTGGTGAAGAGCTGTGTGCCTGTGGAGTGATCCCAGATTTATCGAGAAAAATTTCGGTCATTCGTTCCAGAAACCTGTCCATGTCATGTGTGTTCCAGAACTTAGCTGGCCTTCAGAACCGCTATCCCTACAACCAGTGGCAGGAAATTCTGGGCAACTGCGATGTGCAGCTTTTTCTTGGCTGTACAGATGCTCTGACGGCGGAATTTATTTCTGACCGGACCGGCGAGGCCAGTATCTCTGTCACCAGTAAAGCCAAACAGCTCGGAACATGGCGTGTATCCAATTACACGCCTGAATACCGGGAAACCAGCGGTGTCGGCCGGCGCAAGCTGATGACCATGGACGAGGTGCTGCGTATGGATATTGATAAAGCCCTGATCCTCATTCGGGGCAAGAATGTACTGGAGGTGGATAAGTACGACTATTCCAAACATCCCGAGGCGAAGAAGCTGCGGCCGAGCAAGGCCGCCTCCCATGTCCCTGCATGGCGGGCAAATCAGCCGCAGGAAAAGCAAACTCCATCGGCGCCGCCATCTCAGGCAGCGGATAAGAAGCCGGCGCAAAAGAAAAAGCCTGCGTCGGCTGAAAAAGTCGTTGCCGTAACCAAAGAATCCATTATGAAGAAAAAGGAGGATACTTAATGCCCAAGAAAAAAACGATCCCGCCCCCTGATGATTTCTCCTCAGAGTTCATGGAAACCGAATCCGGCAAAGAACTTTCTGAGCAGCAGGTGGAGGCCGCCGGCAGCGACTACACGGAAACTCCGCTGGCAGAACCCCCGGAAGTTGATCTCGGCTCCGGCGATGTGAGCGGCACAGCAGATGTTGAGGAAAACGAGCCGGATGCCGAAAACACCGCTGATGCCGCAGAGACGGTCCCTGTTTCCGATGAAGCAGCGGAAGATCCGGAGTACGACAGCATTTTACAGGAGCTGAACAGCAGCACTCCGGCACCCCTTGACAGCAGCGGCGAAAATGCTCTGGATGCGCTTTTGCTGGAAGGAAATGCGGAAAATGCTCCGCCCACTGAAGATGAAACGGAATCCGCAGATGGTGAAGCTGCTCCGCAGTCCACTGCACCTCCCGCACCTGCCGGACGCCGTGACTCCTACATTCTGACCGTTGATGCAAAAGACCGTATCGAAACGGAAGAAGAACGCCGTGAGGTCATCTGGCATGAGATCAAGACCTCGCATATTGCCGGTCGTATTTTGACCGGAACGTTGGACGGCGTGGAGCAGACCCCTTCCGGCCGTACGATCGTTGTCGTTGACTACAAGGGTTATCGCATTGCGATCCCGCTGAAAGAAATGATGCTCTATTCCGGGCCCGTTCCGTATGGAGCGAAATACAAGCCGTTTATGGAGCGGATGAACAGTATCCTTGCAACCATGCTCACCGCGGAGATCGATTTCATCGTCCGGGGTCTGGATAACACCGCCCGCAGCGTTGTGGCAAGTCGAAAGGCCGCCATGCTCCGTAAGCGTCAGACCTTCTATCTGGACGCCAATGAAGAGGGCATCCCCATGATCTATGAAGGGCGCGTCGTACAGGCGCGCGTCATTGGTGTTGCGGAAAAAGTCCTGCGTGTAGAAGTGTTCGGCGTGGAGTGTACGATTTTCGCCCGCGATCTGTCTGCCGCATGGTTCGGTGATGCCCGCGAGTATTACAGCGTCGGCGACCGTGTTCTTGTCCGTGTGCTCACCATTGACCGCAGCGACATCAACCATATTTCCATCACAGCAGATATCCGCAGCGTTTCGTCCGCCGCCAACCAGAGCAATCTGGATAAATGTGTCCTGCAGGGCAAATACGCCGGCAGAGTGACCGATGTGCGGCACGGCGTTGTGTTCATCCGGCTCAACAACGGTGTCAACGCGGTTGCCCACACCTGCTATGACCGGCGAATGCCCGGAAAAAAAGACGACGTCAGCTTTGCCGTTACCCGTCTGGATGAGGAACGCGGCATCGCCGTCGGCATCATCACCAGAATCATCAAACAGAATTTGTAAAAAAGGAGAGGCCACCATGAAGAGCTTATCAAAGCTGGCCCTTTGCCTGCTGCTTGCCATGTCGCTGACGGTCAGCGCCTTTGCCGCTCAGGTTCCCGATTCATTGGTAGCGGAAAACCTGAACGGCCAGCAGCGGCTTGTAAAAACCTACACGCTTTCCCCGGAGGTTGACCCAGATGATCTGAAGGAAGAGGACTTTTCCTACGACGGCTATCTTTATACCTGGGCCTATACCACAAAGGTGGAACACCCGTATCTGGAAAGCAAAACTGTAACGGAAACCGTCACAGTCAACACCGCCAAAAATGACCTTGCGCAGATCCTCGCAGAGCTTTCGCCCAGTATGCCCTATGAAAAAGACGGCTTCTCCGGCGAGTTGGTGCTGGATCATACCACGCTTTCCACAGAGGCGTCCGGCTACACCACCAAATACAGCAAAACCACCGAGACGAAGGTGATCGGTAATCTGGACCGCAACGACATGTCTTATGTGCCGGCCACGACCGTCAAAAACGGGAAAACGCTCGCCCTTGCCAATGTGGAATGGCAGGTCACAGGCACGGCGCTCGTCGGCGAGGCGCTGGTTCCCGCTCAGTATCAGGCGGTCGCTACCTATTCCGCCTCCAGCAGCTATCAGGCTGCCACAGGCTATGTCACCACGGCGGAATATCACGGAACCGTTACTTCGGAAGGCGTGGACAGCATCACTTATACCGTGGTTTATACCGGAAGTGAGATCGTCCCCGAGAAAACACATATCTGGGATAATGACAGCCTTGCCGCTCCGCTGCTGATCATCGCTGCCGTGCTGCTCTGCGCGGGCATCGCCGCCGCTGCACTCATCCTGCTGCGCCGCCGCAAAAATGTCTATGTGTATGTTCCGGACAGCAAGCCCCGAGAGTACCGGCTGATTGCAAAGTTCCGTGTGGAGCCTGACAGCGAGATTCCCGCTATCGATGCAGGCGCTCTCACACTGAATCCGGGAGATACCGTCGCGGTTGAGGTGAAAAAATCCCTTGCCAGGCATCTGGCTGGGCGCGAGTTCACCGTTTCTTTCCCGCAGAGTGACCATACTTACACGATCCAAGCCAGCAAGCACAATGACTGGCATGAATTTACCGTTCCCGCTGAAGAAGAACAGGAGGCTCCCGTATGAAGAAGTTTTTTTCATTGACTTTGACTCTGGCTGCCATGCTTTCTGCGATGGCGGTCAGCGCACAGGCTGCCGATTATTCCTTTGAAACCGATGGCACCCCGGAATACTATCCCTCCTCTTCCTATGGGGATGTCTATGGCTCCCGCTACAATTACGGTGGAAGAAATGTGGTGGACTACCAGATCCCCGAACTGGAATACGGGCAGCTCAGCACCACCCAAACCGGCGTGATGGAAAAAATCATGCTGCCTGGTCTTCAGAGCATCTCTGCATCCGGCAGCGGCATTTACGGAATTTCTCCCGGCGGCGGAACTGTTGAGATTCCCGGTTTTCTGCAGGGCGGCTCCACAGCTACTCCTGCGACGCCCGCTTTCACAGAGCTGACACAGGATTTTCTGCTCTCCAACGGTGCCGTCGGAAAGATCTCCATTCCTGCCATCGGGGTCAAGAACTACTATCTCTGGGAAGGTGAAACGACTGCCAGCATGAAAAAGGGGCTGGGGCATTTCACCAGTACCAGCGTCTGGAACGGCAATGTGGCTGTCTGCGGGCATAATCGCGGCGCCAAATATGTGATCGGAAGCATCAAGGATCTGGATGCAGGCGATAAGATCACCTATACCACATCCATGGGTACCCGTACCTATCTGGTGGAGACTGTGACCAAAATCAGCAGCAGCGATTGGAGCTATTTGTCCTCTACCACGGATAACCGGATCACGCTCTTCACCTGCGTTGCCGGAGATTCCAGTCAGCGCTGGTGTGTGCAGGCTGTTCAGGCCTCTTAAAAATCTTTTGTTGAAAAAGCCGCTTTATGATCGTAAAGGAATAGTAGATCAAAAATAAGGAGGCTTTTCCATGAAGAAGCAGATCCTCACGATGTTTACGGGCCTTTTTATCGGCGCTATTATCACAGGCGGAGCTTCCGCCTATGCTGCGGGAATCCTCGCTGAACGCAGCAACCATCGTATTTTTGTCGATGGGCAGGAGGTGCAAATGGAAGCGTATGGTATTGCTGGACACAACTATGTGAAACTCCGCGACATTGGCAAAGCGGTCGGCTTCAATGTGTTCTGGAATGCGGACAGCGGATGTGTGCAAATCGAAACCGGTGCGCCTTACACCGGCGAGGCTCCCTCCGCTGAAGCTGTTCCGCCTGCTGCTGCGCCTTCTGATGTGGATGCTGCAAAGCAGGATATTGTAGCTCGCACCAACGCCCTCCGTGCGGAGCGAGGCATCGCAGCTTTGACGGCCGATGATCAACTGATGCGGGCCGCGCAGGTGCGGGCCGATGAAATGGCTGCCACAGGTGCCTATTCTCATACCAGACCAGACGGCAGGAAGTATTACACCGTTACGGACTGCAGGCAGGTTGGGGAAAATATCCACCAGATCCCGCTGCTCTATCTTGCGCAGCAAAAAACCGCGCTTGCGGAAACGCTCGTATATTCATGGTCAAAATCCGCAGGACACATGGAAAACATGACCGATGAAAGCTATGCGGCTATCGGCGTCGGCCTTGCACGAGGGACTGACGCCAACGGCTTGGAGTGCTGGTACTGTGTCCAACTATTTCTTCGCAGCGGATACAGCATTTCGGCGGTGGACAAGCCGGCAACAAAGTAAATTCTGTTATCCTATATCACAAAGCAGACCGGGAAGCCTCGGTCTGCTTTTTCTTGTGCAATTTTGCAAGGAGGTAGCTCATTGAAAAAATTAAGAACCAGGCTCGTCTCGGCGTTTCTCGTTATCATGACGCTGTTGACGCTGCTCCCGACTTCCGCGCTGGCCGCTTCCAGCACCGGAACAGGGATCAAGCCTACCAGCAACACAAACTACTGGACAACGCGGCTTCTCCATGACGGTACGCCTTACAGCTACAAGCCCCCGATGGCGGCAGGCAAGCTGCTGTACTGCCTTGACCGCGGCTACGGTTACCGTTGGGGCACTGCCAGCTTTCTGAATAGCTACACCTATACCTCCGCCACCGGCGCGGATGCGGACGCTGTCCTGAAAACGGCGCTGGCGCAGAGCGGCATGGGTGAACTGGATGCCCAGCAGCTTGAAAACTTCAAATGGATGATGTCATTCATCGTGGACTATAAGGGTGACATCCCCGGCAGCCTTTTTATGGCGGCACAGACTTATGTATGGGATCACCAGACCTTCAAGGGTGAGGGCGATGGTGACATCGATGGCGGTGGTTACGCCAACGCCGATACCTATGAAATGTACTTGGGCTATATCGATTGGATGTTGAAAGAAAAGGCCAAGGAAGACGCAGAATTTCAGCGCCAAATTGAAGAATACGCAGAACAGGGCATCATCGCCACTGTGGTAGAAGATGAAGCTGCAAAATGGGCGGTCTACGCGAAATCCAGCGTTAAGGGGCGTCAGGCTTTCTTTAACTATTATGCGCCGAGAAAACTCGTCACCAATACATCCGAGCCGGGAAAGCCGCCAGCTGGGGACGCTGATATTACGCTGCGGAAGGTTGCCGCAGGAACGACCCGTGGTTTGGATGGCGCAAAATTTAATATTTACCGCGACGGTCAGATCGTCGGCAGCGATGTGACCCAAAATGGCGGAATCATTGAGGTCAAGGATGTCACCAAGGGCCTGTGGTCCTTCGTGGAAACCGAGGCCCCGGAGGGCTACTGCGCCGACTCTACGCCCATCAGCGTCTATGTCGATACCACCGATGGCGACAAGCAGTACACGGTCACTGCCGAAAATTACGCACTGCCCGATATGAAGATCACCAAGCGGGACGCCATGAGCGGCAAACCGATTGCCGGCACGGTGTTCTCGGTGAAGTCCGTCACCGGCAACTATTCCACCTCTGTCACAACTGGTGTGGATGGCTCCGCCACTCTCTCGGCCATTCCCGCAGATGTTTATATGGTGCGAGAGGAATCTGTGCCGGAACCCTATATCGTAACCAATACCGAGCAGACCGTGGCGCTGCGCCCCGGCAAGACCAGCGAAGTCACCTTTGTGGACTACGAAAAGCCGGGTCTTGAGATCATCAAGAAAAACATCGCCAACGGCGAACCCATTGAGGGCGTGACCTACCGCATTGAGCAGATCGACGGCAGCTACTCCACCAGCGTCACCACCGATAACCATGGGCGCATTTTCCTTGAAAGCATCCCTGTGGGCAGCTACAAGGTCACGGAGATCAATGTCCCCAGTCATGTTATTCTCTGCCCCATTCCGCAGGAAGTAGCGCTGAAACCCGGTGAGACATCTACCGTCACCTTCTTCAACGCGCTCAAGCCGACGTTGGAGATCCGCAAGGTAGACAGCGTCACCGGCGATCCCGTCAAGGGCGCTAAGTTCCAGATCTGGTATGGCAGCAACCATACCGACACCGGTGAGCTCAACGACCTCGGCACTTACTTTTCTGACGCAAGCGGAAAAATCATTCTCCCCGAAGTCAAGGATGGCTGGTACAAAGTAACGGAATTGGAACCGGCGTCCGGGTACGCCATCAAGGAGCCTGCCTCGCAGGAATGCTTCATCTCCGGTGGTGAGAGCAAAGTCCTGACCTTTGAGAACACACCTCTTTCCGCCATCATCATCCGCAAGGTGGACAGTGAGAGCGGTCAGCCGCTGGAGGGCGCATGGTTCCGCGTCCGCTACCTTGGCGGCACCTCCGGTACGGGTGGCACGGTCATCGGCGAGTACCGCACTTCGAGCAATGGAACCATCGTCGTGACCGGCCTCAAGGCAGGCACTTATGTCTGCGAGGAGATCTCCGCGCCGGACGGGTATGTGATCACCGACGCCGCGGAAACGGTCTATCTCTCCGGCAAGGATCAGGATGTCATTACCGTGACCTTCGGCAACGATAAGATGGGCTCGCTGTTGATCGTCAAAAAAGACGCTGTCACTGGCGCGCCTATTTCCGATGTGGAATTCTTCGTCACGGATTCGGATGGCAGCGTGATCGGCAACGCCAACGGAAAGTATGTGACCGATAGCGCGGGAACCATCCGCATTGACGACCTGACGCCCGGCATGACGGTCATCGCAAAAGAGGTGCGTGCCAAGGATGGCTACATCCTCGACGATACCCCGCAGAGCATCAAGATCAAGCGCAATGCCGTGATGACGCTGGAGTTCCGCAACCAGCCCAAGGGCGGCGTGCTCGTGAAAAAGGTGGACGCCGTAACGAATGCGCCCATCTCAGATG
>OIZX01000688.1_pt1 | contig 21077 bp, 16 predicted proteins | sample 1588621 | NCBI WGS metagenome assembly OIZX01 (sample SAMN03283276) | human gut metagenome | biome: human-associated habitat; material: feces | host: Homo sapiens | place: Peru | collected 2012 | reverse complement strand
TGCAAAAACATACCTATTTCGAGTTCGGCAGCAAAGAGGAGCATTTCAAATACCGTCAAGCAGTGATGGAAGCCTACCCCTGCGGCCATTATCCCGTGTTTGAGGGATACGAGCATATGCAATATCAGATACGCGATCCAAAGGGGTTCGCCGAAATGCTGGCACACATCGCCGAGCGTGACTGTATGCCGGAACTGCCATTTATCAGAAAGTGAGTGATACCCATGAAATACAAAATCGAGAAAAACACCGTGCAGGAGACGCTGATCATTCCGTTGTATGCGCGGAAGGTCTGCTCAGAGCTGTATCCGAATCTTTATCGGGATGAAACGGCGGTGCGGCTGATTAACGAAATCGACTACGACTTTTCTGAGGCGGAGAAAAAATCCCGCAGCCTGATGCAGCGTTTCGGTTCACTGGAGGTGGCCATGCGGCAGAATGACCTTGCTTTTGAGGTGCGGGATTATCTGAAATCTCACCCCAATGCGGCGGTGGTCAATCTGGGCTGCGGGCTGGACAGCACTGGAAGAAGCTGCGACAACGGCAGCTGTAAAATTTACAATCTGGACTTTCCCGATGTCATAGCCGTGCGTAACGAGCTTTTGCCCGCCGGGGAGCGTGAGGAAAATATCCCATGCGATTTGAACAATACCGAATGGTTCTCCCAAATCGATGCCTCCGGCGGCGCGGTGTTCTTTGCCTCCGGCGTGTTCTATTACTTTCTGACCGAGCAGGTCAAAGCGCTGGTGCAGGCCATGGCAGACGCCTTCCCCAGCGGCGTGCTGGTGTTTGACGCAGCAAACCGGACGGCGGTGAAGATGATCGCAAAAACATGGCTCAAGAGCGCGAAAATTCAAGATGTGGGCGCGTATTTCGCGGTTTCCGACGCTCCCAAAGAAATCGGTGCATGGGATAGCCGCTTGCAGGTCTCCAGCCGAGGCTATATGCTGGGCTACAACGATTTGAAAGACCCGTCCGTCAGCGGATTTTTCCGTTTCCTCGCCAGAGTCGGCGACGGAGTGATGAAAATGCAGATCGTGAGGATCAAATTCGGCGGCAGGTAATGAAATACACCGGGATGCCTTGGGACATATAGACGTTGATTACACCGCTGTTTCGAGAGCAGCTTCAGGAAGAAAAAAACACGAAACTCATTCCGATGCCGCCATCGCGGCCATCGGTTTGACATATATATTTTATATAGGAGGACAATCATTATGAAAAAACTCGGTTTATTTGCAGCAGGCGTGCTGTTCGGCACGGCAGGCATCAAGCTGCTGGGCAGCAAGGATGCCAAGAAGGTCTACGCCCACACCACTGCCGCCGCACTGCGTGCTAAGGAGGGCGTGATGAAAACGGTCACGGCGGTGCGTGAGGGTGCGGAGGATGTTTATGCCGATGCGAAGGCAATCAACGAATGCCGCGCAGAGGCGGAGGCTGCCGCTGTGGTGGAGGACGCTTCTGCGGAGGAAAGCAAGGCGGAGTGATCCATGAAATGCAAAATCCTACATGAAACGACCGGACGGCTGCGGGTACACCTGTGCTGCGGGCGGATGAGCTTATCCCAAGCGGATGTGCTGGAATACTATCTGCGCGCCCAGGACGGCGTGCAGGCGGTCAAGGTCTACGACCGGACGCAGGACGCCGTGGTGCTCTATGAGGCGGAGCGCGGAAGTATAATTCGAGCACTGGCATGCTTCTCCTTCGCCAAGGCGGAGGCCATGGAGCTGGTGCCGGAGCATACTTCCCGGGCCCTGAACCGGGAATTTGAGGACAAGCTGGCGATCACCGTCATGCGGCGGTGCATCTCCAAACTGTTCCTGCCGGCGCCCATCACCACGGCGCTGGCACTGCTCCGCTCCGTAAAGTACATCCGGGAGGGGCTTTCGGCACTGTGGCACGGCAAACTGTCCGTCGCCGTGCTGGATGCCACCGCCGTCACCGTGTCCATGGTGCGGGGCGATTTTGCCACCGCAGGCTCTGTGATGTTCATGCTGCATCTGGGCGAAATTCTGGAGGAGTGGACCCACAAAAAGTCCGTGGCCGACCTTGCCTCCGCCATGAGCCTGCGGGTGGACAGCGTCTGGCAGCAGGCAAACGGCACCGAGGTGCTGACGAAAATCACCGATGTGAAGCCGGGAGACCGTATCGTGATCCGCACCGGCGGCATGATCCCGCTGGACGGCCGGGTGGTGGAGGGAGAGGCCATGGTGAACCAGTCCTCCCTCACCGGCGAGTCCATGCCTGTGGCGAAGCACCCCGGCAGTCCCGTCTATGCCGGGACGGTGGCGGAGGAGGGCGAGTGCGTCATCTCCGTGGAGAAATCCTCCGGCAGTGGGCGGTATGACCGGGTGGTTCGCATGATCGAGGAGTCGGAGAAGCTGAAATCCACCGCCGAGGACAAAGCCTCCCGGATGGCGGACAGACTGGTGCCCTATACGCTGGGCGGCACGGCGCTGACGTATCTTCTGACCCGGAATGTGACAAAAATGCTGGCGGTGCTGATGGTAGACTTCTCCTGCGCCCTGAAGCTGGCCATCCCCATCGCGGTGCTGTCCGCCATGCGGGAGAGCAGCGGCTATCACATCTCCGTCAAGGGCGGACGCTTTTTGGAGGCGGTGGCCAAGGCGGACACCATTGTGTTCGACAAGACCGGCACGCTGACCTATGCGACGCCCACCGTGGCGGCGGTCATCCCCTTCGGCGGACACGACGAGGCGGAAATGCTGCGCCTTGCCGCCTGTCTGGAGGAGCATTACCCCCATTCCATGGCAAACGCCGTGGTGGCGGAGGCAAAGCGGCACGGGCTCACCCACGAGGAGTACCATTCGCAGGTGCAGTATGTGGTGGCCCACGGCATCTCCAGTATGGTGGAGGGCAAGAAGGTCATCATCGGCAGCGCCCACTTCGTCTTTGAGGACGAGGGCTGCCGCATCCCGGAGGGAGAGCAGCCGAAATTTGACGCGCTGCCCGCCGCGTATTCCCACCTGTATCTCTGCATGGACGGGGAGCTGGCGGCGGTCATCTGCATCCACGATCCCCTGCGCCGGGAGGCGCGGGAGGCGGTAAGGGCGCTGCACGAGAGCGGCTTTGCCAACGTGGTGATGATGACCGGCGACAACCGCCGCACGGCGGAGGCTGTGGCCGCCGAGGTGGGCGTGGACGCCGTGTACGCCGAGGTGCTGCCGGAGGACAAGGCCGCCTTTATCCGGCAGGAAAAGGAAAAGGGACACACCGTTATCATGGTGGGCGACGGCGTCAACGATTCTCCCGCCCTCTCCGAAGCGGACGCGGGCATCGCCATCTCCACCGGCGCGGCCATCGCCCGGGAGATCGCCGACATCACCATCGCGTCGGAGGATCTGTTCGAGCTTGTCACGCTGCGCAGGATCAGCAAAGCCCTCATGGGCCGCATCCACCGCAATTACCGCTTCATTGTCGGCTTCAACCTCGGTTTGATTGTCTTCGGCGTGGCCGGACTCCTGCCGCCGACGACGTCAGCGCTTCTGCACAACGCGTCCACGCTCGCCATCAGCTTAAAGAGCATGACGAATCTGCTGCCGGATAAAAAGAAGATTTGAACCGCCAAGCCTCCCCTTGTCGCGCTTCGCTCAATAAGGAGAAGTGGTATTTGCGTCTGCAAATGCCGGAGGGGATTTGCAGAAATGAAAGGCTCCTTAAAACCCATCCCCCTTACCATGCACTGCATGATAAGGGGGATAAACTATTTTATCAGCTTACAGACGTTTCCCTCAGCCCGGTTGATTGACCAGCCCCACAAACAGCGGCAGTCCGTCAATTCCCGTGATTGCAAAGACAAACGGCTTGTCGAGTGTAAAATCGATCTCATCCTCCGGCCCCAGCATTGCCTTCGCTTCAACGTCAAGCACGGTATAGGCCGCTGCCTCGCAGCCGTCCTCGTCGATCTTTACGCGGGCAGCGTGCTTTGCCTGCGTCAACTCCAGCGCGGAATCCGCCGTCGTAAGCGGCGTAAAATCGGATTTTTCATCGTCCATCACATCCGTCATGCCGAGCTGTGCCAGCGTGTCCAGAATGTCCAGATCGGACGAAATATCAAATTTCGGCAAACTCAGATTGACCGTTGCACGCTGCGTCTGCGACCAACCGCCGTTCGCCAGCAGGAACCCCAGCGCGTCCTCATTCTGCAGCAGCTCCGCCGCGTCCACGCCGTCGTCCGGCTTCAGCAGCCACATCTGCCCGCTGTTCTCCAGCGAAAGCCCGATGGCCGAGAAGCCGTCGCCATAATACACCGTGTTGGAATCGCTGCTGTGCATAAAATCGACGGTCATGTCGCCGTTCGGCGCGTGGAACACATCCTGCGTCGTGGCGGTGCTGGAAAATTTGTCGCTCCACGATGCGCGGTAATAGATCGTCGACACCAGTGCCAGCACCGTCGCGGGGTCGAGCTTCAGTCCGCTTGCCTGCTCGGTCAGCAGGTTCCCGGTGTGCTCGTTGATCCAGTCGCGCAGCTTATTGTCATACGCGGCAGAGCCCATTTCCCCGGAAAACGCGGAGGCGTAGAAATCCTCGCCCAGCTTTTTCAGCGTTTCTTCGTTGTACGCGTACCCGTCCCGCAGCCAGATGGAGTTTGCAAGCACGCTGGTCACGACCCCGTCGTCCCAGCTGTTCTCTGTCCAGAGCTGTGCGGTCTGCTTTTGCAGCGCATCCAGAGATTCCGCGCCCAGCGCGTCCAGAATCTGCTGCCGCGTCTCGCCATCCGTCACAGCCGCCAGCATCGAAAGCGCCATGTAGATATTCAGCGGCGAGCACACACGGTTTTCGTTGCCTGCGTTCTGCATCAGGGCGGGAATGCTGGTCGTGAACCAGTGCGTCATGGCGGCGGGATCGGTCATGTCCGCAGTTTTTTCCTGATAGCTCTCCCACCATGCGTCCCAGTCGTCATTGTTGACCTCGCGCGGATACTGCGGCATGGAAACCTCCACCGGTGCGGCCAGCTGTGTCGTCGACGGTTCACCGGCGTGTTCCTCCGCCGCCGGACTATCCGGCGTATTCGGTGTATTTGAAACGTCCGTGCTGTCCGGAGCAGCTGCGCAGGCCGCCATCGAGAACGCGCACGCGGCAGCAAGCAGCAATGCAAGAAGCTTTTTCATGAATGGTCTCTCCTTTATCATAAATTGTGTTCTGCTTTTACAGACGCAGAAAAACGGTAGAAGTTGCACCTCTTGAATTTATGAATTTTGCCGACTTGTCTTTTTCCATGATTTGTGTACAATACAGATATAGAAATATTGTTTGGGAGGCTGTTTTATGGCTGTCGACACCGAAAAGACCCTTCGCAATCAGGTTTTGTATTCCATCTATGTCCGCAATTATTCCGAAGCGGGCACCTTTGCCGCCGTGCAGGCGGACCTTGACCGCATCAAGGCGCTCGGCACGGACATCATCTGGCTGCTGCCCATCCACCCGACCGGCGAAAAGCACCGCAAGGGCACGCTCGGCAGCCCCTACGCCATCCGTGACTATCGCGCCGTGAACCCCGAATTCGGCACGCTGGACGATTTCAAGCGTCTGGTCGACGCCATCCACGACCGTAGCATGAAGTGCATCATCGACGTGGTCTATAACCACACGTCCCCCGATTCCTGGCTGGCCGAGCATCACCCGGAGTGGTTCTTCCACAAGCCGGACGGCACGCTCGGCAACCGCTTCGGCGACTGGTGGGACGTGGCCGATCTGGACTACAGCCACAAGGAGCTGTGGGATTACCAGATCGAAACGCTCAAATACTGGGCACGTCTCGTCGACGGCTTCCGCTGCGACGTTGCGCCGCTTGTCCCGCTGGAGTTCTGGAAGCGGGCGCGGGAAGAGGTCGCCGCCGTCCGTCCCGGCTGCTTCTGGCTGTGCGAATCGGTCGAGCGCGGCTTCCATGTCGCTGCGCGTGCGCACGGCTTTGCAAGTCTGTCCGACGCCGAGCTCTATCAGGCGTTCGATGCCGGCTATGATTACGACGTCTACCCCTATTTCCGCGAGTATCTGGAGGGCAAAATCAGCCTGACACAGTACGCCGACCGGCTCGACGCGCAGGAATGGCTCTATCCTGAAAACTACGTCAAGCTCCGCTTCCTCGAAAATCACGACCGCGCCCGCGCGGCCCATATCCTGCCGGACGAGAAAATGCGCCGGAACTGGACAGCGTTCCTGTTCTTCCAGCGCGGCCTGACGCTTGTTTACAACGGGCAGGAAGTCGACAGCACACACGTCCCGTCGCTGTTCGACAAGGATTCCATCAACTGGAACACCGGCCGCGACCAGTCTGCGTTCCTCGCGCGTCTGGCTGAGCTGAAGCGCGATGCGATCTTCGCCGAGGGCAGCTATACCCTCACGCCCCTGCCGCATGATGTGCTGCTTGCCGTATATGAAAAGGACGGCCGCCGCATGGCCGGCCTGTTCAGCCTGCGCGGCGAGAGCGCACTCGTGCGCTTCCCTGCACCGAACGGCGTGTACGAGAACTGCATCGACGGCAGCCCCGTCGAGCTTTACGAGGAGCAGCTTGCCATCAATGGCGAGCCCATCGTGCTTGCGCTCTGAAATATTTTCCGATTTCGGGAACAAACGGCGCACAGCGCCGTCTAACCACTATCAATGAAACGGAGGAACTTCTGATGAAAAAACTGTATAAAAGCAATAACCGAATGATCTGCGGCGTCTGCGCCGGCATTGCCGAGTATCTCGGCATTGATCCCACCGTCGTCCGCCTGCTCTGGGCAGCCCTCGCCCTGACCGGCACGGGCATCGTGCTCTACATCATCGCCGCTCTCGTCATGCCCGAAAACACGGACATCCTGTAAGCCGCGATATCCAGACAAGCCCCCACACAGAACGCTCAGCGGCGCTTCTGCGCGGGGGCTTTGCATTCGGAAAACAGCGATAGACCCAAATACGAAACTGGCTTGAACCAGCCCATGGAAACGGCATTATATTCAGCACGTAAGCTGAGTATAATGCCGTTTTATCGCATCCGGCATGGGGCTGTACGGCAGAGAAGGAAGGACGCGAAACCATGATCAGCACCGTTACTTATGGCTATATCCGTGTTTCCAGCAGGGACCAAAATGAAGAACGGCAATTCATTGCGTTGCAAAACAGGGGCGTGAAGGAATCGTGCATTTATATCGATAAGAAGTCGGGAAAGGACTTCGACCGTCCGCAGTATAAGAGACTGATAAAAAAGTTGAAGCCGGGCGATCTGCTTATGATTCAGAGCATCGACCGGCTGGGGCGCAATTATGAAGAGGTACAGAACCAGTGGAGGTTCCTGACAAAGGAGAAGGAGGTGGATATCTGCGTCATTGATATGCCGCTGCTGGACGCGCGGCAGGGAAAGGACCTTCTGGGCACGTTCATTGCGGACCTTGTACTGCAAATTCTATCCTTTGTGGCGCAGAACGAGCGCGAGTATATCCGAAAGCGTCAGGCGGAGGGCATCGCGGCGGCAAAGATAAGAGGGGTCAGGTTCGGCAGACCGCCGCGTCCGCTGCCGGACAATTTCCATGCAGTGCATAACGCGTGGCGAACAAAAAAACTGACACTAAAGCAGGCGGCGGAGGCCTGCAATATGCCAGTCGGAACATTCTATGAGAAGGCGGTCAAATTGGAGCGCATCCTGTAAACAAATTGGGATGAAATTTGGAAACGTGTACTTTTACAAACGCTGTAATACATATACCCTGACATGAATTATACGTCTATTTTCCGGGAAAAGCAAGGAGAAATTTATTATATTTAATATATTTATGGATAATTTGTAAAAGTACACCTTATAAAAAGAAGGAGGCACATTCATGCAAAAGCTATTTGGAGCGACAGAAGCTGAACAGTATCAGTATTTGAGGGCAAGATTTAAAACATTGGCCATTTCATGCGTCTTATTTGTTGCCGCAGGATTGCTTACGCTGCTATTTGGGAAGGTCATACAGCTCGAAGCTGGGCTTCTGTGCGCGAGGGTTCTCGGTATAATCGCTTCCATTCTGTTTTACTATACGTTTCTGAAATTTGGATGGATAGTCTTTTCCCGTCTTTTCGGAGCTGCAACCATTGGCATCCTTTTCTCAAATAACGTGGTTCTGGGCGCGGTCATCTTCGTCATTTATATCCTTGTCGGCTGGTTTGCCGGACTTGTGGTTTCTGTGATCGGCTTCTGCAGATTTATGACCTTACGGAAAAGCAGAAAAGGAATCTGAGCCAGTATGGGATTTTACGACGGCAAAGGAATCTGGCGCAGTCCGGGTGACGGCTTTTACGACGGAAAAGGGTATTTTCGCAGTCCGGGCGACGGCTTTTATGACGCGAAGGGATATTTCCGGAGTTCGGGCGACGGCTTTTACGACGCGAAGGGATATTTCCGCAGCCCAGGCGACGGTTTTTACGATGGGCTGGGAAACTGGTGCCCTCCCGGCAGCTATGCCATGTATCAGCAGCCCGACGGCCCCAATGGAGCTGTTGCAGCCGTACTGTTTTTATTGTCCCTACCGTTTCTTGCGCTGGCCGCGGTATGCGCTGTCCTTGCACAATGGATTGTACAGCATCCGTTCCTCGTTTTCTTTGGCTATGCAGCGTGTGCGGCGCTTATATGCCTTGTAATCACAAAAAGAAAACCGTATCGCGGCCCCGCGTCCGTGCTGAGCTTCTTCGGGAGCTATGCATCCATTTTATCGATGGTGTATGTGCTTCTTTTATATGCCGCGCCTTATGTAATGGAACGCGGCGGTTCCCTTGGCGGCTCCATTGAATTTATATTTGCCGCATTGGTCTGCGTTGGGGCGATCGTGGTGCTGCAATTCATCAATCATTATTATGAAAAAGCGGGACTGGAGTTTTTTCTGGGAATTCTGCTCTTTCTGGCGGTTTGCGTCATACTCAGATATCATGCAGGTTCACTGGAAAAGATAGAACAACTATACAGGGTAAGCGACACGAAGCTGTTTCGTCTTCTGATCGGCTTTATGCTGTCGTGACAGAATAACAGGCAGGCACTTCGATATATGCAAAAGCGCTTCCCCGGAAAAACCGGGGGAGCGCTTTTGCAGGAAACAGTCATAATTTCACGGCCCGTCAGCCGCCCATGCTCGAAACGGAGGGATGAGGGGCCTGAATATGTAAAATAAAGCTCAGTCCTTGACTTCGCGGATGGAGATGAAGCGGAGCTGATTGAGCGGCTTGCCGGTCCGGTCCGCGACGATTGCCATGAGCATGGCGGCTGTCCGGTCGGGAACGTCGTGCAGCGCGATTTTACCGGCGGAGCCGGGGGCAGGCGCGTTCGGCGCGGCGGGGGCGGCAGGCGCGGCAGCGGGCGCTGCGGCAGGCGCAGCGGCATTTTTGCGGCTGATGATGGCGCCGGCAATCTTCGTGACGAACATCAGAAGGATGAGGCCAAAAAAGACGACAGCCATGCCGAGCACAACGATCAGGGCAGCGGTGGGAATGCTGACCTTCTCCATTGCGGTATTGATCAGAAACATAGTTCTTCCTCCTCACAGGGCGCCGAAGCGCCATGATTTTTCAGAGCTTATTATACAGCAGGAGTGCGTTAATTTGGTGTTAAAGAACCCTGATTCAATGTCAAATGCTCCGGTAAGGATGGGAAACATTTCCTCAGAGCTTCCTGGAAATGAAGACAGAAAAGGGCTTGCAAAGCGGAAAAAATATGATATAATATAGACAGGAAAGTAAACAAGGCGGGTCGGTTCGCCCGGCATGGAACGGATGCCGGAAGCGGAATGGGGTGCGAAGCCCCGCGAGTGGGTCACTGTGATGCGCGTACGCCGCGCTAAGTCAGATACGTCAGAACCAGACCTGTGCTCCTGCCGTCACCGGGAGTCTATGGACGATTGAATCTGTCCGCACGGCTGGTGGCTGTGCGGACTTTTTTGTCTGGCGCTTTTCCTCCCCCGGAAAGCGCAGTCCGGAAAGCTGCACAACCCATGTGCTTTCCGGGCAGTCTGCGCAGATCCCCCTCTGCAGCGTGCTGTCAAGCCAATCCCCCTCCGGCGTTGGGAACCGCCGAAGGGGGATTTTTTTATTCTGTGATACAGCGTGAGGCCGCCGCTTCCCGCAGAAGCTGCTGCATCTGGGGCCATTGCGCCTCCATGTCCGCCGCGAGGCGCAGCTGTGTACGGCAGCGGTCGAGATTCTGCGTTGGCCAGTCAATCTTGAAATAGATGTCGCCGTCCAGATAGTCCTTCAAAAAACGCATACCAAGCTCAATTGTGATGATCTTCGCGCCGAGCGGCAGGATGCTGATCTCGGTTTCCGTCAGCTCTCGCCCGCACGCGTCAAGATACCCTTCGAGGAAGGCCCGGTACAGATCAAGCCGCAGGAAAACCTTCGAAAGATCTGTCTCATCCTCCGCAGCCGAGGACGCGCCGAAGCGCACGGCGTCGCCGAAGTCATAGGCCGACAGCCCCGGCATGACGGTATCGAGATCGAGCACGCTTCTTGCCAGACCTGTCTGTTCGTCCAGCAGAACGTTATTGAGCTTCGTGTCGTTGTGCGTCACCCGCAGCGGCAGCGCACCGCTGCGCAGCATCCGGCAGAGCGTGCCGAGCTCCTGCTCGCGGGAGAAGATGAACGCAAGCTCCGGCCCGACCTCCCGGACGCGCCCGCAGGCGTCGGCCTCTACAGACGCACGCAGCTGGCAGAGGCGGTCCTCAGTGTCGTGAAAATGCGGAATCGTTTCATGGAGCGTCGCGGCGGGGAAATCGGCCAGCGCCTGCTGGAACTTGCCGAAGGCGACCGCCGCCTGATAAAAATCGTTGCAGTCGCGCGGCGCATCGAGACTGAGGCCGCCGGAGATATAATCGTAGGCCCGCCAGAATTCCCCCTGCGCATCAACGGCAAATTTCCTGCCGTCTTTTGCCGTGCAGAGGCGAATCGTTTCCAGCCCGATATTCTTTTGCGCGATGAAGCGTGAAACGGCATCGATGTTCTCAATCAGCTCCTCCGGGTGCCGGAACGCGACGCGGTTGATGCGCTGGAGCGTATAGACCCTTCCACTGCTGCAAGTGACGCGGAAGGTGCGGTTGATATGGCCGTTTCCAAACGGCTCGCAGGAGACGGGCGTCCCGTCCAGACAAAACTGCTGTAAGACCTGTTCCATAACCTGATCTGACCTTTTCTCTTTGCTGCGCCCCTTGGGTAACCGCTGATTCAATCGTCTGCGGCTGTCAGCGGTTACGCAAACAGGACGTTCCTTCTATTCTATCCGTTATGCCCCCAAATTGCAACCTCCGAGGCAAAAAACAATAGAAATCCGGCTGCCGCAGCCCCAATACTTTTAGCAGGTTTTTTCCGCTTCGCCATAGGCTTTTTTGAACCACTCGCTTAGCGAGTGGTTTTCGCTATACAAAAACGCCCCCTTGAGCCAAGGGGGCGCCGGGTTTCCATAGAAAAGGCCGCTGCGCGGAGCAGCGGCCTTTTGATTTTCAGCGACCCTGATAGTATCTGTACAGGAAGGTCACGATCTGGGCGCGGGTGCAGTAGGCGTCCGGGCTGAAGGTCGTGTCGCTGGTGCCGGTGGTGATGCGGTTGTCATAGGCCCAGAGGATGGCGTTGTAGTTGTACGCCGTGGACTTGACATCCGTGAAGGGGTTGAACGTGGCGGGTGCGGAGGCGGAGGCGACGCGGTAGAGGAACGTCGCGACCTGGCCGCGGTCGACCGTCACATCGGGCCCGAAGGTGGTGGCGTTGAGGCCGGTGGTGATGCCCTGCTCAACAGCCCAGAGGACTGCATTGTAATAGTAGTCGGTGGGCTTCACATCCGTGAACGGGCAGACACGGTATCTGACCAGCGGGGAACCGGCTGCACGCCAGAGGAAGGTCAGGGTCTGTGCGCGGGTGCAGATGGCATTGGGCGAGAAGCTGTAGCGGCTCGTGCCGGAAGCAATGCCGTTTTCTGCGGCCCACTTGACAGCGTCGTAATAGTAATCGTAGCGGCTCACATCGCGGAAGGTGAAGCTGCCGGTGCTGCCCGTATTGCCGCCGACCACGCCGGGGATGTAATCCATGCCGTTGTCGACATAGGGGATGAGCGTGCCGGTGAGGATGGTGTAGTTGTGCGTGTCGTTCGGGTTGAAGGTCCACGCATATGCCTTGCCGTCCTCAAGAACGGTCGTTTCGGGCAGATTCCATGCGATGGTACCAGCCGGGCGGATGGTGCCGACGGTGAGCTCGGCATCGGCAAGGGTCTTGCCTCTTTCCTCGACCTTCGTGTAGCCGGGCGTGCCGGTCGGGGTCGCCTTGGTGATGGTGAAGGTCGCGGTCTTGTAGCCGTAGACGCTGGAGGTGGAGATGGTCGCGCTGACGGTGTAGGAGCCGACGGTCAGCGGGAGACCGGAGGCGTCAAGCAATGCGCCGGTCGAGGCGTCTGGCGTGTAGCCGTAGTGCAGGGTTCCGGAATAGCCGGAAACGGTCGCGTTCTCATACTTGAGGCCAGTGCCGGTGTAGACAGCGGAGCCGTCCGGGAAGCTGATGCTGCCGGAGATGTTGGATTTAGCATAGGCCGAGATCGTCAGCTTATAGCTGCCGGCATTGTAGTTGCCGGACGTCGGCGTGACCGTAACGGTGTAGGTCGCTTCGCCGTCCACTTCCTTCAGCCGGAAGGTGATCTTGTTCTCGCCTTCGACAACTGCGGGCGTTCCATCTTTCGCGAAGATATCGTCTACGTTCTCAGTTGCTTTGAGCGCGATGGAGAAGCCGGTTTCCTGCTCGCCAGCAAGGAAGAAGTTGGACGGAAGCGTCTCAGTCGTCACCTCAGTCTCGGTGCAGAGTTTGGAGATGGTGTAGGGGCTCAGGGTCAGGTTGGCCTTCTTAATCTCAAAGGTCGTGGTCTTCATGCCGGTGAAGTTGCTGTTTTCCTTGGCGGTGACGGTAACGGCGGCGGTACCGGCATTGATGTTTTTGTCGTACGCGACCTCGTAATCCTCGCCAGCCTTGAGCGTGGTGCCGTTAAACGTGACAATCACTTCGGGGGTATGGGCCTTGGTGTTGTAGGTCACGTCGGCAATGTCATCAATCACAGCGCCGGAAATCGGGGCCTGCGCGATGGTGAAGTTCTTGGTAGCCGTGAACTTGTAGCTGCTACTATCATTGCTGGTGACAGTGACGCTTGCAGTGTCCACGCCAGCGTTGACGTTGTTCGAATAGGAAACCGTGTAGTCAGCGGCGTCCAGAGGAGTCTCGCCGTATTTCACTTCAACGGCCGGTTCCTTTTTGCTGCCATCATAGGTCAGGTTTTCATTCGAAACTGTGACCGTTACTTCCTTGCCCGTCAGCTCTTTCTTGTTGACAACAAGTTCGCCGGTGACGTCCTTGGCTGCAAGCGTATAATTCTTGATGGAATCACCAAGCACGCAGGTAAGCTTGTAGGTACCAGCAGGTTTGCCCTGCGCATACTCCGTGCCAACGGTGTAATCCGTGATTTCATCGCCGGTCAGAAGACCGCTAAAGGTGACGGTGTAACCGTCGGCCGGAGCCTCATCGCCGTAAGTGATGGGGGCGTGCGAAACGTTGGCGGTCAGGCCCTTGGGGGTGACTGTGATTGTGAACGTCTTTTCGTCGATGGTGGTATCGGATTCGTATTTGACGGTGATGTTTGCGGTGCCTACGCCCTTTGCTTCCAGACGGTAGTCTTCGCCGCAGGCAACAACGCTGTCGTTCGACGAGGTCACAGTATACGTGCCAGCTTCGCCCGGATTGCTGGCCTCAAAATACCAGCCGGTCGTGCTGTCGCGCTCAACTGTCTCGCCATAGACCATGCTGACAGGTTTTCTGGTGATTTCCAGACCAGCATCGTCCTTTTCGATGATCTTGACGTTCAACTTCAGGATGAAGAGGTTTTTCTCTCCGCCTGCGATGCCCGCTACGCCTGTATTGGTCGTCTCGTAGTTGTTGACCTTCAGGCCGAGCGTGACGGATGCGGTCTTGTTTGCGTCCGCCTTCGTCAGGCTGTTCTTGAGGTTCAGCGTCAATGTGCGCGTGGCCTCGTTAAAGGATGTCGGCGTACCGGAGATGACATCGCCATCACCTGCGACAAGAGCGTCGGTTCTCATCAAGTACTTGTTGTTCGTATCATTGAGGACGTTCTCAGGCAGTTCAAATGCGCTGAGCGGAATATCCACCTTGGACGTTGTGTAGCAGACGTCCACAGAATATGTGTATTCGCCAGCATACCCAATGACAATGGGGTCCACACTCCACTCACCGTCATTGATTATCGTGCTTTCTTTATCGAACTTGTAATTGTCGTTCTTTAACAGAACCCGCGCCTTTACCGTAGCACCCGTGACATTGATGCTCTTGTTGGTCGTGTACGGGGTCACATATTCGAACTCTACAAGTTCGCGGATGTCTTCGTTCTTGCAGATCGGCTCGATGCCGTGCTTTTTACCGTCGTACTGGAAGCGCATTCTGCCATAGCTATCGACTGTGTACGTGTCATCCGGATTAATCGACTGCCATGCGTAGTCGTCCTTCTTGAACTCGATTTCCTTCGGTGCGACAGTCACGGTGACAGTGCCGTTGACAGCGGCGTAGACTTCCGACTCGGTGGGCGTGAAGACTACATTGAATTTATTTTCGCCAGCATCGCCGACCTTGGTGTCTGTACCGTATTCAGTCGACCATGCAAATCTGCCCGCGACATTCTGGCCGTTAAAGGTTGCTTTGCCGGTCGGAGTGAGATCGGCGAGCAGGTCGTCGTAGACGGCGTTAAGCTCGTCCAGTTCGAGTGTCGGGGAATCCAGGCCCTCAGTCGTGGCGATCACGACGGCCTGATAATACGGGGTTTGGAAGTCGTTCTTCTCTACGATCGGCGTTGTGATTTCTTCGCCGCCATTGATCGTATAAGTCAGAGTGCCTTCACCGAGTTCGTAGTTTTCCATTGCATTCAGCGTGATTGCAAGGGTGTAGGTCATATCAGGCTTAAACTTACCGCTATTGGTGGGCTTATCCGTGACTTCCGGACCTTCGTAGCAATTGACACCATTGCTGATCAGGCCAGCTGTGTCCTTCGGCTCAATCTTCAAATCCCAGTGGATATCATTTCCCTTGGCAAAGCCGGTGATCGCCACCTTGGGGTCGGTGATCTTCTTCGGGATGATCTTGAAGGAGGCAGTTGCTTCACCCCGACTCTCGCCTTCCTTGGCGGAAGCCTTGACGGTGTATGTACCGGCAGGTGCGGGCTCCGTCTCATTGACGGTCAGGGTCGCATTCTCTGCATCAAGCGTGAAGCCGGTTGCAGGGCTGCCCGCTTCATCCGTTACCGCGAATGTCACAAGGCTGGTAATGTTGCTGCCGGCCTTGGACGTTGCGCTCAGGTTGAGAACATCGCCGCTGGCATACTCAGCCGATTCAGGGTCAACTTTGACGGAATCGATGGTGGGGGCTGCGCCGTCAACAGTAACGCCTTTCGAAGCGCCGAAGTTCATCCCCTCAAAGTCAACGGGATCACCATCTTTAGTCAGCGAACCTGCAACTGAATTTTTGCCGTTCACATCGATGGAGAACGAGATATTGCCAGATTCCGCTTCTTCGCGTACTTTAAAAAGTACCCATGCAAGTGAAACTTTCTCATTTGCATCTAACTCAAAGCCTTCTGTAGTGGCTTCAGTAATGAAAACTGAGCCAGCCTCTGCATTTGCGTTCGTAATCGGCGTACCCCACGCACCAACAGCCGGGCCAACGACCGTTTTACCAGTTCTTCCGCCCATAAAGGTGTACAATTCCAATGCGGCCGAATTGAACAGAATCGTTGCGCCATAGCCTTTTACCCATCTGGGTGTCGCATCATTCTGATACTCAAGCCTTAGTGCAATCAAATCGCCATTTTTGACAGTTGTGGCTTCATTACCCTCAATAATATCAGCTCTGGCTGTGTCTTCTTCGAAGTGTACGACGCTCATTTTAAAGCCCGCTGTGGTTTCCGCCGAAACAGGCAAAACCAGTAGCGACGCCAAAAGCGCCACAACCAGAATCAGTGAAATTTTTCTTTTCATACTTCCATCCTCACTTTATTCGTAGAACGATGTAATCAATTGGGCATAGTGCTGAAGAACCCTTATCGCATCAACCGTGGTGATTTTGCTGTCAAAGTTTACATCAGCAATGCTCAAATCAAGGTCTCTGAGCTGAGCGTAATACTCCAATATCATAATTGCGTCGACCGTGGTGATTTTCTCGTCTCCGCTCACATCACCCAGCATTTTCGCAGACTTCTCGCCGTAGCGGAACGAGCCAACCTTTTTAAGACTCATGCCGTCGGTGCTGACATAGATGTTATAAACACCCGCAGTCATTTGCTTGGGAACCAGTTCGAACTCGGTCTTCGTCGAGACATCTTTCTGGTCGATATAATACAGATTGTTTTCGGTCGGAACGACCGTAGTAGTCTGTGCCGTATCCACATTGATCAGGAAGACAAGCGAATACCGGCCGGGCAGATTTTCGCAGGACAGCTTGAACTTGCTGGCTCCCTTATAGAAGCCGCCGTCGGAGGCCGCATCCTCTACTGTCAGTGTATAGCCCGCTTCGGTTCTGATGAAATACGCGCCCGCTTCGGTCGCGTCTGCCGCAAACGCAGCTGCGGTAAGCATTGTCAGCGTCAGCACTGCGAGCAGCAGCGCAAGGATTCTTCTTTTCATGCCGCCTCCTCCATTGTCATAAATTTATCTGCATACCGCAGCAGGATTGCTGCGATCTGTGCGCGGGATGCGTTGGCCTCCGGCGCGATGCGGCTGCCGCCGACGCCGGAAACAAGCTCGTGGTAGACCGCCCACCAGGTCGCGTCCTTCGCCCAAGAGGCGATGGCGCCGCTGTCGGTGAAGGTCTGCTCATAAATGCCGGTCAGCGTCAGCTCCGCGCCGCCCTGCCCGCCGTTCAGGCGGAAGAGGATGGCCGTCGCCTGCTGGCGCGTGATGGGGGCGTCGGGGCCGAAGCGGGTATCGGACAGGCCGTTGACATAGCCGTTTTCCACGGCCCAGCTCAGCGCGTCCTGATACCAGTCCGCGCTTGCGTCGGCAAAGGAGGCCGCTTTGGCCGCGGCGGGCTTGCCGCACATACGCCAGAGCATGAGGACGAACTGTGCGCGGGTCACGGCGGTATCGGGACGGAAGGTACCGTTGGAATAGCCGGTGACGAGGCCCAGTTCCGCCGCCCGCTCAACCGAGGCAAAGGCCCAGTGCGCGCTGGTCACGTCGCGGAAGGAGCCGGTTCTGACTTCTTCCTGCGCAGCGTCTGCGGGCTGCTCCTCTTCGGACTTTTTATCGTCTTCGGATTTCTTATCATCGTCAGACTTCTTATCGTCCGCGCCCGGCGTTTCGCCGGTGGAGCCGGAGCCGGTGCTGCTGTCGGAGACGCCCTGCGCAATCAGCGCCGGGAGCGAATAGGAAAGCGGCATCGCCTTTCCATCCATGTCCGCAAGGAGCGCTTCGGCAAGCGTGAGCTTCGCGTCGCCCGCCGCCTTGACGCGGAAGGTAAACTCGACGAGGCTGCCGTCGGTCTTGACGGCGCTGGTGGTCGCCGCTGCGAGAATTGCGCCGACGCTGCCGCGCGTTGCGCGCGGGTTGCTCGCAGAGAGCATACTGGCAACAAGCGCGCCGTTTTCAACGCCGGTGCATTCGACAACAGAATCGTCGTAGCCAAGCTTGAGCTGCACGGCGGCAAACCCCGTGTTGCCGGTCAGCTCCGCCGTGACGGTAAAGGTCTGTCCGACGTCCGGCAGCTTGTCCGGGGCTGTGAGCCTGAGCGTAGCGCCCGCGGCACAGGCAAGCGGCACCAGAAGCTGCACCGCCAGCAGCAGCGCGATTCCAATGGCCAATATTCGGTTGCGTTTCATTCTTCGCATTCCTCCCTTGTCCCGGTCCAATCGGGGTAAGATTGCAGCAGGAGCTTACAGAAGTCTGCACTACCCCTAGTATCTGTAGCATAATTATATACGAACTGTGCCGCAATTGCAAGATGCTGGCTGCTTTATTTATGGGGAATTTGGAGAAAAAACTTTTCAGGGTGGGCGGTGGTGTGCTTTCTATATATTTATATAGTATTGCGGGATTTTGGGGTGTGGGCGGTTTGTAGGGGCCGACGACTCTGTCGGCCCGTGAGGAAGTTACGAATTCGCCGCAGATTTCCGTAAAAACAGGTGCATTCTGCGGGCGGACAGCACCAAAATTTATGCTTCTCCCGGCACAATGACGCTGAGTGCGGCACGTTCGGGCGTGACTGTCTGCGTCAACAGCGCTTCTGTGTCGGGAAGCGTGATGCTGTCCAAAAGCTCAAAGTCGCAGAAGCAGTCGTGACCCGCGAAGATGGCCTCGCATATACGATAGCAGGTCGATTCGAATCCGTCAAGCTCCCGAAGCAGTCTGCCGCGCACGGATTTTTTCAGGCGTGCAAACCGTTCGGGTGGAAAACCGGTCTTCGGCGCCTGCAAAATGGCTTCCAGCACCGCCTCCGGGCCGCAGCCTGCGCCGCCGGCCTGCAAAAACGCCGCGCCGGGTACGCGCGTGAAGCCGGAGGAAAACTCCGCGTCGATCAGTCCGCGCGTATAGAGGTCTTCATACAGCGCCGAGCCCTCGCCCAGCAGCAGCTCTGCGGCAAGCTGGCCCGTCAGCTCCTGCCGGAGCGGGTCGGCGGACGGAACGGCCTTAAACCCGATGGAAAACACCGGCTGGCTGACCGGGAGCGTCCGGCGCGTTTTGTGCCGGAACGCGTGCGCAGGCTCTTCTTCGCCGCAGGGACGCGCGGGAGACGGCGCGAAGTCCGGCGGCAGGCTCTCCCGCGCAAGGCGCGAGACGGCCTCCGCATCCACGTCGCCCATGACGATAAGCGCCATGTTGGACGGGACGTAAAACGCGTCAAAGCAGCGCCGCAGCAGCTCCGGCGTGACGGCGCGGATGGAGCGGCGGGAGCCTGCGATGGGAATGCGGATGGGATGGCGGCGGTAAAGTGCGCGGCACAGCCGCTCCTGTGCGCAGTCCTCAGGCGAATCGTCGTAGAGCGCAATTTCGTCCGCAATGACGGCGCGTTCGGCCGCCATTGCCTCCGGCGGGAAACAGGGCGTGGAGACCATGCGAAGCAGCAGGCGCAGGCATTCGTCAAAGCGCTCTGTACAGGTAAAATAATAGCCGGTCATGGCGTAGTCGGTAAAGGCGTTCGTCTCCGCGCCGAGGCCGGAAAACGCCGCCTCCGGGTCGCAGTCCGGCAGGCAGAACATCCGGTGCTCCAGAAAATGCGCCGTGCCGTCCGGCACGGTCTGCCAGCTGCCGCCCAGCGGAAGCTTCGTGCCGCACGAGCCGAACTTCACGCCCAGAAACGCAAATTTTCCGGCAAAGCCCGGCTTCGGCACGACGCGCAGGCGCAGACCGTTCGGAAGCGTCTCCAGATAACAGCGCTCACCGAGCGCAGGATATTCATTCCAGCTCATGCTTCCTCCAGCGTATAGATCGTGTCGGGCCGCACCTGCCGCGCAGCGGCGCAGACAGCCTCCGCCGGGACGGCGCGGAGCGCGGCGGCCAGTCCGGCGGGACTTTGCGAAACGCCCTCCGCTGCGCGGCCTGTGTAAAATTCGTCGAGCCTGCCGGGGCTGTCGCACAGCAGCCGCAAATCGGAAAGCAGCCCCGTGCGGGCCGTTTCCAGCTCTGTTTGTGAAAACCGGCCCGCAGCCAGCTCCGCAAGCTGGTGCAGGATTTCTTCTTCCACCGCAGGCAGATCTGCCCGCCCGCAGCCCGCGGACGCGGCGAGAATGCCCTTGTGCCCGTCGTACCAGCTCCCGGCCTCATAGCACAATGCCAGCTGTCCGCGTACGACGGTATAGAGCCGGTTCTGCTCGCCTCCGCCGAGCATTGCATTCAGAAGCAGCATCGCGGGATACTGTGCGCTTTGCAGCGTCGCGTCCGTGCGGAAGCCCAGAGAAATCCGGCTCTGCGCAAGCGGCAGCGTCTCGGAAAACCGCCGAAGCGTCTGCGGCCGCGGGCCGGGGCTTGTCCCGACCGGGACGCAGGCCGTGCGCGGCAGATGCGCCAGAAGCGGCTGCAGCAGCGCCTCCGCCTCTCCGGCGGATTTGCTTCCGAGATAGAACAGCTCCACGCGCGACGAGGCCAGCACCGATTTATCGTGCGCCCAGAGCGTGCGTGCGTCGATTTTATCCAGCTCCTCCGCCTCTCCGAGACGGCTGCAGGCATACTGTTCGCCCCGGCACATGGCCCGGAGCAGCTGCCGCTCACAGTATGCGCTCTTGTCGTCCAGCACGCTCTGCATGGCGGTTTGCAGGTTCCGTCGCTCCTGCGCGACAAGCTCCGGCAGGAACGCGCCGTCTTCCGTCCGCGGGCAGAACAGCAGCTCGGAGACGAAGTCCAGCAGCCGCGAGAAAACGGCCTCGCCTGCGTATGCATCTTCCAGACAGTCGGCAAACAGACCCGTGAGCTGAATTTCCCCTTTTTTTCGCACCAGCGCACCGACGGACGCGCCGTGCAGCTCGTCCAGCCGGCCGGCAATGGCGCGGATGGAGGGCGTTTTTTCGCTGCCGCGCAGCAGAACGCTCGGCAGCAGCGCGTTCATGGCCGCCTCGCCTGCGCGAAGCGGCCTTAAAAGGCTGAGGCTGAAGCAGGCGGTCTTGAACCGCCCGTCCTGGATGGACGTGAGGAACACGCCCGGCAGGAGCTCTTTTCTTGTCGTCATGCTTTCTTGTCTGCCTCCGTGCGCAGGCGGATAATTTCGTCGCGCAGGACGGCGGCGTATTCGTATTCCATCATGTGCGCGGCCTTGCGCATCTGCGCTTCGAGCTTTTCAATCTCACGCGCAAGCTCCTGCCGCGTCATCTTTACGCCGCCCTTGCCCTTGTGCTCCGGCGTGGGGGAGGCGGAGATCTCAATGAGATCCCGGATGGATTTGACGATGGTCTTCGGCACGATGCCGTGCGCCCTGTTATAGTCGTCCTGGATCTGGCGGCGGCGCGCCGTCTCGTCCATGGCCGCGCGCATGGCGGGCGTGATCTTGTCCGCGTAGAGAAGGACGCGGCCCTGCGCGTTTCTGGCGGCGCGGCCGAT
>OIZX01000681.1_pt1 | contig 21198 bp, 21 predicted proteins | sample 1588621 | NCBI WGS metagenome assembly OIZX01 (sample SAMN03283276) | human gut metagenome | biome: human-associated habitat; material: feces | host: Homo sapiens | place: Peru | collected 2012 | reverse complement strand
ACATATCCGTCAGCAGCTCCAGCTGCGGCCGGTATCCTTCCAGCTCTCTCGGCATTTTCTCACGCCTCCTTCCGTTCCTCCTGCTTGCCTTCCTTCGCCAGCGCCATACCATAGGCGATATCGCTCAGACGCTGCATCTGCGCAGGCGTCAGCTTTTCCGTGCTCTTGTTCAGGCTCTCGATGGCCTGCTTTTCCTTCTCGGACATTTTTTCTCACCTCGCGTTGTTGCGACATTTTGCTGCCACGTTTTGTATTGTGACTACACAATACCACCTTTTGAATGTTTTGTCAATACATTTATGCAGAATTATTTTATGTATTTTGTATTGACAATACATCGCAGCTGTGTATAATATAGTCAAGGGAGGTGATACGGTGACGATCAATGACCGAATCAAGGATATCCGCCGTGGCACAGGCTTGTCGCAGACCGATTTTGCCGAGCGGCTCGGCACGACGCGCGGGGTGATTACAAATTTAGAGGGCGAGAAAACCACGCCGAACGAGCCGTTTATTAAACTGATCTGCCGAGAATTCAACATCGATGAGCATTGGCTGCGCACCGGTGACGGTGAGATGCGGCAGAAGCTGACGCGGAATCAGGAGATCGCGGAGTTTATGGGCGTCGTGATGCACGATCCCGACGACGCGCCGCGCAAGCGGTTTGTATCGATCATCAGCAAACTCAGCGCCGACGAGTGGCAGCTGCTGGCCGAGATCGCAAAAAAAATGGCCGAGGACGAATAACCGTCCCCGGCCTATTTTTTATTCCCGCGCCTATGTGACCAACTTCCGCACGAATCTCCAGATCAGATCCAGATCCGCATCTGTGGCCAGCCGCAGCAGGCGTTTGATCTCTTTCAGCAGCAAATTCCGTTCCATTTCCATAAGTGCCTCCATTCTTCCACAAAAATCTCTTCTATTTTTTGTTTACTATTGCTGTTGAGGTTTTCTTCCATTTGATTTACAATTTAGATAAGATGTTCCTTTTCATCGCACGATTATCATAGAACATCCGTTCTATAATTACAATTATAAGATTTTACAAAATTATCTTATAATAATTGGAGGTTTTGCCATGAGGCAAGCATGGCGCAAGGTTTTGCTTGTGCTGGTCTGCTGCGTACTGGCTGTTGCCGGATGGATTGGGCTTTTGAATCTTGCGGAGGTTGTTTCCGCTGCCCGCTCTTACAGGGCTTCTCCCGCAGAGCTCCGCGCGGCTGCGGATGCCGCTGTGCTTCCTGCCGCAGACCCGGCGTTTTCCGGCAGCGGAGAATATACGGACGCGGAGCAGGCCGAAGCGCAGGCAGAGTATTATGCCAGCATCGGCGGCGACCCGCTCGATGTGGAGCCGCTGGAGCCGATCATCGGTAAATTTGTATCCTATATCCCCGGCACGCTTCCCGCCGAGGCCCCGCAGATCTCCGCCTCGACGAGCGAGAACGTACAGACGTTTATTGTAAATACATCCAGCGGCTATTTCCATCTTGCAAACTGCTACCACGTCCGCCAGATGGACTATGCAAACCGCAGCAGCTACACCGGCACCCGCGCCGAGGCTGCGGCTCTGTATACGCCGTGTAAGGATTGTAATCCGTAGGAGGGTTTATGTACTGTAACAAATGCGGCAAAGAGATCGACGACGAGGCTTTGATATGCCCGCACTGCGGCTGCGGCACCGTGAATTATATCCGCGATCAGGCAAAAGTGGAGGCTCGTGTACAGGCGCAGCCCGCATCTTCGCGGAAGAAACGCTCGACTGCCTTGCTGCTCTGCATCTTCCTCGGCGGTTTCGGCGCGCACCGGTTTTATGTCGGCAAGATCTGGACTGGGCTTCTTTGGCTCTTTACGCTCGGCTTTTGTGGCATTGGCACGCTGGTTGATTTTTGCCGAATCTATGATAACAAATTTCCAGATAATGCAGGCCGCCCGCTCTATGACGAGTATACGGACGGTTTAACGCCCGAGGAATACGAGGAGGCCGTCGCCGGGCCGCGCAAGGTGCGAAAGATCGTGATCGTTGTTGCGCTTGCGCTGTGTGCCGGCTGCTTCTTGGTCCTGCGTGTCATTCCGAGCCTGATGTACGCGCTCGGTTTTTGAGATTCGCCCGCGCCGCTTGCCGAACAACGGCGCGGGCTTTTGCTTGCGCAGGCGACCGGGAGCCGTCTGTAACTTTAGTGTAGCCTGTCCACGGTATACTTGTAAAGATATGGCAGTTGCTTTTTGCAGTCAGACGTCTTGCTTTTTTGGGGGGAATGATATGTTTTGAAGGAAAAATTATCTGATTTATGCCGTGAGCAGAAGCAGACGATCACTCCGCACAAAACAAATCAGGACGTCGCCGAAAATACCGACCTTTCCGTCGGCACCGTCTCCCAGTTCTTTCGCGGCGACATCAAAAATCCGTCTGTTTACACGGTCGGCCCGATCTGCCGGGAGATGGGCGTTTCTATGGATGAGTATTTCGGCATCCCGCATGACGAGCCTGCCGAGCCTGCTGATACTGCCGATGCTGAAAAACTCCGTGCCGAGACCGCGGCGCTTCGTGCGCAGCTTGCCCAGCAGCAGAAATCCCTGCGTATGCACCGGCTCGTGACGCTCATCCTCTTGGGCATTCTTTCGCTGTGTGCCCTTGCGCTTGTGGCCGACGTGCTCAGTCCCTCAATCGGCTGGTTCCGCGGATAAAAAAATAACCGCCCCGGCGTGACTGCCGGAGCGGTATTCTTGGAGGTTTTACGATGCCAATTCCCAAATACTACGTCAGGCCAGACGGCCTGCATGAATCCATCATCACCGTCAACGGCAAGCGCAAAGCGTTTCGCGGCAAGACAGACCGCGAGGTCTGGAATAAGATCAAGGCCTACCGCGCCGAAGCCGAGAAGCCAAAGACCGTCCCATTTTCCGACGTTGCCCACGCCTGGTGGAACGAGATCGAGCCAACGCTTGCGCCGAATTCCCTGCGCAATTACTCCCCCGCCTATGAGCGCGCCGTCGCGCAGTTTGGCCCGGAGGATGTCGCCACGATCACAAGCAAAGAGATCGAGACGTACATCAACCAGTTTGCCAAGACCCACGCAAAGAAGACCGTTATCACCCAGCGCCAGATCATCCGGCAGATCCTGAACAAAGCCCAGCGCGAAGGGCACGTCTCTTTTAACGCTGCGCAAGCCGTACTGCTCCCGAAAAACCTTCCCCAGAAGCGCCGCCACGCGCCGCCCGCAGATCAGATCCAGAAGATCAAGGACAACCTAAACGACGACTTCGGCCTGTTTGCCTTCCTGATCTATTATACCGGCTGCCGCCGCGGCGAGGCCGAGGGCTTGCGCTACGAGGACATTGACCGGGAAATGGGCCGGATCTACATCCGCCGCAGCGTTTACCATACCGGCCCGACGCCCCAGATTAAAGAGCCGAAGACCGCTGCCGGTATCCGCTCTGTCCCGTTACTCCCCGCGCTGGCTGCTGCACTTCCGCAAAAGGAGCACGGCTATATCTTTTCCAACGACGGCGGAAAAAGTCCGCTCCCCGGCTGGTTCGTCACCGACCAATTCGACGCCTACCGCAAGCGCACCGGCGTCACAGTCTCGCCGCACGAGATCCGCCACGGCTACGCGACCGCACTCTATGAATCTGGCGTAGACTTCAAGCTTGCTCAAAAATTCCTCGGCCACGCGCAGCTTTCCACCACCATGGACATCTACACCGATATCCTCGATACCCGCATTGATAAAGTCGCCGCCCAGATGGACGCGGCCTTTTAATTGCACTTTTTCACTGTGTCGGTCACTGTGTTCATACCCGTGTATTTTCGTGCTAGGTTATGCTACCTTTTGCTACCTAACATTTTTCTTCAGAAGTTTTGTTTTCCATCAAATAATCCACATTTTTAATGTTAATTCAATTCAAAATATAACAAATAAGACGCAGGAATTCAAATTCCTGCGTCTATATTCATGGTGGACCTGAAGAGACTCGAACTCTGAAAAAACTACGTATTTTCAATATAAATTTTAAAACTGTGTTTATTCTGTGTTCAATCCTACTTCTGTGCTTTCAGCATTTCGCGATATGCTCGTAATACTCCATCAGCTTGCGCTCCGGGCCGGGGCCGTCTTTATCGATCAAAAACGCCTTTGCCAGTGCGGCGTAGAATTCTGGGCGGTTGAGGCCGAACTCCACCGCGACGGGGTAGTAGTCCGAGTACATCATGTTCATAGTCACACCCCATGCCCAGCGCGGGACCACAGGTGCCTGAATGCCCATGCTCTCGGCAACGGCCGTCGTCTGCTCCATCGTCCAGTGCGGGCCGGTCGAGCCGTCGGCGTTCTGCATGTGCTCGGCCCAGTGTATGGCCGTTTCTCGGTCGAATGCTGCCTCATCCGGTTCGTCTGCGCGGCAGTCCAGCTTTTCCAGCCTGCGGATCGTCTTCGCGTACAAGCCGACTTCCTCCACGCTGCCGAGCGTCACGGGCTTCTCCATGGCCTCGTGCAGCTTCGTGTAAAGTTTTTCGACATATTCTTTCATCGTGTCATGCCTCCTGGATATACCGGTAGAGTTTATCGACGTCATTCTGGTCAAACCGCATATCGCCCAGCAGCGGCACCGATACGGTCAGCTTGTTTTCAAATCTCGGACGTGCCGCGTTATAAAGCTTGTCGAGGTCGATGTTCCCGGCGTCGTCGAAAATCTGCATCATCTTGACCGCCGGATTTTCGCGCAGCGCGAGGATCTTCTCGCGGCTGCCCTCCATGATGAGCGCCAGCATGATCCCGGCCCCGATGCCCTTGCCACCCGGCAGGTGCGGGATGACCTCGTTGTCTGCATAGCGCATCGCGCCGCGCATGGCCTGATCGATGGTTACTGTCATAGACTCCCCTCCGTTTTAAGTCCGGGGCGGCGATTGCCGCCCCTTTTGCTCACTTGCCGCAGCACCCGCACTTCGGGAGCGGATCATAGAGCGTCTGCGCCGTGGTCGCGGTGCCCGTGGTGACGTCTGCGACCTGCTTGGGGTAAAATGTCGCGTTGACGTAGGTCTTCAGCGCGTTGTCGCCGCAGCAGCGCCGCTCGGCCTCCATCTTCACGGCGTCCAGCGCCTCCTTGCGGACGCAATCAACGTCCTGCTTTACGAGCGTAAAGCTGTCCTCGGTGCGCTGGTTGTGGACGGCCTGCTTGCACAGCGCCTCGCGGACGTCCTTGAGCTGCCCGTCGATATAACCGTACATCTCCAGCATTTTCTGGTCGTTGTAGGTGTTGGCCTTGAGCAGCGCGATCTCGCTGTCCTTTGCGGCCAGCTTCTGTTCTCTGTCCAGCTCATAGCGCGAGACGGGCATGTTCTCGCTGCACGTCGGCTCCTGCTGGCGTGCTGCGAGCATGGCGGCGACCGTCATGGCGGGCGTGACCGCCGCAGCGACATCGGCGGCTTCCGATCTTTTGTTCTGGTTGAGGCCGCCCAGCAGATTGCCGAGGCCGCCGTTTGCCAGACTCATCGCAGCTCCGCCGATGCCAAAGCCCAGCGCAGTCCCCGCGAGCCCCTTGCTTGCGTATTCCATAAAAAATACCTCCGGTAAAAGTAAGTAAGCTGGCCAGCTCCTATCCTCAGTCTACCGGATCCCCATTTTTCGCGGGGGACACTTCCGGGGCGTTTGTGTACCATTTGCGGGACATAGAAAAAGCACCCCGTGGGACGATCCCACGGGGTGCTTTGCGTTATGCTCCTGTCAGACGGCGGGCGGTGTTGTAGATGTGCGGCAGGCGGCGGGAGATGGTTTTGCGGTCGATGCCGATTTCACCGGCCGCGTCCAGCTGCGGGAGCCTGCGCACGATATAAAGTCTTACGATCTGCTGATCGATCACGTCCAATAGTCCCTCGTCAGTGACGCGCTCCCAGTCGCTGCGCGTGAGTTTTTCCAGCTCCTTCGGCAGAGCCAGCCGCGCAGTAATGCTTCGTCACTCCCTTCTGCCCGCCGTCCGGCGGAGGGTCACTTTTCCTTGTGCTTCAGCACGGCGATATTGCCCTTGCTGCTGACATCCAGATCCAGCGCTGCGGCCAGATCGCGCACCTTGATATAGTTCGTGCCGTTTTTCAGGATGCGTTCGACGGGGACTTCCTTGCCGTCGATGATCATTTTCGATTTTTCAACCACTTCGTCCACCTCCTTCAAAAGTTTCTGGAACTCCTTCCACTTGTTTTCCGCGATCATCGGAAGCGGGCAGAGCTTTCCTGAAACATCGTAGTGCCGGACGGCGTACTGCACCCCCGGGAGCTTCTTCAAAAGCATCTGGTACAGTCTTGCGGCGTTTTCCTGCGTCGCCTTCGGGATGTAGTATGCCCCAGAGGCGTCTGTGTGGCTCACCATCTCGATAGAAACGGAGTTGTAATTGTTGACCAGGTTTCCGTATTTGCCGCTCCTGCCGTCCCCTACGCTCCATGCGACCGTGTCCAGCGGCACACACTCATAGACGATATTCTTTTCATCTACGCAGTAGTGTGCCGACGCTGCCCGCCCCTCGCTGCCGTTCGCGAAATATCGGGCGTTGCCCAGTGCGGACGCTGACGAACCGGTATTCGCCGTATAGTGGAACACAATCGCCCGGATGGCGGAAAGAGGTCTCTTTCCGCCGATCTTGGACGCGCGGATGGTAGAGTTAATTTGCAGCTCCATGTCTGCCTCCTTATTCCCTTGTGCTGCCGTACAGCTCGTGGTGGAGCTGAAGCACAGCGGCCTCAATCAGCTTGTCGACGGTCTCGACGTCGAATTTAATGCCTTTGCCCGCCAAGAAACTGATAACATAGGCTTTCTTCTTTTCGCCCTCAGACGCCGCGTAAAGCTGCTCCGCCGCCTTGACGCCGATCTCGACGTAGGCCCGGACGGTCTGCAGCTTGTCTGCGTCGATCTTGGTTTTGATCCACGGGATCAGAAATGCCGAGACGAGCGCGCTGATAAGCGCGAGCACTGCCGAGATGATCTGTGTGTAGTCCATAAGTATGCTCCTTTCAGTCCTTCAGCACGATCTCTGCGATGCGTGCTGCCGCTTCCGGGCCGTATTTCTCAGCCCATTTATCCATGTACTTCTGCGCGTACTTCGCGCGGTTTTCATTTTTGGCTTTCCAGAGGTAAAAGCCGCTGTATGCCGTCGCTTCGGCGATGACTGCCAGCGTGATCTCCGTAAGATCAGCGCCCGCAGCGCAGGCGATGATCAGCACCAGGCATACAAGCGCATTCCCGATCAGCCATTTTTTCGATGTTTCCATCAGCCCAGCCCCGCGTGGGCCAGCGCCCAGCCGACGAGGCCCGCGACAATGGCCGTCACGACCGCCGCAACGATAGCGTCCCAGCGCTTGCCGGGCTTTTCCGTCAGGGCCTTGACGTCGGTCTTGATCTCGCGGACATCGGATTCGACGTTCTCCTGCTTGGTTGCCAGCACCTTCACGCTGGCTGTGAGTTCTGTGAGGTTTTTGAGGTCGGACTGCATCTCGTCGATGCGGTGCGAGTTGCTTTTCGCCCGCTGCTCCACCTCGGTCACGCGCTCTTCTGTGGTCATTGGTTTCATTCTCCCTTCTGTATTCACCTTTTCTTGTTTTGCTGTTGATTTTTTATGTGCATGTTCCCCCTCCTCAGAAGCAGAAGCCGAAGGCCACGCCATTAGAGTTGTTGGCTCCACTCGTGTCCGCTTCTGCTGGCTGGTAGGCAGACGTGCCGAAATTCTCTCCGTCGGATTTGTACGGAGACCGCGTCCACCACTTCTGGTAGGAGCCGTTCCGATTTTTGGTGGCTGTGTTTCCGGCCTGATAATAATCGTACCGTGTTCCCTCGCCATCATAGGAAAATCTGTCGGTTCCGAAAACCTCGACCTCGCTCAGCAGGAACAGCTTGTCCGCAGTGGTTTCGATGGTGGCGCTCGTGTTGCCTGCCGACGTCAGCTTGTTCACCTCGCGGATGCCGGTCTGTACCTCCGTCGGCATCAGCGCCAGAATCGCAGGCAGATGCGTTTTGCGCATTGCGCACCCCTTCCATCCGCCTACGTTCGTGTTCGCGGCGTTCATGGCATAGGTCGTTGCATAGCAGTCATGCATCTGGAATGTCAGCGGGGCCGTACCGGAGCCGTCTGCGTACGGGTCGTGGTTCTTGCCGATGATATCGATCTGATAGTCTGTTCCGCCGATGGTCATGGTCTTGCTGTTGCCCACGATCCAGGTGCTCGGAACAGTCCCGGTCTGGCAGGCCTCCGCGATCTGCGCCCAGCTGTTCTCCGCAAATGTATCAGAGAGAATACTTACATCCAGCGTCTGTGTCCCGATCATGATCGACTTCGTTTTGCTGTTGCCGTTCAGCGAAGCCGTCACGCTCCACTCGCCCGCCTCGGAGAGCTCCAGCGTACACGTGCCGTCCGTGCCCGCCGTCCCGCTGACGGTTTTGGAGCCCTTCGTGGCTGTGACCGCAGCGCCTGCGCTCGTCGTGACGATGAGCTGCGGCGTGATGCCGGTCTCGATCGCCTGAATGGCCGACACGAAGCCCGTCGGGTACACCAGCTGCGCAGCCGTGCCGCCCTTCGCGCGGATCGCGTCGGCGACCGCCGTCAGGTCAGCCGTGTTTGTCAGATATTCCGCCATCAGAAGCTCCCTCCATTCGCATTATCGATCGCCGCAATCGCCCACGCACCACTTACCACGCGCAGGAATTTGCCGTTGTCGGATGCCGTCACGGCGGGCACCTCACGGACTGTGACGGCGCCCGTCTGGCCGTTGACGCTCGTGACAGGATAGGGCGGCGGGTTCTGCGCGCTGTACTGCGCCTCGTTGCGCACCTTCCCGAGTCCGACATCCCCCTTGGCGATCTCGACCGCGCCGGTTTTGCCGTTGACGGACGTGACTGGCACATCCGTCAGATAATCCGTGCCGGGCTCCGCGGCACTGACGCCGCCCGCGCCGTCGCCCTTCAGCATGCCGCTCACCGTGATCCTGTTCTGCTTTCCGCTCAGGTCGACCAGCGCAGCCGCGTCTTCCGCGATCTCCTGCTTATCGGCCTGCGTAAAATAGTCCGTTCCCTTGACCGGCGTCTCGCCGGCCGGGCCCTGCGGCCCCTGCGGGCCAGTCGAGCCGGTTTCGCCCTTGGCCCCCTGCTCGCCCGGCGCGCCGGTCTCGCCTTTGGGCCCCCGCTCGCCGGGGTCGCCCTTTGCGCCGTCTGCTCCGGGATCGCCTTTCGCACCAGGATCTCCCTTGTCGCCCTTCTCGCCGCGCGAGGGCTTTCCCGTGTCAGTCGTCCCGAGATACCAGTTCCCGTTCTTGCCGATGCTCGGGGTTATGCCGTCCGTTCCGCTTGCGCCCGCCGGGCCGGTGTCGCCCGGTTCGCCCTTCGGCCCCTGTTCGCCCGGATCTCCCTTGTCGCCCTTTGCGCCCTGCAACGGTCCGTTGTTGACCCACGCATTCGTCACGCCGTCGTAGATGTAAATGTCATAAGGTGCAGCCGCGCCCACGCCGTAGGCGTCTCCGACCTCCGGGTTCTTGACCGACGCCTGCAGCGCGGAGACCGAGCCGTAATAGCCCTTGACCGTAAAGCCCGTTCCCGTATCGCCCTTCGGGCCGGTTGGGCCTGCCGGGCCCTGTGGGCCGGTCTGCCCCTGCGGACCGGTCTTCCCCTGCGGGCCAGTCGCGCCAGTGTCGCCCTTGTCGCCTTTCTCTCCCTTTTCGCCGGGCTCCCCCTTCGGGCCGGTGTCTCCGGTCGCGCCCTTCGGGCCTTCCGCGCCGGTCGCGCCAGTCTCGCCCTTCGGCCCCTGCTCGCCCTGCGGGCCTGTCTCGCCCTTTGGCCCCTGCGAGCCGGTTTCTCCCTTCGGGCCCTGCGCGCCGGTGTCACCCTTCGCGCCGGTGTCTCCCTTCTCGCCCTTGACGGTCTCGACGTTAAAGTCAAATGTCTTCCCGTCCGAAAGTGCGATCGTGTACGTCGCCGTCGTCCCGCTCTGCGATTTCTTCGTGATCGACGTGATGCTCGCGCCTGCCGCGCCGGTGTCGCCCTTTGCTCCCTGCGGGCCGGTCTGCCCCTGCGGGCCCGTCGCGCCGGTCTCGCCCTTCGGCCCCTGCGGTCCCATGACCGAGCCGAGGTCTATCACGCTTCCGTCCGTCAGCGTGAAAATCAGCTTCCCCGCGTCCGTGACCTCCACGGCCTTTACCCCGCGGGAGATCAGCCCGCCGATCGTCACCGTGATCTGATTTGGAATTTCTACCCTCATACCTGCTCCTTACTCCACGAATGCCCGATTCCCGCTCGCCAGCGTCGTCTTGTCGCCGTGCGTGTACCGGATATCGTAGGTGTATTTCCCCTTCTGGAATTTTTCCGTGACCGTCGCGTCGAAGTTCAGCGTGACCTGGTCATTCTCCACCTTCGCAAAGCTGAACGTGTGTACCGTCTGCCGCGTATCGTCCAAAAACTCCACACTTACGCTGTCCGTCTTGCCCATTGTGACGGCCTCTCCGTCCTGGTCCTTCAGGTCGAACCGCAGCACGATCGAGAACGTGTCCCCTTCGTACCACCGCAGCACCCCTTTGTCGATCCTCGGGCTCGGATAAGCCCCCGGAATTGGCGTCGCCATACCGCATCCCTCCTTTTCATCCAGTGTAGCAGACCCCCGCGCCGGATTCACCCCACGCCGCAGCAAAGCCGGGGCTTTCGCCCCGGCTTTCTTGCGTTACTTCGCCTTCTTCGCCTTCTCCGCGTCCTTCACCCATTCGTCAATCGCCTTGGATTTATCCTTCCGGTTGAAGCCCAGCGCCGCGTAGATCTCAAGCAGCTTCTGCTTGAGCTTCGCCCGCTCCGCCTGGGAAGCTGCAAGATACGCTTCCTTGTACGCTCTCGTGATCTGACTGCTGAGAGTCGACGGGCCCTTCCCGTGTTCGAGGTATTCCTTCGCCGCCTCCTTGACGTCTCCGCCCGCCTCGATCGTGTTCAGGAAATCATCGTACATCTTGTAGTCCTTGTCGTCTTCCTTCCGGATCCACTCCCGGTATGTCCAGTACGCATCGTTCTCATCCTCGGCCCAGTCGTTGGCAACCATCCGCTGGATGGCCTTCTCCTGCGTCACGGTCCCGGCGACCGCCGCGTCGCGCAGCTCATCCCGGTTGTGGTCGTCCTCGGCCTCCGCGAGGTACTTCTTCATGAAGTCGATCTTGCCCTGCTCGTCGAGCTTGTCCATCTCCTTCTGCTGGTCCTCGTTGGCGAACACCTGATAGAAATACGTCGTCTTTGCCGTGTCGCTGATGCTGTAGCTTTTCAGCAGCATCTTCTTGTCGTATTCCTTCTCGACGTTCTTGATCGCCTGCACGAACGTATAGGTCTTTCTCTGGTCCTCTCCGCCCTCCGTGATCGCCTGATAGGCTTTCGTCTCCTTGACGCTGAGCGACTGGAACCCGCTCTCCACCCAATCACGGGCAGCCTTGGTAGAGCTCTTGCCGAACAGGATGTTCGATGTCCATGCGCGGATCAGGTCTCCCTTCCTGTCCGTGTACACCGGATACTGCAGCTGTTCTTCGCCGTCTCCGTTCAGCTTATAGCTTCCCTTGTTGACGACGGCCTTTCTGCCCTCGTAGATCTTCTTCGCCTGCCCGCCGCCGAACGGCGGCAGCCAGTACACAGCCGGTGCTTTCAGCGCCTCTGCGACCTTCGGCCATTTCTTATCCCCCGGAATATCCTTATCCAGCAGGTTCAGAATGTTCTCCACATCCGGCATCGTGCTCGCAAACGGCAGACGCCCGCCGCCGAGCAGGCCTCCGATTCCCGGGATCTCCTGCCCAATGCGGACCATCGTGTCCCACGTCGCCGCGCCTGCGCCCTTCGCTTCCTTCTTTGTGACGATTCCGTCCTCTGTCCCGTCGATGGCATCCCACATATTGTTGACCGTGTATCCGGTATAGTTCCCGACCGTCTCTGTGATCATATTGAAGGGATCGAACATCGGCCGCCTGCCGATCATCTTTTCATACCCTTCATTGAAGAACCAGTTGCGAAGCAGATACATGAACATCGTGAACGCCACCGCTGCCACGCCTCTCTTTCTCTGTTCTCTCGGGAGATCCTTGAACAGATAAGAAAACGTATTGTTGACTTCCAGCTGGAACTGCGTGAACATTTTCGTCAGTGGGTTTCTGGATTCAAACAGCGTCGGCTGTGCGCCCTTGCTGCGGTCCGCCATGACGCCTGCGGCAAACTCGTCGGCCTCCTGCATGGCGAATTCCTCGCTCATGCCCCTGCGCAGATTGTCCATATACCGTGCGCGCACAATGACGTTGGCCGAATACATATCGATGACCTCCATCGGCTTCGAGAGCGCAGCGCTCGCATTGTCCACCCAGCCGTTCACGAGCATACTGCTTCCGCGCCTAGATGTCAAAAAATCGCTGCGTTCTTCAAATCCGTCATTCCTGAACGTGTTTGCAGCTGCCTGTGCCCTGGCCTTCATGAGACTGTCCTCATTCAGCTGCGCGGCCGCCTGCTGGATGACGCCGAAGTTCGTCAGCCACGATGCCGGGTTGACCGCCACCATGTTTGCCGCTACGCGCCCCTGCCACTTGTTCAGCAGCCTGTACATGTCCCGGCTCGTCATCTGCTCGATTGGCCGGTCGAGCTCGCTCTTCTTTCCCGCAAGCAAATTGGTGTACTCGTCCAGATTGGCCGCCCAACGGGAAAGCGAATACCGCCCGTTTTTCTGGATATCTTCGACAGACACATCCTTCTGCGCTTCATTCAGGCTTTCGTCCGCTCTGACAGCGTCGATCCGCTCCCGCAGCCCGTCGTCGCCGGTCAGATATCGCGTCTCCGTCGCAAGCGCCCGCAGGTTCTGAATGGAATCCGTGTAGAAGATGACCTTCGCCGCGCCCTCGATGTACTTGTCAAAGCCCTTGACCGCGTCATAGGCCGTCTGGAACCCGGTGCGCTCCAGAGAGTTTCCGAACCATGTAATGCCCGGCTTGAAGCCGCCGGTCCTGCCGTTGATCGTCGTCGGTAGCGCGTCGGAGCCCTGCTCCTGCTTCCCATTTTTCTTCTGCTGCAGGATCCACTGGACGATGCCCTTGACGTCCGTCGGCAGGTCCTCGATGCCAGCGTCAATTCCCATGGCCGCGCCCATCAGATTCAGAATGCCATCCGATGCGCCGACCTGAAAATGTGGGAAATATCCGCTCCGGTAATTGATGGGTGCATACCCGTTTCTCACACGCACTTCATTCATCATCTGGAAGAGCTCGTCATAGATGCCCCGGAATTCCTGCACCGCATTCTCGATCCGCGTCTTGTCAAGATGCGGGCTCGTTTTCCAGAGTTCCTGCACGACCGCATCCCATTCTTGCAGCGTCCGTCCTTCCCTTTCCTTGAGCCGCCCGCGGCTTGCCTCCAGCACACGGATATTGTCCTGCGCCTCTCCAAGGATCTGCACCGCCGCGCTCTCGCTGACCCGGTCACCTCTCACGGCGTGTCGTTTCAGCCCCAGCGCCTCAATCTGGCCCTTCATCCGGTTTTTGAGCCGCGTTTCCTCTGCCGCCGCATGGTGGACGGGGCGGAAATAATGGTCAATGATCCTCTCCGCTGTGTCCGCCTTGAAGATGTCGCGCGCATTGCGCTCCTGTGTCTCGCGCTTATACCAGATCCCGGCCTTCTTATCTTTCGCCTCGCTGATGTTCCCGAGCGTTTTCCTCGCCGTCTCCATCCGCTCCGCCTTGACGCTCTTCCTCCATTCCTGTATCTTGAGCGTCGTCAGGTCGTAATCGGCCTTCGCCTCATAGACCGCAAGGATCCCCTCGGCGTTTTCCATCCCTGTGACCTTCTCCGGCGTAATGTCGCCGCGCAGCAGCCGGTTCACGACCTTTCGGTCCTCCGCCGTCAACAGATACTGCCGGTCTACCCGCTCATAGGCGCGTCTTTGTTCGTTCTGCTGGCTGTACAGCTCCTGCACTTCGTCATAGCTCTTCGGTGCCACGAACGGTTCCATCCGTCTGGCCTGCGCTTCCGCGTACCTCCTTGCAACACGCAGGTCTCCCATCATATCTCTTACGCCGTTTTCATAGTCCTGCTTTGCCGTCTGCTTGTACTCTTCGGCATACCTTCCGGCAGCCCCCTCCGCATTGCTTTTCGCAAGATCCAGCCTGTGTGATCCAGCCAGCAGCGTCAGGATCTGCTCTTCGGTTCCTTTCGCCCCGCGTGGGAAAACCTCCGGCATTGCCCGGCTCATCTCCTGATAGACTGCATTGACCGATCTTCCGCCCTCGTTCACCACATACAGTCGGCCCTTTGTGGTTTTCTTGAATACATCATAGCCTCTGAGTGCCGCCCGTTCCTTCTCGTTCAGCGTGATCGGCGTCTGCCGCAGCTCCTGCGCGAGCGTCTTTGTCTTCTCGTAGAGCTCCTTTTCCAGCTCCACGCCCTTGGCGTACGCTTCGTTAAAGCTCTTGTCGATGGTCGTCGGCTGGATATCTCCTGTCTGCAGATATTCGTTCATCAGGGGCTTTAAGCTGTCCCGGATCTCTGCACTATGGTCTGCAAATGGAAGCCTCGTTTGCCGCTGCAGCGCGGCCGCCAGATTTCTCGCCGCACCGTTCAGATAGTTCTGCGCCTTCTTCGGGATCGTGTCCATCGTGAGGTTTCTGGTTTCTGTCTCCTGCTCCGCCGTCGCATTATCCGTCTCCGCCTGCGCCTCTATGGAAAAATCGGTATTGACTTTCCCGCCATCTTCGCGTATATTGGTACTGGAAGAAGCGAACCCCCGCGGGCCGTTGCTGTTTTCAGCACTAGAGCCCTTTACTTTGGGGCTGGCTTCTTCTTTCATTTGTCCAATATTGTAAATCATGGTTCCGTTTTCGCTGCGTGCTGCCGAGATCGTTACCTCGTAGTATTTCCCGTCGAAGTCTTCAAAATACGCCTTTCTGTACTCCCAGCCCTCCGACGCCATTTCCCCGTGCCGGTTCCCCGCGTCAGCTTTAATCCCACCTTTTCTTTTGGACAGCGTCGCCAGCTCATCTATGTGCGCAGCAGCATTTGTTTTCTTTTCAAATGCACCTTTGCTCATTGTCCGCCCATCGCTTGTGTACTGGCTACTCAATTTCCCTGCAGAAGTCGCCGTGAGAAGCAAGGTCTGTCCATCTGTTCCGATCAGGCTGACGTCTTGCCCTCGGCGGATTTTCCCGTTTATGTAGTCTTCCAGTTGGACGCTCCACGAATCGGCATCGTCTCCAAAGATTACTTGTCGATCTGCCTTGACGTATTGCTTCCCATCCGGCAGCGTCTCAATGCTGTAATCCTCCGGCGGTCCTCTTGGGCTGGCCGGTTTTTCTGCGCTTTTTTCAGCCTGCCGGGTCTGCCATACGGCATCTGCCGCCTGTTTGCTCGCCTCACCGAAACGCTCCAGCCCTGCATAAGCGTCCGCGCAGACCTCTCCGACATACCGGTCGATCTCATCCTCTCCATAGCACCCCTCATATGCTTCCGCATATCGAAGAGCCAGCGCCTGCAAGCCCTCATCGCCCAGCTCCGACGCGATCTGCGCACGTACTGCTTCCAGAACGCCCGGCGCATCTTCCACTATCTTGTGGAACGCCTCGTGCCGCGCGATCTGCTCGACGGTAAATGCTCTGTCATTCGCGCACACCCAGACGCTGCTGCCCGTCCGCATACCGTTCGCATACCGTACCACCTGCGCCTTCTGGTTGACGACGCCGATCTTCCCAATGAAGAAATGGATATCCTCGTATCCCGCCTTCCGCAGCTCCGCGTCTGCCTGGTCGATCGATTTTGTCCAGAATTTCTTCGGGACCTCCTGCAGGCTCTTCTCCGCCGCTCCCTTCTCGACGCCGATATCCTGCCCGCTCAGGTACGGCTGCTTCGCAGCGCGGACGCGATTTTCGAGCTCAATTCTTTCCGCGAGGCGGCTCCGCTCGCTTTGTCCCTTTGCTGTCTGGCCTGCGCTTTCTGCCACTGCCCCACCCGATCTTCCGGTATCCATACTCGCATCCCGTTTGCCGCCGTCATCAGCAGCCGTCTGCCTTGCTTCTCCATTTCCGTTTCCCTTTCCGGCGTTCCACGCCTGTTCTGTGATTCCTCTCTGGACGCCCTGCGCGGCCTTCTGCGCCGTGTTGAGGCTCAGTCCATCCCTGCCCGCCTGATACGCCGCATGCACCGCGTCGGCGTACTCCGCTGCGCTCAGCGGCCCCAGATTCTTATTCCTGTATTCCGCATAATGCTCCGGCAGCGCATTCCCGAGTGTCTGCGGCAGGCCGTATTGCACAGCTGCCTTTGCCAGCGCCGCCCGGTCACTCTTTGCCTCCGCCCGGCGCAGCTCCGCGTCTGCCTGTTCCTGCTGCGTCCGCAGCCGCTCGACCGCCGTCGCGGCATCCTTCTTGTCCCGTGCGTCCTGTCTCGTCTTCTCGGCCTCTACATGCGCGGCCTCCACCCGGTTCACAGCCTCGTCGCTGTCCAGCGTGTTCAGCGCCGCTTCCGCCTCCGCGTGGCTGATCTCCCCGGCTTCCTCTGCTGCGTAGACCGCACTGCGCTCGTCGCTGACGTCAAACTGCGTTCCGCGTTCCGCATACGGATCCGCGTTGCCGGTCTCATATCGGCCCTGCGTTGCCTCTCGGAATACCGCCTGATTCCGTTCCCCCTCTTCGGTTGCCTCCCGGAACCGCTGGAACGTCCGTTCCTGCGCCTCGGCCTGCGCCTGCTCCTGTCGGGCCTGTTCCTGCAGCTGCTCGAGCCTGGTCAGCGTCTCCGGCACGCGCGGCTCCTGCCCTTCGTCCACGGCCGCCTGCTGCTCCTTCGCAACCTCGCGCAGCGTGTTCTCCACGGCCTTCTGCGTCACCTCGCCGCCATCGTCCACGGTCTGCTGCAGTTCCTCGGCCAGCTGGTGCGCCCGTGTTCCTTCCTCCTGCGCCATGCCATAGTCGATGACGTCCTGCACTTCGCCCGCCTCGATGACTGCTCTGGCCGTCTGCGTTACGTTTGCTTCCAAAATCACGCGGTTCACGCCCGCATACGTCCCGGACATGGCAAGGCCGGACAGGCCGCCCGCAAGGAACGAAAGGCTGTCTTCTTTTGCGAAGTCTCCAACCATCGCCGCCAGCGCCTGCGCAGGCGTCTTGCCGTCCGCAATGTAAGCCGCGTAGGCAGACATGACCTCACCCCGGTCATGCTTCGCTACCACATCATACGCGCGGTTGAGCCAGTTGGACGCGATTTCTTCCGCGCCTTCCGACGCAAACGACCGCAGCGCCTTCTTCCACACGGCCTTTCCGCTCAGCATGTTCTCGATGATATCGCCCACGGAGTATTTTTCCGTAATGCCCTCGATTGCGCCCTCGACAATGCCGTCGATCAAGGCTTCCTGATTGGACTTCCCGTTCTGGATCCCCTCATACACGGAGTCTGCCGCAACCTGCGAGCCCATCACCCAGTTCATCGTCTCCGCGACCGCGTCCTTCGCCCCCGCACCGGCCACGCCGCCGAAGGTTCCCACGAGCCCCGTCGAGACCGCCATGTTGACCGCGCTGTCCAGTGCCGACGTGCCTGCCTGATACAAAAACTGCCATCCAGGATCCATGTTCTGCATGACGCTCCCCCGGATCCCGGAAGACAGCCGCGTCGCGTTGTATGCGGGGCTGTATACGTTCGTCGGCATATCCTCGTTCTGATATCCGCCCGCCCAGCTTGGCAGCACGCCGCGCAGCGATTCCACATTGCCCAGCGCCTTCGCCGGTGCTGCCACCGCCGAGAAAAGCGTTCCCATGATCGGCGTCTGCTGCCCGATCTGTCGCGCCGCCTCATCAAGCTTCTGCGCGTTCTCATAGTCGTCCAGCACCTTCTGCCATTCTGCAAGCTGTTTTAGCTTCTCGTCGTCATAGCCCTTCTCGTTCAGCGCCTTCTTCGCGTCGTATTTTGCATACGCCCGCACCTGATACCCGTTCAGTTCCTTCCCGCGGTACTGCCGGAGCAGATTCTGGTCTTCCTCGCTCAGGTCTCCGATCGCCTCCTGCGCCCGGGCCAGCACGCTCTGGCTGTCGACCTGCGCCTTGCGCTCCTTCAGCGCGTCGATCTCGTTCTGCAGCTGCGTCACGCTCTTTCCGTTTTCAGACAAACCCGTCCCGGAAAAGTGCGTGTCCGCCTGCTCGACCTCGCGATTGTAGATCTCGCCCTCCAGCAGCTTCGACGTCCGCCGCATGCCGCGCACCTGATCCCGCTCCACGGTTTTCATCGCCCGCGCATGTGCGGCCGCCTTGTTCACATCTTCGGCCTGACTTTTGACTGACGGTCGGAACGTCAGCGCCGCGCTCTGCTGTTGAAGTGCCAGCGTCCCAAGCTTCAGCCCCTGCGCCGCCTCCACGCCGCGCAGATAATTCTGGTACGTGCCGTACTGCGTCTGCATCGCGGAAGACCGTCCGTATTCCTGCTCTGATACCTTCCCGCCGGTCTCCGCCCCCGCATTCTCCGTCTTCTTCTGTCCGCTCGCCCGGCCCTTCAGCGCGGCCCCCAGCTCGATCTGCGCAAGCTCCGCCTCCCGCACGGCGTTCTGGTATGCCATAAACGCTGCATACTGCTTATGCAGCGGATCGTCTACGGTCGTCTGCGTGCTCTGCGCGTTCTTCCCGTAGTCCGGGTTCGGCAGGCCGTACTTGCTCGCGATCTGGATCTGCTTCTGGTCAAGCCGGATCCTGCCGCCGCGATAGGCGGAGGGAGCCTGCTGTGTGCCGGCTCCCTGTCCGCTGCGGATGCCTTCTGCGATCCGCTTCTGTTCGTCTGTCAGTGTGATTCTTCCCATGTCTTCCTCCGTTATCGCTGCCGCTGGTATGTCGCGCCGTAGTATTCCAGATACGCCTTGAAGGTATTGGCCTCCAGCGCATTGTAACCCTTGCTGTTGAGGTAATTGTCCAGCGTCCGGCTGTCAAGATATACGGTTCTGCCCGTTCCTCTGACGCCATCTTTCGAGTTTTTAAGCGTTGCGCTGCTCATCTTGTCCATATAGGCTTTTGCCGCCTTTGCAAGCGTTTCGTTCTTCTTGTCCGTCAGGCCGCTGCTGCTCGTTTTTCCTCCGCCGCCTCCGCCGCCGGATTTCTTCGCTGCCGCCTGCTCCGCTGCCAGCGCCTGCAAATATGCCGCGTTCTCGTTGTTCGCCTTCTGCGCCCAGTAGCTCAGCATCGTTTCCCACTGGCTCTGATCCAGAGACCGCTCCGAGTTGTACGCGCTCCGCGCATCCGAAAGATCCGAATAATAATCGCTGACCGTATCGCGGTACCGGCCATAGTCCGTGTCCTCCCGGCCCTTGACGAGACTGTACTGGTTATAAAGATCCGTCCCCTCATCCTGATACCGCTGATACGCCTGCTGCTGCAGCTGCGGCACGATGTCGTTGAGCTTCTGCAGATACGCATTGTACGCCTGCTGGCCCACCTGCTCGCCGTAGGTCGAGCCGTAGCCGCCCGTCAGCGCCGCCGCCTGCCCCATCGTGTCCTGCATCGCGAGCCGCCCAAGCCTCTGGTACTGCTCCCTGTACTGCTGGTACAGTGGATCCGTCCCCATGTCATAGCTGAATTTCTTCCGGTTCCGGATCTGGTCATACAGGCTCGTCAGCTCATCGTCCCAGCGCGACTGGTACGCGCCCGGTTTGCTTCCCTTGACCTGTTCCAGATATGCCTGCGCCGCCTGCACGCTGCCCGACGGCGTGTACCCGCTCTCCAGCCCGTTCAGCTTATTCCTTGTGTAATCCGAGACACCCGCCGTTGTATACTGGCTGTTCCGTGTCTGATAGCTTCCGCCGTAATTGCGCGTGGTCTGCCCCTTGTTCACCAGCTGCGACTGATAGCTGCCGTCCGCGTTCACGCCCGTGATGCGGTACGTGCCGCCTCCGGTCACGACCTCGTCTCCCGCCGAAAGCCCGGCCGGGGCCCGGCCTCCTGCCTCTACTCTGTATACGCTCATGTCCTCACCGCCTTAAAGCTTGAAATGCGTCGCGTACTGCTTCGGCATGTACGCCTGGTTGTAAGCGTTGAAGTACCCTTGATAGTAGCTGTTGTACTTCGCCGCCTCGTTTGCATACTTCGTCGTCTCCCCGTTGGCGTCGCAGATCTTCATCCCCAGATACCAGCGGTAAATTTCATCATACGGCCACGGGATCAGCAGCTCCGTCTCCAGATCCACGCCCTCCCCGTAGCCCGTGAACGGTTCCGGTTCCTTCTCGTGCTCGTGCGTGCAGATGATATCCCGATACACGATCCCGTCCAGCTCCGACAGCCACCGCACCTTATCCGGCGTCTCATACTGGTTCGGCAGTAACCGGTCGACCGTCTCAATTGCTTCTCTGATCTTCATAGTCCCCTCCTTACCAAAAGAAGGGGCATTTCTGCCCCTTCCTCTGCTTCATGCCGTCATGGGCATTCACTTGTCAGTTGTCCGCCTGTGCGCGTCGGAAGGCCTCTTCCTCCGCCATCCGCGCATTCATCAGAACCTCATACACCGGCAGCGGAACCTGCACGTCCTTGCCCTTCGGCACCATGAACGTCCGTCCGTTTACGCACACGAACCGGCTCTGTTCCTCGCTTTCCTGCCCGCGGGGCAGGAAGATGGTCTTCTTCACGTCCCACGGATTGACCTCTGCGGCTTCCTCAGCCGTTTTCTTTACTGCTTCTGCCATGGCTGTTTGCTCCTTCCTCAGTTGGCCTCGTCGCTGTCAGAATACGCGCTGCAGCTCTCCACGCGAACCATTCTGTCCTCATAGACGATCTTCGTCGCCATCTCCGCCTTGTAGCCGACCGTCGAGAACTGATTCAGCGGGCCGCCGATCGCATCCTTGCTCTTGACGATCATCTCCAGATTGCCGCCCTCCGGGTCGATCATGCGGTACGCTTCCTCGCCAAGGAACAGCGTTGCGTACACGCTGTAATAGACCGCCGGGTTGCCGTCCGAGGCTGCCGTCTTGACCGGGCATGTCGAGTTGTTGAAGACCTTCGCCTCCGTTGTCTCCACGAAGCGCACGCCGTGCAGCTCGCCGATCTCGCCGTTGAACAACTCCGTAACGGCTGCATACTTATGCGCCTCGATCCACTCCTTGCTCGACCGCAGATCATACGCGACAGACGGATGGATGATCGCGACATACTTGCCGTTGATCTTCCGCGCCTTGAGCTTCTTCAGCGTCGTCACGGCCTTGTTGACCTCATCCGGCGTCAGAAGCGCCGTC
>OIZX01000680.1_pt1 | contig 21229 bp, 20 predicted proteins | sample 1588621 | NCBI WGS metagenome assembly OIZX01 (sample SAMN03283276) | human gut metagenome | biome: human-associated habitat; material: feces | host: Homo sapiens | place: Peru | collected 2012 | reverse complement strand
AGCGATGGACAGCTGCCGCACCGCCAAGCGTCTGGGAGCAGAAGTAACATTGGTTTATCGCCGTTCTGAAGCAGAGATGCCTGCCCGACTAGAGGAAGTCAAGCATGCCAAGGAAGAAGGCATCAACTTCATGACTCTCCATAATCCTAAGGAGTATGAAGCTGACGAAAAGGGCGCTGTCAAGTCTGTTGTCCTCGACGTCATGCAGTTGGGTGAGCCTGATGCCAGTGGTCGCCGTCGTCCGGAAGCTACTGGAGAAACCGTGACTTTGGAGTGCGACCAGGTGATTGTTGCCGTAGGTGTAAGTCCTAACCCTCTCGTTCCTCAGAGCATTGAAGGATTGGAACTTGGCAGAAAGAACACCATTGCCGTGAACGAGCAGATGCAGAGTTCTATCGCAGAAATCTATGCAGGTGGTGACATCGTACGTGGTGGTGCTACCGTAATTCTTGCCATGGGTGACGGTAGAAAGGCTGCACTGAATATGAGTGAAAGACTCTTGAAATGATAAACAAGAAAAAGATAGCGAAACTTGAGTAAGATATAAAAGAAAAAGAGGGTGCGTCATGAACTTATGACACACCCTCTTTTCTATTTATGTTTTAAAGATTGAATCTCAAACCAAACTGGAAATTGAAGTTCAGTTTCTTATCCTTGAAAGTGTTTTCAATCTCGCTGCCATTATCGATGTAATACTTGGCACCTGGCTCGATATACAAGCCTACATTTGGCGTGATATCATATTGTGCTCCGAGCGAAGCCTTTCCTGAGAATTGCACTCTATCACGTTTGGCATTCTCTTTCTTTACTCCCTCCTCTTCCGTATCATTCTTCACATTCAAGTCAGCCTCAGCACCAGCCATCACATAAGCATGGAATCCTCCACTCTTCCATAACTCATAATTTAGACCTACCGGAATGCCCACATAGTGAAGCACCTGATGGACATTATAATTGTTATGAGGTGCATACGGATAAAAGTCGGAAGAGGTACGGGTATACACGAAACCCGAACTCAACGACAGACGTGGAGCAATACCAAATGCCACCTGCAATCCTACAGAGACAGGAGCATGATGCTTGGCTTCACCTTTATAGGTTTTCTGAACCACCTTATAGGATGCCAGCAGATAATCGATGTCATTCACACCTCCTATTGTTGGATCAGGAACAACACCCGGCATAGGGTCTGCCAAAACATCAGAACCAGAACTCGCATAGGAATCATCAGAAGTAGACAATCCCAAGTTCGGACTCAGATTTTCTGCATAGAGCTTCATTGACCAACCAGCAGTCTCTTTATGATGAGAGAATTGATAAGCATCAGCCACTACGGTATTACCGAAGAGGTTATCTATAGATTTTTCCTTTTGATTCTGTCTGGTCGGAGAATCCTGCTGAAGAGTTGACTCAGTTTTCTCTTCTGCAGATGAGACTGGCTGAGAATCAACTGATGCCACCATCAATTCATTCTCCGAAGTTGGCATCACTTCATTCTCTGAAGCAGAAGACAAAAGAACCGTTTGATCAGCCAAAAGCTGTCTTCCTGCATTTTTACCTTCTACTGTTTGCTTTGGACTCCTTTTCATCCCCAACCCTACATTGTCATCTCTGGAATCAAGCGAATTTCTTGCTCCATTTTCCGAGGCATTCTCGGCAGGATGCAAATTCTCTGCAACCGCAGATGCAGATGTTTTATCTGTTACCATTGCCAATTGCGAACTGGCAAGTTTGTCTTCCTTCTGATGGAAGTAGACATAACTACCTCCTACTCCCAACAAAGCCACAGCCGCAGCTGCAGCAGACCAACGTTTCCAAGTGTTTATATGGATTATTTTACCAGGTTTAGATACCTCTTGATGTCCCGTCTTCTGAGCAAGCGATTGTTCAATACCCGCCCACAAGTCGCGGCTGACAGGCTCTTGATAGTCTGCCAACTGATCTCGAAGTTTGTTTGTCCAATCATTATTACTCATATTCTTTCTCGTTTAATTTACTCAGATAATCATTAATTTTTCTTGCCAAGAGTTTCTTGGCTCTCAGATACTGCGATGCCGAACTACTTTCCTTAATGCCTAACCGCAGGGCTATCTCTTTATGACTCAACTGTTCGAAGACATACATGTTAAGTACCAATCTATAGCCATCAGGCAGTTCCCCAATCATTTTAGTCAGTTCAGCAGGTGGTATTTTTTCTACAGGCGGTTCCTCGTCCATAGGCTCATCCGGAATATCTTCCACCAACGTAAGCCTATTCTTTTGTCGGACACAAGTAATCGCCTCATTAACAACAATACGAAGCAACCACCCCTTCAGTGAACCCTCCCCTCTAAACTGAAAATTCGGAATCGCAGCAAAAACCTTGATGAAACTATCCTGGACAACATCCTCGGCATCTTCGCGCAAAGGGACATACCTCAGCGCAACCGCCATGGCATGCCCTACATACCGTTCGTACAACCGATGCATTGCATCCCGGCTGCCACGAAAAATATCATCCAAAAGTTCCTTCTCAGATTCCAATTTTATTTACTCTTTTACAAATTAAACGAAAGATATGAAAATCCTTGCATCAAAATAATAAGTTTTTTTGAAAATTTATCAAATAACATTGAAAACCATCCCCTCCTGAGTGAGTATGGAATTTTCAAACACCGTCTTAGCCTCTTGCAGCAAAACCTGTTCATCATTATATCTCGCACTATAATGCCCTAGGAGCAAGGTTCCCACACCCGCTCCTGCTGCTATGGTAGCAGCCTGGCGCGCCGTACTATGATAATATATCTTGGCACGATCTTCCTGATCCGATGTATAGGTACTCTCATGATATAACACAGTAACGCCTTTCACCTTCTCTTTCAAACCAGGCACAAAACGAGTATCACTGCAGTAAGCATAACTACGAGGCGAATCAGCAGGCTGAACGAGTCGGGCATTCGGGATCATATCACCATCTTCATTCGTCCAATCTGCACCATTTTTGATATTGTTAATCTGGCTGACAGGAATGCCATAATAGTCTATCATATCACGACGGATATGTGGCAATGTAGGCTTCTCACGGAAGATGAATCCACAACAAGGCACACGATGCTGCAGAGGCACAGTCTCAACCGTAAGAGAGTGGTCCTCATAAATAATCTGCTGCTTCTCTGTATCAACGGGTATCATTTCCATCTCATATTCCATGGTCTGCATAAAGAATTCAACCTGTTGCCTGAAGAGAGTGGCATATTCCTTAGGAGCATAAATTCTCAACTTAGAAGTACGTCCGAGCATTCCAAGCGTAGACAACAATCCCATCAAACCGAAACAATGGTCGCCATGCATGTGACTGATAAAGATGGCATTCAGCTTAGAGAAATGAATGTGAGAGCGGCGGAACTGCATCTGAGCACCTTCACCACAATCAACCATGAAGCACTTGCCCCTCATCTCAATGAGTTGAGAGGAAGCGTTATGTTTAAGAGTAGGCAGCGCACTGCCACACCCCAGAATATGTATCTTAAAAGGTTCCATTTGCAAAATAATTCATCATACTTTTTTCAGAATCATCAAGCGACTATTTCTGACGCTTAAAGACAAAGATACCCTGGTGATTCTCCAACAACAAACTGTCAGGACCTAAATTATCGATATCAAAGGTGTCTTTATTCAAGAGAAGCTTACCATTCATGATTTTCCAGGAAGTCCATGGGTTGGTTTCAGCCTTTACATTATTCTTCACCTCGCCACCTTCCAACAGGTCGAAATTCTTATCCAGAGAAATCCACTTACCTAACAAAGAAGTCAGATTGATAACCTTCTGGGCTATCATCTCACCATCCTGTGCCTTATAAGCCAAAAGAGCAATACGGTCGCCAGCCATCAAACCACCCTGGACAATAGAAGGATTGGCGTCATCAATAAAGACAGAAAGCGTATCACCCTCATCAGAACACAATTCCAAACTGTGCATGGATGTACCTTCACCACACACACCATATATTGTAGAATCATTAACCTCCTCAACTTCGACAGAATCATTGGCACTTATGACAGGGGTATTTTTCTTTTCCTTACAACTATTGGCAGCAAACAAGACCACCATAGCAATTGCCATATAAACTAACTTCTTCATAACTTGACTATCGTTAAAAATTAATATTAAACAACATGACTGTTGAGCTGTGAGCTAATCAGTTTTCAGTCACTATTCCGCTCTTGCAGCTTAGCTTCATTCCAGAGATTATCCATTTCTTCCAAACTCATATCCTTCAGGTTCTTGCCCTGTTTTAAGGAATGATCTTCAACATAATTGAAGCGACGGATAAACTTCTGATTCGTCTTTTCGAGGGCATTGTCAGGATTGAGTTTATAGAGACGGGCAGCGTTGATGACAGAGAAGAGGAAATCCCCCAATTCCTGTGTAGATTTTTCCTTATCTTCCTTAGCCAACTCTACCTTCAGCTCCTCCAGTTCTTCCTGTACCTTATCCCATACATCCTCCTTTTCCTTCCAGTCAAAGCCCACATTGCGAGCCTTGTCCTGAATGCGATAAGCCTTGATAAGCGAAGGAAGAGAATTGGGTACACCACTCAGAACACTTTCGTTTCCATCCTTTTCCTGCTGCTTGATCTGTTCCCAAGTCTTTTCGACAGAAGCCGCAGTCTTGGGTTTTCCAGCATTCAAAGCCTGAGAAGCATCAGACTCCTTATATACAACCTGTCCGGCCTCATTGATATACATATCAGGATTAGATACCGTCCATTCACCCTCTTCATTCCAATTGATAAACGGATGACGGAACATCAGTTTGTCAGCCTCCTGGTTGCAAACATCACAAATATCAAACTTGCCATCTTCACGACCAATAATGCTATAAAACATCACATGCTCCAAGACATCGCCCAATTCTTTTTTAATATCCTTATAATCACGCTTCATGAGAGCATCACAAAGTTCGAAAGCCTCCTCGATAGTATTAGGTCGAAGACTTTCAAACGTCTGCTTCCTGTCCCAAGGACATTGAACACGAAGTCGATCCTGAACATCCAACAATCTGCTGAATGCAGCTAGTTTTTCTTCTTTTGTATGCACTTTTATAGAGTTAAAATTAAATATTCAGTATAAAATTATCGATAATCGAATAATTCTTGTGCAAAGATAGGCAAAAAATTTGGCAGAAACAAATTTTTTAATTATCTTTGCACACGAAAATAACTTTTCGAGCGATGTTTCAATTCTTGAAACGTCAAAATCACTCAGAAACAATATTCACATATACAATATATAAAATAATGTATAGCAAGGAAGAATTATCAGCAAATAGTGTCGTTCAGTTGAAGGACATTGCTAAACAGATTGGAGTCAAGATTAAATCTGGCGACAATAAGGAAACGATTATCAATACCATCTTTAATGCTCAGACAGAGGACTCACCCCTGGCTGCAGCAAAGCGCAAACGTACCCGTATAGTCTCTACCAAAGAAGATAGAGTATATAGCGTAAATGGTATCGATGGGGAGAACTTTGACGTCCAGAAGCATCAAGTAACAGGTCCTACAGAAAATAATGTGGGAGACCACATGGAAGAGACCAATGATCCAATGGCCGCTTTCCCAAAGCACCGCGGACGCAAGAGTAAGGCAGAACTTGAAGCTATTGCTGCAGCCAAGGCTGCTGCCATAAAAGCACAGCAAGAGAAACAGAATGCGCAACAAACAGGTCAACAAGGAACCTTAGAAGAGGGGAACTTTGATTTTTCAGAGCAGAATATGCCTGAAACATTACCCGCAGAGCAGCAAGATTCCACAGAAACAAACAATGACGATTTGGTCACATCAGGAGCAGAATACTCCCAGCAAAACGATTCCTTCATACCTGAAGAACAATTTGCACAAAGAGAGGCAACCAATGACTATCAAGGTAACGACAAAGAGGAGTTGATAGCTAAGTTGCAAGCTAAAATGGAAGCCCACAACAATAAGAATACTGATTCTGCCAATAATGCGAATCCTGCAGAGGAAAAACAAGAAGCAAATAAGCCAGAAACAACATCCAATGCTGAAGGTATATGGGAGGGTGATCCTGGTGATGGCACAGACTTCATCACTGTTGTAGATATACCTATCGAAGACCAGACTGCCATTCCATCGGTAGATATCTTCGACAGACCTATCAATGCAGCCAATTCATCAGCAGCGACAGAAGAGTCTAATGCTGAAGCGACACCACAAGAGCCAGCCTATGACTTCTCCGGTATCGTAACATCATGCGGTGTTCTCGAAGTAATGCCAGACGGATATGGATTCCTGCGCAGCAGCGACTATAATTATCTTTCTTCACCAGATGACGTTTATGTATCTGCTAATCAAATCAAGCGATATGGTTTAAAGACTGGTGACGTCGTGTTCTGTCATGTTCGTCCTCCACACGAGGGTGAGAAATACTTCCCACTTACCAGCATAGAAAAGATCAACGGTCGCGAACCAGCAGAAGTAAGAGACCGAGTACCATTTGAACATCTGACTCCTCTCTTCCCTGACGAGAAGTTCAATCTTTGTGGAGATCGGAAGACCACCAACTTGAGTACCCGAATAGTAGACCTGTTCTCTCCTATCGGTAAGGGACAGCGTGCACTGATTGTGGCTCAGCCAAAAACCGGTAAGACAATCCTCATGAAGGATATCGCCAATGCGATAGCAGCCAATCATCCTGAAGCCTATCTGATGATGTTGCTTATTGACGAGCGTCCTGAGGAAGTTACCGACATGGCTCGCACCGTAAATGCGGAGGTGATTGCCTCTACATTTGATGAACCGGCAGAACGCCATGTAAAGATTGCAGGTATCGTCCTGGAAAAGGCAAAGAGAATGGTAGAGTCTGGACATGATGTAGTTATCTTCCTCGACTCAATCACTCGTTTGGCACGTGCATACAATACAGTAGCTCCTGCTAGCGGCAAGGTGCTTACAGGTGGTGTTGATGCCAACGCACTACAAAAGCCTAAACGCTTCTTTGGTGCAGCACGTAATATAGAAGGTGGCGGTTCGCTCACTATCATAGCAACAGCACTTATTGATACTGGCAGCAAGATGGACGAGGTTATCTTTGAAGAATTCAAGGGTACTGGTAATATGGAGTTGCAGCTCGATCGCAGCTTGTCAAACAAGCGTATATTCCCAGCTGTCAACCTCGTTGCTTCAAGTACACGTCGCGACGACTTGTTGCAAGACAAGACGACTTTGGATCGTATGTGGATACTTCGAAAGTATATTGCCGATATGAATCCTATCGAAGCCATGAACTCTATTCACGACAGAATGGTGAGAACCCACAACAACGACGAGTTCTTGCTATCTATGAATGGATAATAATATATAGTAGGGTGTCAGATATGAAATCAACAACAACGATTTCATATCTGACACCCTTCTTTTATAAACCCCACATTGCAGTTTGATACATGCAACGTAGGTTCTAAGCAAAAAAAACTAAATAATTGGTATTGAATACCGACATATTGAGTTTTTTTGTTACCTTTGCAGTATCTTTGAATGTAGATATTATAGAGAATAGTTTTAATTTTATTAATATACAAAGTAAAATGACAATCGATCAATTTAACTTTGCCGGTAAGAAGGCAATCGTTCGTGTAGATTTTAACGTTCCATTGGACGAGAATGGTAATGTAACCGACGACACCCGTATCCGTGGTGCCCTCCCTACTTTGAAGAAGGTACTCGCAGACGGTGGTGCGCTCATCATGATGAGCCACATGGGTAAGCCAAAGGGCAAGGTTAAGCCAGAGCTTTCACTCTCTCAGATTGTTAAGAACGTATCAGACGCTCTCGGTGTAGAGGTTAAGTTTGCTAAGGACTGCGGTAACGCTGAGGCTGAGGCTGCTGCCTTGAAGCCAGGTGAGGCTCTCTTGCTCGAGAACCTTCGTTTCTATCCTGAAGAGGAAGGCAAGCCAGTAGGTGTAGAGAAGGGTACTCCTGAGTTCGACGCTGCTAAGGCTGAGATGAAGGAGCGTCAGAAGAAGTTCGCTGCCAAGTTGGCTTCTTACGCTGACGTATATGTAATGGACGCATTCGGTACAGCTCACCGCAAGCACGCTTCTACAGCTGTCATCGCAGATTCTTTCGACAAGGATCACAAGATGCTCGGTTTCCTGATGGAGAAAGAGGTTAAGGCTGTTGACGCAGTACTCGGCAACATCAAGCGCCCATTCACAGCTATCATGGGTGGTTCTAAGGTTTCTACCAAGATCGGTATCATCGAGAACTTGTTGACTAAGGTTGACAACCTGATTCTCTGCGGTGGTATGACTTATACATTCTCTAAGGCTCTCGGTGGCAAGATCGGTATGTCTATCTGCGAGGATGACAAGCTCGACGTAGCTCTCGACGTAATCAAGAAGGCTAAGGAGAACGGCGTAAACCTCGTACTCGGTACAGACTCTATCTGCGGTGACGACTTCAAGAACGATTGCAACACCCAGGTTTGCCCATCTAACAACATCCCTGACGGTTGGGAGGGTATGGACGCAGGTCCTGAGACTCGCAAGGCATTCGCTGCAGCTATCAAGGGCGCTAAGACTATCCTCTGGAACGGTCCTGCAGGTGTATTCGAGTTTGACAACTTCGCTGGTGGTTCTAAGGCTATCGCTGACGCAATCGCTGAGGCTACTAAGGAAGGTGCATTCTCACTCATCGGTGGTGGCGACTCTGTAGCTTGTATCAACAAGTTCGGTTTGGCAGATCAGGTATCTTATATCTCTACTGGTGGTGGTGCTCTTCTCGAGGCTATCGAGGGTAAGGTATTGCCAGGTGTAGCAGCTATTGAGAAGTAATCAATAGGTTTCTATATAAATTGAGTTCGGGGGCATCCCATCCGTGGATGTCCTCGAATTTTTCAATATAAGATACCCTGCCTTAATAATCACGATACAGTATTCCCTTTATTCAATATATTATTAAAACCGAAAATTTAAAAGAAATTAATGGATTGGATTATTAATCTTTTCACCAACACAGAGTCGGTGGCTCACATCGCCCTACTCTACGCAATCGTGATTGCGGTTGGTGTGTATCTGGGAAAGATCAAGATCGGTGGCATCTCGCTGGGTGTTACCTTCGTGCTCTTCGCAGGTATCCTGGCCGGCCACGTGGGCTTCACGGGCCCTAAGGAAATTCTTACCTTCGTGCAAGACTTCGGATTGATACTCTTTGTCTTCATGATTGGTATGCAGGTGGGTCCTGGCTTCTTCGAGAGTTTCAAGAAAGGTGGTGTGACGCTGAACTTGCTTTCTGCCACAGCTATCCTGCTCAACATCCTCGTGATGTTCGGATGCTATTACCTCTTCTTCGACACCAGCAACCCACAGAACCTGCCTATGATGGTGGGTACCCTCTATGGTGCGGTTACCAACACCCCAGGTCTTGGTGCTGCCAACGAGGCATTGCTCAGTGTATTCCCTAACGGTGCTCCCAGCATCGCCAACGGTTATGCCTGTGCCTATCCTCTGGGTGTGGTTGGAATCATCGGTGCTACCATCCTCATCAAATACATCACCCGCGTGGATATGGCTGCAGAAGAAGAGCAGCTCAACGAGGAGGAGGCTGCCAACCCTCATGCAAAGCCTCACAATATGCACCTGCGCGTGGAGAATGCCTACATCGCAGGTAGAACGCTGAGAGAGGTTTCTGAGTTCCTGAACCGCGACATCGTCTGCTCAAGACTGCTCCACGACGGAGAGGTGAGCATTCCTAACAGCAAGACCACCTTCGAGGTAGGCGACGAGCTGCTCGTGGTTTGTGCTGAGGCTGATGCAGAGGCCATCAAGGCTTTCATCGGTCCTGAGATTGATGCAGAATGGGACCGCGAGAAAGATGAGGTTCAGCATTTCGTATCCAGAAGAATCATCGTTACCCGTCCTGAGATGAACGGCAAGACCCTTGGCAAGATGCACTTCTCCAGTGTATATGGTGTGAACGTGACCCGTATTTCCCGTCAGGGTATGGATCTCTTCGCAGGCCGTAATCACCACTTCCACGTGGGCGACCGCGTGATGGTAGTAGGTCCTGAGGAGAATGTAAACCGTGTGGCTGAAATCATGGGTAACTCTATAAAGCGCCTCGATGCGCCTAACATCGCTACCATCTTCATCGGTATCATGGTAGGTATCATCTTCGGTTCTCTCCCATTCGCTATCCCTGGCATGCCAGTGCCATTGAAGCTGGGTATCGCAGGTGGTCCGCTCATCATCGCCATCCTCATCGGCCGTTTCGGTTATCGCATGAAGCTGGTTACCTATACCACTACCTCAGCCAACATGATGCTGCGAGAAATAGGACTGGTACTCTTCCTGGCGAGTGTGGGAATCAAGGCTGGTGCCGGATTCTGGGACACCGTGGTCCAGGGCGACGGATTGAAATATGTGGGATGCGGTTTCCTCATCACCATCATTCCTATCCTCATCGTGGGTACTATCGCACGACTGAAGTTCAAGTTCAACTACTTCACCATCATGGGTATGCTTGCCGGTACTTATACCGACCCTCCTGCACTGGCTTATGCCAACGCATCCTGCTCTAAGGAGGCTCCAGCCGTAGGTTACTCTACCGTATATCCATTGAGTATGTTCCTCCGTATCTTTACAGCCCAGATTGTGGTGCTGTTCTTCTGCGGAGCATAAACGCTTACAAAAGTTAACAAAACAACTAGTAATAGTTATAAATTATAAAAGAGGTGCACAAAGATAAAAATTTGTGCACCTCTTTTGTTGTCTTTTCACAAATTATTCGTAACTTTGACGCATTAAAACAACAGACAAGAAAACCTAATGTGATTTTCTTAAAAATGAAAACTTCTAAAACGTTGATATGCGTATGAAGAAATTGGGATTTTTGATAACCATGCTAGTCATCGCATCCTTGCCCGCTTGGAGCCAGGGAGCCAAGAGCATCCGTATTACGGAGGTGATGATCCACAACCGTACCAACCTCGTAGATGAGTATGGTCAGCACAAACCATGGGTGGAATTGAGCAATTCCTCCTTTACCACGTATAACGTACGTGGTATGTTCCTAACCACCGACCGACGGGTTCTCAACAAGAATCTTTCGCCCGAAGCACGCCGACAACTGATGTGCCCCTTGCCGAACAACGAGCCCCGAACCACACTGGGTGGCAAGAAAAGCATCGTCATCTTCGACAGCAGTTCCTGGTACAAGGACGGCTGGAACGGGCAGTTCTGGAAGGCAAAGGATTCTTCCAACACAGGTCCTTTCCACCTCAATCTGATTCTACAGGAAAAGAAGCCCAACTGGATAGCCCTCTATGACGGAAATGCCGTGGACTTGATAGACTCCGTAAGCGTGCCTGTATTGGCAGCCGACGAAAGCTATGAATTGAGCCAGGATTTCAAGACATGGGAGAAAGCCATAGCTGGAGCCATCACCCCGGGCTATCTGCCACAACATGTAGGTCTGAGCAAGGCACAGCTCCTGAAGAAGCAGGATCCATACGGCATCGGCATCTCCGTGCTTTCAATGGGCATCGTATTCTCATGTCTCGCCCTCCTCTTCATCGTATTCTGGGCATTCGGAGCCTACATGAAACACAAGCAGCGCATCGCCCGTGCCACAGAGAAGCACGCCACCTTATTATATAAGACAGGTAAGAAGACCATCGAGGTAACGCAAGACCTGAGCCATAAGACCAATATCCTGCTGAAGGATGGTCTGGAGACCAAGGGTATCGACAAGGAAATCTACATGGCGGTCATCTCGCTCGCCCTCAAGGAATACCTGGAGGATGTACATGATGTAGAATCCGGCATCATTACCATCAAGCCTAAACAGACAAGATGGAATGCTCCGAAATTCAATAATATCAATGCTAAGTGAAGAACGAAAAGTGAAGAGTGAAGAAACAACGTTCGGCGGTCGAAGGGGAAAGCCAATTCAACCGCTTTACTAATCATAAAGTTCAAAGTTCTAAATTCAAAGTTCAAAGGATATGAAGTATCAATATACAGTGAAAGGAGTCGATTACGAAGTCGAGATCCAGGATATAGAAGGCAACATCGCCAATGTAACCGTGAATGGCATCCCATTTGAGGTAGAAATGAAGCAGCCAGTAAAGGCTGGCAAGCAGAAAGTAAAGTTGGGAGGGACAGCTAACGAAGGAGCTAGCAGCTCATCATCAGCTCCTCAGAGCGCAAAGGCATCTGCGGATTTGCAATCCGCAGCAAGCAGTGGCCAAACAGGAAATGCAGGAAAAGCAGCTGCCGGCAAGCCAGTGGTAGCCCCTCTGCCTGGCACCATCAACGAAATCAAGGTGAAGGTGGGCGACAAGGTTAATGCAGGCGATACCGTCGTGATCCTCGAAGCCATGAAGATGCAGAACAACATCGAGGCAGAGACTTCCGGAACCATCACCGGCATCAACGTCAATAAAGGCGATGCCGTGATGGAAGGAGATACGTTAGTAACCATTAAATAGATAGCTTATGGATTTCATCATACAAAACTTCAATGAGTTCCTGACCTATACGGGCTTTGCAAACGCCACGGCAGGAAACCTCGCCATGATCGTGATAGGAGTTATCTGCATCTGGCTTGCCATCAAGAAGAATTTCGAACCACTTCTCCTGGTGCCCATCGGACTGGGCATCATCCTGGGCAACATCCCCTTCCGTGCTGATGCCGGACTCGAAATAGGCCTATACGAAGATAATTCCGTTCTGAATATCTTCTATCAAGGAGTAAGACAGGGATGGTATCCCCCACTCGTTTTCCTAGGCATCGGAGCGATGACCGATTTCTCGGCATTAATATCCAATCCTAAACTGATATTAATCGGTGCAGCTGCCCAGTTTGGCATCTTCGGTGCCTACATGATAGCACTGGCTCTGGGGTTCGAACCGAACCAGGCAGCCGGTATTGCCATCATAGGTGGTGCTGACGGACCTACCGCCATCTTCCTGAGCAGTAAGTTAAGTCCTAACCTGATGGGAGCCATCGCCGTTTGTGCCTACTCCTATATGGCATTGGTGCCAGTAATCCAGCCCCCATTGATGCGTCTGCTCACCACCAAGGAAGAGCGCGTCATCAAGATGAAGCCAGCACGCCAGGTATCACAGACAGAGAAGATTCTCTTCCCTATCGTCGGTTTGCTGCTCACCACCTTCATCGTGCCATCAGGTCTGCCATTGCTCGGTATGCTTTTCTTCGGAAATCTCCTGAAGGAAAGTGGAAAGACGACTAGACTTGCCAAGACAGCAGGCAGCAGTCTGAATGACATCGTGGTGATGCTGCTCGGCTTGACCGTAGGCTGTTCTACCCAGGCATCTGAGTTCCTCACCCTGAACACCATCAAGATCTTCGCCCTCGGTGCCCTGGCATTCATCATCGCTTCAGCCAGCGGTATCCTCTTTGTGAAACTGATGAACCTCTTCCTGCCAAAGGGCAAGAAGCTGAACCCACTGATCGGAAATGCCGGTGTGAGTGCCGTGCCTATGAGTGCCCGCATCAGCAACAACCTCGGTTTGGAGTACGACCGTCACAACTTCCTGCTCATGCACGCCATGGGTCCGAATGTTGCAGGTGTTATCGGTTCCGCCGTAGCCGCCGGCGCTCTGCTGGGATTCTTCAATTAAAATAGAGTTTTAAACGTGGCTTAAGGACGCCCTGAAAGGGCAAAAGCCCCTAGCCCAGGGCAACACCCTGGGTTAGCTATCCAACAAAGAAAACGCCCTGAAAGGGCAAAAGCTTCCAACATCCAAAGCTTTTGCCCTTTCAGGGCGAACTTTTATATTCATCCGAATACCCAGGGCGTTGCCCTGGGCTAGGAGCTTCTGCCCTTTCAGGGCGTGCATCCTAGCTCTTCTTGATCGTCATTTTGCCTTCGAGCGAGATGATGATTTCCACCTGATAACTCATGCTGCTGTCCGGCATAGCCAAAACCACTCTATAATGAAGTCCATCAGTATCCACCTTTTTCAGTACGATATCACTCAAAATCGCCTGCTTGAGAAACTCATGAGGAACCTGTCCATCAAAATCCTCCTTGCGGAAGTCACGGCCGAAAATCCTGCTGGCTCCCCGGTAGATATTCACATTCACGATGTTGTCGTAATAGACATTATCCACCTCTACGCCATCATCATTGTATGAACTCTTGAAAACCTTATAGGTAGTAGGGTTCACCTGCACATAGAGATGCAACTTCTCATCGCCTGCATACACCACAGAATCTCTCTTGATAAGCGTATTCTGGTTGAGAACCACAGGCTGATTATGCAGAAACTGCTGCAGATAAGAAGTATCGTCTGTCTTGACGAGTTTCATGATATCGCCATTCAGCACCTTAAACTGGAAGATATGGGCAGCCTGCTTGACAATCGGATATTTAGTCGTATTGGCACCCTTCATCACCAGTGTATCGCCAGCTATATAGAAATATACCGGTTGGCTGGTAGAATCAGGATAGTAGATGGTGTCACCCTTCACGCGAAAGACAACATTATCTTCATCATCGCCATCCAACCAGATGCCCTGGAGCATTTTCTTGGCAGCAGTATCCTCCTTTACTCCGGCAGAATCCTTACCCGCAGACTTCTGTCCGCAGCTGGCCATTGCCGCCAGGAGGCTTGCACACAACAATATGTTAATAACTTGTTTCATCTTTTCACGATATCTTACTCAAAATATTCAGCCTCCTCAAAAGACAGCGCCTTATTGAGGTCTTTTTCTGAGAGCAATACATTTTCGCCCTCAATAGGCCACTTGATACCAATGGTTTTATCATTCCAGCGGATACTTGCCTCAGCTTGAGGAGCATAAGGGTTATCTACTTTATAGGTAAAGATTGCCTCGTCGCTGAGCACGAGGAAACCATGCGCAAAGCCACGAGGAATGAAGAACTGCAACTTGTTCTCCCCGCTCAGTTCCACCATTACATACTTGCCGAAGGTCTTGCTGTCTTTACGCAAATCTACCGCAACATCCAGGACCTTACCCTTGATGACACGCACCAGTTTAGCCTGCGAACTTTCGCCCTTCTGATAATGAAGGCCTCGAAGCACGCCTCTACTCGACATAGACTCATTGTCTTGCACAAACTCAACATGATAACCAATGTGGGCATCGAACTCAGCCTGTTTCCAAGCCTCGAAAAAGTAACCTCTAGCATCATCAAACACTTTTGGCTGTATGACCCACACTCCTTCTATTTCGGTCTCTGTATATTCCATTGCTATACTTGTTCTATTTTTTAGTGGCAAAGGTAATACTTTTTGGCGATATGACAAAACAAATTAAACTTTTTATCACTCCTTACGAAAATTTCCTTTAAAATAGTTGTCCAATTCCCAAAAAAGCCGTACCTTTGCAAAAAATATTCAGAAAAAGAAGATAAACATTTAGACGTGATAGAAATTAACCGACATATAGAAATTCTACTCTTGAGCAACGATTGTGTAATCGTACCAGGCTTTGGTGGATTCATGGCTCATCATGTAGATGCACGTTACGATGGCAGAGACAATATGTTTTTGCCACCGCTGAGAACTGTAGGATTCAATCCGCAGCTCACGATGAACGATTCCCTCCTCGCACTCTCGTACGTGGAGACTTACGATATCAGCTACCCTGAGGCATTGCGCCGTATTGAGGATGAGGTAGTTGAAATCAGACAATCATTGGAAAACGAAGGTAAATTCGAAATAGAAAATATCGGTATGCTCTTCCTCAACGAAGATGGCAACATCAGTTTCGAGCCATGCGAGGCAGGCATTCTTACTCCCGACTTCTATGGTTTGGGCGGTTTCGACATGCTTCCTATCGCACAGATTGACAACGGTGAACAGCAGAACGAGAATCAAAACGTGGCAATGACTGTAAATCTTGCCAAAGAGGAACAGCCAGTTAAAAAAGAGGCAGAAGCACCTGCAGCTCCAGCCAACAATTCGGTATTCATCGCAGAAGAAGAGGAAGAAGAGGAAAAGGCTGAATTCATCAGCATCAAGAAAAGCTGGCTGCGCAACATGGCAGCAGCCTGCATCGCCCTCATCGCCTTCTTCACCATCTCTACTCCACTCGGAAGTCCTACTATCGAGAAGAGCCAGATTGACACGGGGATGCTTACCCGCATCATGCCTAAAGAGATAACTCCGGTAAAAAGCAATGAACTGCTGCTCCCTACTGATGAACCGAAGCTGATGGAGACCACTCCTACTGACAAGGCAGAAAAAACTCCGGCAATGGCACAGGATAGAGAAATTGCTACTCCAACAGCCTCTTATTACAGCATCGTATTGGCAAGCCGCGTGACCAAACGCAATGCAGCCAGCTATGTGGAACACTTGCAGGGCAAGGGGTTCAAAGAGGCAAGAGTTCTGATTACCGACAACAACGTAAAGGTGATTTATGGCAACTACCGCTCTGAGAGCGAGGCATATAACACCCTCAATCGACTCCATACCAACGAGGCTTTCACTGATGGCTGGATTACAAAGGTAAAGGAATAGTTTACATTATTATATATAGAAAGAAATTAAGGAAAGAAGAAAAAAGATATGAAAAGAGTACGTTGCCCTAAATGCGATAATTTCATCACGTTCGACGAAACCAAATACGAGGCAGGCCAGAGTCTGGTCTTCGTTTGTCCGAATTGCAACAAGCAGTTTGGCATCCGTATGGGCGTTTCCAAACTCCGCGAAACCCGCAAGGAAGAACAGATTGATGAAAATGCCAATGAGAATGGCGTAGGCTCCATCGTCGTTATCGAAAACGTATTCGCCTACAAGCAGGTCATCCCTTTGCAGATGGGCGACAACGTCATCGGAAGATATATGAAGAACAGTGGCATCAACTGCCCTATCGAGACCGTAGATCCGAGTGTAGATATGAACCACTGCGTAATCAATGTAAGCCGCGACAAGAAAGGAAAATTGAAATATGTGCTGCGCGATGGTCCTAGCTACACCGGCACCTTCGTAGATAACGAAATCCTGGGCGACCGTGAGCGCCGTGTCATCGAAGACGGCACCCTCTTCACCATCGGAGCCACCAGCATCATCCTCCGCACGGCAGACAGCGAGGAGGAATAATGGGGAAAATAACAAGTTGAAATAAAACCAAGGGTTAGAGTAGGAAAAATCTTACTCTAACCCTTTTTTTACTGATAAACACGTATAAATATACCAATAATTCTTACTTTCTGCAAGAAATCATAGCGATATAGTAATCTTTTTGCTAATATTTTCGTTAGATTGAAAGAAAATGTGTACCTTTGCAACAGAAATTAGCAATACGTGGGACCAATACTCCCGATACGTACAAAAAACAGAAGAATTACGTTAGGTTATGGATGTAGCAATCGTAAAATACAATGCCGGAAATATCTATTCCGTAGTCAACGCCATGAAGCGTTTGGGCATAGAACCAGTACTCACTGATGATGCCGAAATGCTCCAGAAGGCAGACCGCGTGCTGTTTCCAGGTCAGGGTCAGGCAAGGGAAGCCATGGAATATCTCAAGGCTCACCAGCTGGATCAGGTGATCAAGAATCTCAAGCAACCCGTATTGGGCATTTGCGTGGGACAGCAGCTCCTGTGCCGACATTCGGAAGAAGGCGATGTAGATTGCATCGGCATCTTTGATGTGGATGTGAAGCGATTCCAGCCGCAGAAGCACGAAGACAAGGTACCAGCTATGGGATGGAATGAGATATACGATCTGAAGACGGAGCTTTACAAGGGATTCGGAAACAGAGCAGATGCAGCAGATGCAGCTATGGGAGAAGCCCTGCAGCATCCCTACTCCTATTTCGTCCATAGCTACTACGTGCCACTCTGCGAGGAGACCATCGCCAAGGCTGATTACATTCTGCCTTACAGCGCATCGCTCCACAAAGACAACTTCTATACCTGCCAGTTCCATCCGGAAAAGAGCGGAAAGGTAGGAGAACAGATTTTAAAGAACTTCCTGGAAATGTAAGAGGGGGAATCCTGCCAAGCAGATTTCCTGATGATATGAAATAGGATTTAAAGCAATAAAAGAAATATGATAGAATTAATTCCTGCCATCGACTTGATAAATGGCCAGTGCGTACGCCTGACCAAAGGCGATTACGACCAGAAGAAGGTCTATAACGACAATCCGGCTGAAGTAGCCAAAGACTTCGAGAAGCTGGGATTCAAGCGACTCCACGTAGTGGATCTGGACGGAGCCAAGTCGAAGCATATCGTAAATGATGCTGTACTGAAGGCGATTACAACCGAAACGAATCTGACTGTAGATTTCGGAGGCGGTATCAAGACCGGGGAAGACATCGAGAAGGCATTCGCTGCAGGAGCCAGTATGGTAACCGTAGGCAGCATCGCCGTTACCAATCCCGACCTCTTTATGGAGTGGATAGATAAATATGGTGCCGACAAACTTATCCTCGGAGCTGATGTAAGAAACGGCAAGATTTCTATCAATGGATGGAAAGAGGATTCTTCTGAAGACCTTCTCCCCTTCCTCAAGAAATACATCGACAAGGGTGTGCGCTATGTGCTCTGCACAGAAATCAGCAAGGATGGCACCCTGCAGGGACCTGCCATCGAACTATATAAAGAGGTAATGGCAGCCTACCCTCAGCTTCACCTCATCGCCTCGGGCGGAGTGAGCTGCAATGAAGACATCGAGGCTCTGGAAGCCGCCGGCATCCCAGCTGTAGTCTTCGGCAAGGCATTCTACGAGGGTAAGATTGATGTAGAAAAGTTAGGAGTTAAGTAATCATAAAGTTCAAAGTTCAATGGTCAAAGTTCAAAGTAACAAAGGTTTGGCAAAGCGAATCGTCCCTTGTCTTGACGTGAAAAACGGAGAGACCGTGAAGGGAACGAACTTCGTGAACCTGAGAAGCGCAGGCGACCCGGTAGAACTGGGCAAGGCCTATAGCGATGCAGGTGCCGATGAACTCGTATTCCTTGACATCACAGCTAGCTTCGAAGAGCGCAAGACCTTTACAGATATGGTAACTCGCGTAGCTGCCGAAATCAATATCCCGTTTACCGTGGGTGGCGGCATCAACGAGCTGAAGGATGTAGATCGACTCCTCAATGCAGGCGCCGACAAGGTCAGTATCAACAGTGCTGCCATCCGGCATCCGGAGCTCATCAACGAGATAGCCAACCATTACGGCTCACAGGTCTGCGTCTGCGCCATCGATGCCCGTCTCGATCCCGACGGCTGGCATTGCTACGTCAAGGGCGGAAGAGAGCGAGTAGAACTCGGTCTGTTTGATTGGGCTAGAGAAGTTGCCGACCGTGGTGCCGGCGAGATTCTCTTCACCAGTATGGACCACGATGGCGTGAAGCAGGGCTTTGCCAATGAAGCCCTCGCCCGCCTTGCAGAGGAAGTAAGCATTCCTATCATTGCATCGGGTGGAGCTGGCAAGATGGAACATTTCCGCGATGCCTTTACCCTGGGAAAGGCAGATGCAGCACTGGCAGCCAGTGTCTTCCACTTCGGTGAAATCGCCATACCTGACCTGAAAAATTACCTCCGAAAAGAAGGCATCAACGTCAGGTTGTAAAACGTAGCCTTAAGGCTAGATATTTTTCCCTTAAGGGAAAATAGTAATATCCTTAAGGGAAAATATATTTTTCCTTAAGAGTGAATAAATCCCCTAAGATAAGGCGGATTGGCAATGGAGTAAGAAAACGATTAAATTGTAAAGATAAAATGGAAATAGATTTTGAAAAAATGGGCGGACTTGTTCCCGCCATCATCCAGGACGCTGTAACCAAGAACGTCCTGATGCTGGGATTCATGAACAAGGAAGCATACGATAAAACCATCGAAACCAAGAAGGTTAACTTCTGGAGCCGTTCCCGCAACTGTCTTTGGACCAAGGGCGAGACCTCAGGAAACTTCCTTAATCTGGTAAGCATTCAGATAGACTGCGACAACGATACCTTCCTGGTAAAGGTTCACCCAGATGGTCCTACCTGCCACAAAGGCACCGATACCTGCTGGGCTGAGGAGAACACGCTGAACCCAATCCTCTTTCTCTCGGAACTGCAGGACTTCATCAACAAGCGCCACGAAGAGATGCCTGAGGGCAGCTACACCACCAGTCTCTTCAAGAAAGGCGTGAACAAGATGGCGCAAAAGGTTGGAGAAGAAGCCATTGAGACGGTTATAGAAGCTACCAACGGCACCGACGACAAGCTCATCTACGAGAGTTCCGACCTGCTCTACCACCTCATCGTACTGCTTACCAGCAAGGGCTTGCGAATCGAGGATGTAGTAAAGGAGCTCCAGATGCGACACGACCCAGAATGGGACAAGAAGCGACGCGTTGCAAAGAGCAAAGGAGAAATGAAATAGCCCCAAAAGCTTTCAAATACATTAAATAAAGGAGAAAAAATTAGGATGTTAATAGATTATCAAAACGTCAGCATATACCAAGCCGACAAGTGCGTGCTCAAGGGCATCAACTTCCATGTGGATGAAGGAGAGTTCGCTTATCTTATCGGAAAAGTGGGCTCGGGAAAGAGTTCACTCCTGAAGACCCTCTACTGCGAGCTTGACCTCGTGGAGGGTGAGACCGACAAGGCAGAAATCCTCGGCAGAGACCTCAAGACCATCCGCCGCAAGGACATTCCAGCCCTGCGCAAGGAACTGGGAATCATCTTCCAGGACTTCCAGTTGCTCCACGACCGCAGCGTGCGCAAGAACTTCGAGTTCGTGCTCAAGGCTACCAAATGGAAAAACAAGAAGGACAGAGACAAGCGCATCGAGGAAGTGCTCAACGAAGTAGGCATGATTGAGAAAATCGACAAGATGCCTCACGAGCTCTCCGGTGGAGAACAGCAGCGTGTGGCCATCGCCCGTGCCCTGCTCAACAATCCAAAGATCATCATCGCCGATGAGCCTACGGGAAATCTCGACCCGGAGACCGCCAGCAACATTGTGGGACTGCTCAAGGATATCACCAAGCAGGGTACAGCTGTAGTGATGACAACCCATAACATCCCAATGCTCGACAAGTTCCCTGGCATCGTATATCGCTGCAAGGATGGTTTACTCCACGACGTGACCAACGAGTACAACCACATCGACCTGACAGAAGATGGCGAGGAGAATTAAACGGGTAAATACAACAAAAGAACAATAAAAATTAAACATTAATATAATTTTACGACTATGAAGGTAATGAAATTCGGAGGTACTTCTGTAGGCTCACC
>OIZX01000677.1_pt1 | contig 21278 bp, 21 predicted proteins | sample 1588621 | NCBI WGS metagenome assembly OIZX01 (sample SAMN03283276) | human gut metagenome | biome: human-associated habitat; material: feces | host: Homo sapiens | place: Peru | collected 2012 | reverse complement strand
TATTGGGGACATCACACTTGAACACTTCGTATGGATTCACCGGAATTTCCAACCGGTTCAGGTTCAAGCTATAGTCCGGCTCAAAGAACTTGCTGACATCCGTATATTTATACTTCTCCTGCTTACGGGTGGGAAAGCCCAGGCGCTCAAAGTCGGCAAAGGCAGCTGCACGCGGCGCATTCAGCACCTCGGCACTATGCCGGCATATCATCGCCTCCGTCTGGGAGAAAAGGTCTATGTATTGTTGTTCTACACTCATGTTTTCAGATTATGAGTTTATAATTCACTTGCTTCCTTCTTTATCCAGTCGAAGCCACGTGTCTCAATCTCCTTCGCCAGTTCCGGTCCGCCGGTCTTCACGATGCGTCCGCCAAGCAGCACATGCACCGTATCGGGTTTGATGTAGTCCAACAGGCGCTGGTAATGGGTGATGACCATGGCACTGGTTTCCGCTGTCTTGAGTTTGTTGAAACCATCGGCCACAATGCGCAGGGCATCTACATCCAAGCCGGAGTCCGTCTCGTCCAGAATGGCCAGCTTGGGCTCCAGCATCAGCATCTGTAATATCTCGGCCTTCTTCTTCTCGCCGCCGGAGAAGCCCACGTTCAGGTCGCGCTCGGCATAGCTCTCGTCCATGTTCAAAAGCGCCATGGTCTCTTTGAGCTTTTTCTTGAAGTCCCACAGGCGCAGGCGGTCGCCGGTCTTCTGCTCGAGCGCGCTGCGGATGAACGCGCTCAGCGTTACGCCGGGGACCTCCAGCGGGTTCTGGAAGGACAGGAAAATGCCCTTTTTCGCGCGCTCGTTGACGGGGAGCTCCGTGATGTCCTCGCCGTTAAAAATGATCGAACCGCCGGTTACGCTGTAGGTCGGATTGCCGGTGATGGCATAGCCCAGCGTCGACTTGCCGGTGCCGTTGGGGCCCATCAGCACATGGGTCTCATCCTGTCCCACGGCCAGATCCACACCGTGGAGAATTTCCTTTTCCTCGACCCGCACGTGCAGGTTCTGAATCTCTAAAAGTGCCTTACTCATATTGAACCACCTTATCTTCTTTCCGTGCCGCTCAGGACGGCCGGTGTTTTTTCATTGACTCGCATGAATTGCGCCAGCGTATGATTGTCGACATAGCTGTTGATCTGGTCTTCCAGCCCCTGCCAGAAAAGGCGCGCGTCGCAGTCGCAGGAAGCGCCGCAGCCGGAGCCGTCCTCAGACTGGCACGCGATCGGCGACAGATTTCCCTCCACCGCCCGCAGAATTTCACCTACGGGGTAATCCTCGGGGGAGCGGGTCAGGCGGTAGCCGCCCGATTTGCCCACGGCGCTCTCGACCAAGTTCGCACGGCTCAGCGCGGCCATGATGGTCTCCAAGTACTTTTTAGAGAGCTGCTGGCGCTGCGCGACATCGCTCAGGCGGTGCCATTCGCTGCCTCCGTGCTCGGCCATATCCAGCATGACCCGCAAAGCGTAGCGCCCTTTTGTTGAGATCATCATGCGGCATGCCTCCTTGCCCATAATTGCCTACCTTGCAGATAGGAATTTTAACGCTTAATTCCTACTGTGTCAATAGGTGTTTACAAAAAATTTGATTTATGATGATAAAAAGCACTGTGCAGCTGTGACAAATGTCTGCCGCGCAGCGCTTGGACGAGGTCTTCGGCCTGCCGCGCGGCTCGGCCGTGATCGCGCTGAACGATCCCGAGACCAAGGTACCCATTGCCATCATGGACGGCACACTCATCAGTGCGATCCGCACCGGCGCAGTAACGGGCGTTTGCGCCAAGTATATGGCGCCCTCGCGCTCGAAGACCGTCGGCCTTTTCGGCGCGGGCCCGCAGTGCAAGACGCAGCTGATGGCGCTCAAGGCGTCGCTGCCGCAGCTGGAAAAGGCGTATGTCTATGACCTTTCCCGAGAGAGAGCGGAAAAATTTGCGGCGGAGATGTCGCAAAAGCTGAACATGGACGTGCAGGCGGCGAGCGACCGCCTCGCCACGATCGAAAGTGGCGACATCCTTGTGACCGCGACGACCGCGACCGAGCCGATCATCCACGGCGCGGAGATCAAAAAGGGCGTTTACGTTGCTCACCTTGGCAACAACGAGGTCGACGAGGAGCTGATCCTGCGCGCGGACAAGGTCGTCATCGACGATTGGGAGACCGACAAGCACCGCATGGACGACACGATGGCCTACATGTTCCGCGACGGCAAGATCGACGATTCCGGCATTGACGCGAGCGTCTCCGACCTGGTGGCGGGGCGGAAGTCCGGCCGCGACAACGACGACCAGCTCACCTACACCTGCAACGTCGGCCTCGGCCTTTACGACGTGGCGATCGCCGCGCGCGTCTACCAGTATGCCAAGGAAAACGGCATCGGCCAGAAGCTCAAGCTCTGGGACGAGCCCATCATGGTGTGATCGATCCAAACTTGATAGGTACGACCTCTCTTTACCAACCTTTTGGACAGGTCCGCTTTTTAGCGGGTCTGTCCACATTTTTTCGCGGCAGAGCAGCAGGGGAGATGCACCTGCAAAGGGAATTTTGCCTTTACAGAGGACGATTCCGTGAATATAATGGATGCAGATAAAACTTGGCGGTGCTGCGAAAAAGCGGCGCTGCGGTGAAATCGACAGAAAACGGAGATGTAATTATGCCCTGCACCACTGTACTGGCCGGTAAGCTGGCGACGAATGACCGCTCGACGATGATCGCCCGTACGGACGACGGTCATTTTGATGAGAAAAAGCTGATCGTGGTCGAGCCCGACCAGCAGCCGAAGATTTATAAAAGCGTAGAGTCCCACGTGGAGATCACACTGCCGGAGAACCCCATGCGCTACACGTCCTGCCCGAGCGTGGACCCGAAGCACGGCATTTGGGCCGCGACCGGCATCAACGCCGCGAACGTCGGCATGACGGCGACGGAAACCACGACCTCGAACCCGCGCGTGCTCGCGGCCGACCCGATGGTCGAGCTGCGCGAGGCGAAGGATGAGGAAGAGGAGCGCTGCGGCGGCATCGGCGAGGAGGACATCGTTGTCCTCGTCCTGCCCTACATCCGCTCCGCGCGCGAGGGCGTGCTGCGCCTCGGTGCGCTTCTGGAGCAATACGGCACCTATGAGTCGAACGGCATCGCCTTCAACGACGAAAACGAGGTCTGGTGGCTCGAGACCATCGGCGGGCACCACTGGATCGCGAAGAAAATTCCCGAGGATCGCGTCATCATCAACCCGAACCAGTTCGGTATGGACTCGTTCGACCTTGAGGACGCCTTCGGTGCCCGGGAATCGCATCTCTGCTCGGCAGACCTCAGAGAATTCATCTCGGAAAACCATCTGGATCTGAATCAGGATGGCAAGTTCGACCCGCGGGATATCTTCGGCTCGCACCGCGACATGGACCACATCTACAACACGCCGCGCGCGTGGTTCATGGGCCGCTGCCTTGCACCGCACACCTACCGCTGGGACGGCGAAAACGCGGACTTCACGCCCGAAAGCGATGACATTCCGTGGTCCTACGTTCCCGAGCGCAAGGTTGCCGCGGAGGATATCCAATACCTGCTCTCGTCCCACTATCAGGGTACACCCTACGATCCCTATGCGGGCCATGCGGAAAAAGGCGGCATTTACCGTCCTATCGGCATCAACCGCACGGGCGTGACGACGATCTGTCAAATTAGAAGCGATGTCCCCGATGCCATTAAGGGTATCGAGTGGGTGTGCTTCGGCTCCACGACATTTTCCGCGTGGCTGCCGGTGTACACAAATGTCCCGCAGATGCCGGACTATTTGAGCAATGTGACGCTCGACGCCGAGACCGACAATCTCTACTGGGTCAGCCGCTTTGTCGGCGCGCTGGCCGACAAGTGCTACGGCTCGTGCATCCAGAATGTCTGGGGCTATCAGGACACGGTGAATATCCGCGGCAGACAGATCGTCCTTAAATACGACAGGCTGATGCGCGAGAGCGGCGACTTCACGCTCGCCGCGCAGGCGAACGACGAGCTCTGCGCGATGGCGAAAGAGGAGAGCGCGCAGATCCTCAACAAGGTCCTGCGCACTGCCAGTGAGCAAATGAAAAACGGCTTCAGCTTTGCTGATACCTGCGTCAACAAGTGAATAAAAAGCGGCTCTCTCCCAAGCGGGAGAGAGCCGCTTTTTTGTTATCCTTTTTCAATTTGACCCAGCCAAAATGAGAAAGGACGACAATCATGGAAGAAAAAAGAATCGTAAAGCCCTGGCAGGCAGGGCTGATGCTGCTCGTCGGCATCGCCATTATCATCGTGGGGCTTCTTGTGATGAAGCTCAACAACCGCATCGTGCTGGCGCTCGACGGCGTCATCATGTGTCTGATGGCGTGGAGCTTCGGCATCCCGTATGCCGAGCTGCAGCAGGGCATCAAGGAGACGGTCTCGTCAATGATCGTGGCCATTTTGATCCTGCTGGCCGTCGGCGTGCTCGTCGGCACGTGGATGGCGAGCGGCACGGTGCCGGTCATGATCTACTACGGCATGAAGGTGCTGACGCCGGGCTTATTCCTGCCAGTCGTCTGCATCCTCTGCACGCTGATGTCCACCATGGCGGGCACGTCGTGGGGCACGCTCGCGACGGTCGGCGTCGCCTGCATAGGCGTTGCACAGGGTCTCGGTGTGCCGCTGCCCGCGGCCGCGGGCGCGGTCTGCACCGGCGCGTTCTTCGGCGACAAGGTCTCGCCGCTGTCGGATTCGCCCGTCATCACCGCCACGGTGTGCGAGGTGCCGCTGATGGACGGCATTCGCCACGCGCTCATTTCCACGGGGCCTGCGTATCCCATTTCGCTCGTTTTCTACTTTGTTTACGGCCTGCGCTATTCCGGCGGCAGCGTCGGCGGGGAAGTGTATGAGGATATCCTTTCCACCGTTTCCGCTGAGTTCTGGCTCAGCCCGGTGCTGCTTCTGCCCGTGCTGGTCGTGGTCGTGCTGATTTTGATGAAAAAGCCGACGATCCCGACTTTTATCGTCGGCATCGCCGCGGGCGCGGTGATGGCGATGCTCTGCCAGGGTGTCAGCCTGCACGATATTCTGACGGTCATGTACTCCGGTTTTTCTGCCGATACCGGCTCGGACGTCGTGAATTCGATGCTCAACCGCGGCGGCTTTACCTCGATGCTCTCGACCATCGGTCTTCTGATCGCGGCGGGCATTTTCGGTGCACCGCTCCGCACAGCGGGCGTTGTGGACGTGCTGCTCGCCTTTGTGGAGCGTATCGCGAAGACCTCTCGTTCGATGTCGCTCGGTGTGCTGATCCTGCACGCGGTGTTTTTCACGATTACGGGCGCTTATTATGTGTCCTATCCTGTCGTCGGCGGTATGGTGAAGAACCTGTATCCGGAATATCATCTCGACCGCAAGAATCTGATGCGCACGATGCTCGACACCGGCACGGGCCTTGCCCCCATGGTGTCGTGGTCGACCACGGGCTCTTACACCGCCACGACGCTTGGCGTTTCCAATCTGGCATTCGCGCCGTTTGCGCCGATGCTGTGGCTGTCGATCGTGTTTTCTGTCATTTACGCCGTGACCGGCATCGGCACGGCCAAGGCGAAGGAGGACTAAGGTATGGAACGGATTTTACAGCGCTGGTATGATATGATCTCCATCCGTTCGGTCAACGGACACGAGGCACAGATGGCGGATTACGTGGCGAATGTCCTGCGTGGGCTCGGCATGGACCCGCATTACAGCTATTTTGAAGAGGACACCGCGCGCGAGCGCCCGTCGGTCTGGTCGGTGCTCGACAGCGGCCGGCCGGGAAAGACCGTGCTGCTCATCGGACACCTCGACACCGTCGACGTGTCCGACCGCTGGAAGACCGACCCGTTTACCCCCACGGAGATCGACGGCAAGGTCTATGGCCGCGGCGCGATGGACATGAAGGGCGGCCTCGCCGCGATCCTGGAGACGCTGACCTATTACGCCGCCCATCTCGACGAGATCAACGGCAAAATTTTGGCCTGCTTCGTCGCCGACGAGGAGGGCCTGAGCAAGGGCACCTATCAGCTTGTGGCGGAGGACGTCATCCACGCCGACTACGCCATCATGGGCGAGTGCCGCTACGACAATGTGGCTGTCGGCTTCCGCGGCCGCTACAGCTTTGAGGTGACCGTCCACGGACAGACCGCGCACGCCAGCCACTATCCCGAGGTCGGTGAAAACGCTCTCATCTCCGGCGGACGCCTGGCCGCGGCCATCGAGGCGCTGCCGACGCTCCAGCACCCGCACCTCAAGCACGGCACGTGGTGCGTGCGCTGGCAATCCCGGCACGCTCGTTGTGCCGGAGAAGTGCTACCTCTTCGTTGACCGCTACGTCGTTCCGGGCGAGACGGACGAGATCTGCATCGCGCAGATCATGGAGGCGGCGGAGCAGCTCGGCCTTTCCGGCAAGGTCGACGTGCGCCTCAAGCCGAGAAAATCGCCCTACATGCAGTCGTTCGCGGTGGAGGAGGATCATCCGCTCGTCAAAATTTTGCAGGAGGAGTTCCACTCTGTCACGGGCAAGGACCTTCCGTGCGCATACGACGCCTCGGTCTGCGATTCGAATATTTTAGCCGTTTCGCTCGGCATTCCGGTCGTGACGTTCGGCCCCTCGGGCGGCAACATGCACGGTGACAACGAGTACGGCAATGCATGGCAGGTGAAAAACTGCGGCGAGGTCTACCGCCGCACCGTCGCGCGCCTTTTAAGCGGCGAAGTATAAAGAGAAAAAAGAGGCAGCCTCAGCGGTCTCTTTTCCTTTTGCATTTCACGCAGATTTTACATTTCTTTGCTGGTTTTTGACAAATCCCTCTGCTATACTGTATTTGATGAAATTTGGAGAGAAGAGAGGAGAAGTGATACGAATGGATACTTACAATATGATCGATTTTAACGAAAAGAAGGGCTTCATCTGCGATATGGACGGCGTCATCTACCATGGCAACCGCGTGCTGCCGGGCGTGGCCGAGTTCATCCAGTGGCTGCACGATGAAAACAAGGAATACTTGTTTCTGACAAACAACAGCGGCTACACGCCGCGCGAGCTGAGCCAGAAGCTTGCGCGCATGGGCCTCGACGTGACGGAGGAGCACTTTTATACGAGCGCGCTCGCGACGGCGGCGTTCCTGCGCGATCAGGCGCCCGGCTGCTCGGTCTTTGCCATCGGCGAGGCAGGCCTTTTGAACGCGCTCTACGATGCAGGCATCACGATGAACGATGTGAACCCCGACTATGTCGTCGTGGGCGAGGGACGCTCCTATTCGCTCGATACGCTGACGAAGGCGACGAACCTCGTCTGGAAGGGCGCAAAGCTCATCGGCGCGAACTCCGACGTTTCCGGCCCCATCGAAAACGGCATTGTGCCCGCCTGCCGCGCGCTCGTCGCGCCCATTGAGATGGCGACCGGCACGCAGGCGTACTTCTGCGGCAAGCCGAACCCGCTGATGATGCGCACGGGCCTCAGAATGCTGCACTGCCACTCGGCTGAGGCCGTCATGGTCGGCGACCGTATGGACACCGATGTGATCTCCGGCATGGAGAGCGGCATGTCCACGGTGTTGGTGCTCTCAGGCGTCTCGACGCGCGAGACCATCAAGACCTACGCGTATCGTCCGAGCATGGTCTTAAACGGCGTGGGCGACATCGTGAGCCTCGCCCGCGGGGAAAAGTCGGAAGATTGAAAATTGAAAAGGGAAGCGCCGCTGCGTGAGCAGCGGCGCTTTGTTGTATTATGGGGACGCTTAGTTTTCCTCCCGTGCACGCAGGCCTGCGACGGACGAGATCGGCAGCGAGAAGCAGATCGCGCCCGCTTTGGTGCCGGGACCGGCTTGCTCGTTGATCGAGCGCATGATGGCGGCCTTTTCGTCCTTGTGGGCGATGATGTAGATCATATCCTTTTCGTCGGCAAGGCTGACGCTGAAGAATTTTTCTCCGCGCGTGCCGCCCGTGCCCTTGGCGTGCAGCACCGTGCCGCCGCCCGCGCCCGCGGCGCGCGCCGCGTCCATGACAAAGTCGGAATAGCCTTCGTTTAAGATGACAGTGATGAGTTCATGTTCAAAGTTCATGTTCGGCGCTCCTCCTGCTTTGAGATCGTCGGTGAGATAGGACAGTGTCTTGCCGCCGGCCACGCTCTTGAGAGGCACGGTCAGCATGACGCCGTTGCCCGGAATGTCGATAAAGAGCTTGCGCTTGGCGGAACGGATAAGCGAATCCGCCTCCTGCGCGCTGCCGACGGCGGCGATAACGCACTTTTCCGTCGCGTCCAGCCCATAGATGGCGAGGTGCTCGCTCGTGGCTGTGCCGCGCGCGGGCATGCTCAAGATGAGGTGCAGCCCCGCCGCGTGGTAGAGCGAGCCCATCGCTTCGCCGCGGTCGTGATCCGTGATGGCAATGATGTAATAGAGTTCCATTTCAGCAGGCCTCCCACAGTTCGATGATCTCGTTGTCGCCAAAGTCGGGGAGCTGGGGCTCCTGCGAAGCATGACGGGATTTGACGACATAGATGGCTCCCATCACCTGCACGGTGATGAGCGGCATCATCGCAACGAGCGCGACAAGGCCGAACGCGTCCGTCATCACATTGCCGCCGAGCGCTTCGCACGCGCCTGTGGCGAACGGCAGCATGAATGTCGCCGTCAAAGGACCTGACGCGACGCCGCCGGAGTCGAACGCGATGGCCGTGAACGTGCGCGGCACGAAAAAGCTCAAAGCCAGCGCGATAAGATAGCCGGGCACGAGGAAATACATGATCGAAATGCCTGTGATGACACGCAGCATCGCAAGCCCGCCTGCGGCGGAGACCGCGATGGATAAGCTCATGCCCATCGCCTTGGCGGAGATCGCGCCCGCGCTCAGCTCCTCGACCTGTTTGTTGAGCGTATGGACGGCGGGCTCGGCGTTGATGATGAACCAGCCCATGAGCATGGCCAGCGGGATGAGCAGCCACAGCCTCCACCCCTCCGTCAGCGCAGCGCCCAGCGCATAGCCGACCGGCGAGAAGCCGACGTTCACGCCCGTCAGGAACAGGACGAGTCCCGCGTATGTATACAGAATGCCTACCATGACCCGCAGGAACGGCAGCTTCCGCAGCCGCAGCGAGACGACCTGGAAGATCAGGAAGAACACCACAATCGGCAGCAGCGCCAGCGTGACCTCCTTCAGATATTCCGGGAAGGCGTGCAGATAGTCCCGGCCCAGCGCGACGGTATTGGTGATGGCGGCGGCAGCTTCGCTTTCCGCCTGCGCGGGCTGCGTCTTGTAGATTGCGCCCAGCAGCAGCACCGACGCAATCGGCCCGATGGAGCACAGGCCGACAAGGCCGAACGAGTCCGCCTTCGCGTTTTCGTCAGAACGGATGGACGCAACGCCCACGCCGAGCGCCATGATGAACGGTACGGTCATCGGCCCGGTCGTCACGCCGCCGGAGTCAAACGCGACGGCAAGAATGCCCTGATCGGACAGGAACGCCGCCAGGAACACCAGCACGTAGAACACAATCAGCAGCAGCCGAAGCGAAATGCCGAACAGAATACGCACCATGCAGAGCATCAGGAAGATGCCCACGCCGATGGAGACGGTCAGAATGAGGACCGTTTTGTCAATCTCCGGCACGTTGGCCGCCAGCACCTGTAAATCCGGCTCGGCCACCGTAATGGCGACGCCCAGCAGGAAGCTGACAATCAGAATCAGACCGAGCTTGCGCGATTTTGTCAGCTTCGCGCCTATGTAGTTGCCAATCCTGCTCATGGACATTTCCGCGCCGAGCGTGAACAGTCCCATGCCCAGAATGAGCATGGCCGTCGCTAGCACGAACGAGAGCATCAGCCCCGTATCGACCGGCACAAGCACGAAGCAAATCGCCAGCACGATCAGGCTGATCGGCAGCACGGAGGCCGCGGCCTCCTTCAGTTTTTCCAGTAACACCTGTTTGCGGTACAAAGCCTCACTCCTATTTCAAGAATTGTTCTTATTTTATCAGAAAAATCCCGTTCTGAACAGGGTTGAAATGTAAAAAGGCTGTTAATTTTTTATGTGCTGTGTATTTTTATGCAGTTTTACCAAAGAATTATGACTTCCCTTGACGGCGGAGCAGAAAGCCGATACAATAATAAATCTTATGCGAAGAGCTCCCGGCTGCATACGCGGCCGGGAGTGAATTTTTATGAAAAAAGAGAGAGAATTTATGGAGAAAAAATCCGCGCGTGCCATCGCCCTGCTGCCCATCGGGGTGTTCCTCGTCCTGTATCTGGGGCTTGGCTGTCTGTTTGAATACGGCCTGAAGATTGAAATGGGCTTTTACAACATCCCCATCGTCGTGGCATTTCTGGTCGCGATTCTTGTTGCCTGCCTGCAGAACCGGGCGCTGTCGTTCGACGACAAGCTGGAGGTCATGGCAAAGGGCGTCGGCGATAAGAACATCATGACGATGATTCTGATCTTTCTGGCCGCCGGTGTGTTCGTCGGCGTCGTGGGCCGCAGCAGCGCGGAGTCCGTCGCGTATTTCATGCTCGCGCACATCCCGGCGCGGTTCGCCGTGGCGGTGCTGTTCGTCGTCGCGTGCTTTGTCTCGACGGCCATGGGCACGTCCTGCGGCACGATCACGCTGATTGTCCCCATCGCCGTCGCCGTGGCGAAGGCGTCCGGGTTCAACCTGGCGCTGTGCATCGGCTCCGTCATGGGCGGCGCGATGTTTGGTGACAATCTCTCGTTTATCTCCGACACGACCATTGCCGCCTGCAATACGCAGGGCTGCGAAATGAAGGATAAATTCCGCACGAACTTCCGCATCGCGCTTCCGGCGGCGCTCGTGACGCTGGCGCTGATCATCGTGTTCTCGCTGAAAAGCGACATCGGCGCGGTCGAGATTCCGGAATACCATCTGCTGCAGACCGTCCCGTATCTGCTGGTGCTTATCGGCGGCGTGGCGGGCATCAATGTATTTGTTGTGCTGCTGACCGGCATTTTCTCCGGGGCCGTCATCATGCTCGCCACCGGCGCGACGCACCCGACCGAGCTGCTGGGGAACATGGGCTCCGGCGCGTCCGGTATGTTTGAGACGATCATGGTCACGCTCCTTGTCTCGGCCATGTGCGGCCTCATCCGCGAATACGGCGGCTTTGAGGCGCTGCTCGGCTTTATCCGCCGCATTTTCCACGGCAGCAAGGGCGGCCAGCTGGGCATCGGGCTGCTGGTCGGCGCGATGGACATCGCCACGGCCAACAATACCGTCGCCATCGTCATGGCCGGCCCCATCGCAAAGTAGATGAGTGAGGAATACGGCATCACGGGCAAAAAGAGCGCCTCGCTGCTCGACACCTTCTCATGCATCTTCCAGGGCGTCATCCCCTACGGCGCACAGATGCTCCTTGCAATCTCCGCCGTCTCAGAGCTCGGCGAAGCGCTCACCGCGTTCCAGATCATCCCGTTCCTGTTCTATCCCTGCCTGCTGCTCATCAGCTCGCTGGTCTTCATCTTCCTTGTGCCGGAAAGAAAGTAAGCAGAAACAGTGTACACCCCGCCTCCCCTTGTCATGCCCCGCATGATAAGGGGAGGCGGGGTGCGCGATTCTGTATCAGTCCGGCCAGAGGCGTTCTTCGTAGACGCCTGCGGCCTTGAGCGCGCAGATCGCCTCTTTGACGGAGGCCAGGTCCTCGCGGTAGGTCACGCCATGCCAGACCTCCTCGCAGGGCAGCACGCGCACGCGGGCGGTTCCCTCCGCCAGCTGCTGGTTGACGGCGTTCGGAAGATAAAACTCACACTTCATCGGGTTCTGCGGGACCTCCTGCGCAAGAAATGCGCTGAGCCGCGTCCAGAGCTCCGAAACCATCGGCTGGGTAAAGCCCCAGAGGTTCATGGAAACGATGGTGTCGCCCGGCAGGTCGACGAAATGCTCGCCGTCCTCGGTGTAAGCGGCGTGGTCGCCGCGCTGGTAGATCTGCATCCGCTCGGTGATGCTCGTGAGCATTCCGTTTTCGACCTCGCACACGCCGCGCGCCACAGAGCCGAACTCCGTCACGGTGTTGCGCACCCGGTAGCCGACCATGGCGTAGCAGCGCTCGTCGTCGTTCGTGCTCAGAAACTCATAGATCGTGCTGAACGCCGTGCGGCCGTAGAAATCGTCGGAATTGATGACCGCGAACGGCCCGTGCAGCACGTTCCGGCAGCAGGCCACGGCCTGTCCCGTGCCCCATGGCTTGACGCGCCCGTCCGGGACGGTATAGCCCGCCGGGAGGTCTGTCAGCTCCTGATAGACGTATTCTACGTTGAAGAACCGCTCCATGCGGGCCCCGATGCGCGCACGGAAGAGCGCATCGTGCTCCCGCTTGATGATAAAGACAAGATCACGGAAGCCCGCGCGTCTTGCGTCGTACATGGAAAAGTCGATGATGCTGTGTCCTTCCCGGTCGACAGGCTCCATCTGCTTGAGCCCGCCGAAGCGGCTGCCCATTCCGGCGGCCATGATGACGAGCTTCGGTGCTTGTTTCTGCATATGTATGCCTCCTGCAAGTTGCTGTCTCTATGGTATCGGTTTCGCCATGAGATTGCAAGCCCCTTTCGCGGGAAATTTTTCGTCCGACACGAATGGCTTGCAGAACGCACGCCGGTATGGTACACTGTGTTAAATCCATGTAAAATCGGAGGTGAACGTTACGGGCCTTTCTTCTCTGATCGCCAATACCAGTCCGGTCGCGGGCGTGATCATTTCGGTTGCGCTGATGTTGTTTTCCGGTTTCGCGATGACGCGGCTGACGAAGCTTGCGCGTCTGCCGAATGTGACCGGCTATATCCTCGCCGGAATCCTCATCGGACCGTATGTGCTGAATCTCGTGCCGCAGCGCATCATTGACGGCACGGACTTTCTTTCCGATATCGCGCTGGCCTTCATCGCGTTCTCAACAGGCGAGTTCTTCAAGCTCTCCGTCCTGAAAAAAAGCGGCATGAAGGTCGTCTGGATCACGATCCTCGAAGCCGTTCTGGCCTCGGTCTTTATTTTTATTCTGACGTTTTTCGTGCTCCGGCTCGATCTGGCGTTTTCCATCGTGCTGGCCGCGCTCGCCTCGGCGACGGCCCCGGCCTCTACGATGATGACCATCCGGCAGACAGGAGCCAAGGGCGATTTCGTCGACACACTGTTACAGGTCGTGGCGCTGGACGATGTGGTGGGGCTGGTGCTCTATTCCATTGCCATTTCCGTTGCGCTGGCTTCCTTAAGCGGCGCGGGCGGCTTTTCGTTCGAAACGCTGGGAAAGCCGGTGCTGCTGAATCTGCTGGTGCTGGCGCTCGGCAGCGTGTTCGGGCTTTTCATGAAGCTTCTCATGCCGCAGAAGCGCTCGAAGGACAATAAGCTGATCATCTCCGTCGCGCTTTTGTTCGCGTTCTGCGGCGTGTGTGCGCTGCTGGATCTTTCGCCGCTGCTCGGCTGTATGATGATGGGCACGGTCTATACGAACATCGCGGACGACGACAAGCTTTTCAAGCAGCTCAATTATTTCAGCCCGCCGATTTTGCTGCTGTTCTTCGTCCGCTCCGGTATGTCGTTCCAGCTGGATGCGCTGGTGTCCTCGTCCGGGGACTTAAGCGGCGTGCCGCTGCTCGCAATCGGCGTGAGCTATTTCCTTGTGCGCATCCTCGGCAAATACGCGGGGGCGTGGCTGGGCTGCGGGCTGGTCAAAAAGGATAAGCTGGTGCGCAATTATCTGGGGCTGGCCCTCATTCCGCAGGCGGGCGTAGCCATCGGTCTGGCAGCCCTTGGCGCAAGAACGCTCGGCGGCGCGATGGGCAGCGACCTGCAGACCATCATTCTTGCCTCCAGTGTTTTGTATGAGCTCATCGGCCCCGGCTGCGCAAAGCTGGCGCTGTATTTGTCCAAATCGTATTCCACGAAGCTCGAAGACGTCGCCGTTGTGGAGGAGGTCACGGAAACGGGCGAAAAGAAAACCGACGTGCAGCTGCTCATCGAGCGCATTCAGAAAATTCAGCAGGAGCTTCCCAAACTGGACAGCGACATGTCGGAGGAAGAGGCCGCCTTTACCGAGGCGGCGGAGGAGCAGCTGGCCCAGACGCAGGCGCAGCGCAGATTTTTCTATCTCAGGAGGTAACGGCATATGAAAACAGACTGGATTGCGGGCTTTCTCGGCCCATGGAGCGCGGAGCTGACGCCCGGCTCGATTCTTCTCCGGCTGGCCCTCAGCATGGCGCTGGCCGCCATCATCGGCTGCGAACGTTCGAGCAAGCGGCACTCCGCCGGTCTTCGCACGTTCATCCTCGTGAGCCTTGCAGGCACGGCCACGATGCTCATTGACCAGTATCTCATGGACATTCTGCCGGTCCCGGTCCCGGTCCTGTCGGCGGCGGCCGTCATCGGCATCACGACGATCAGCGGTAATTCCATCCTCTTCAGCTCCAAGAACCAGATCAAGGGCCTGACGACCTCCGTCGGCCTCTGGTGCTGCGGCATCGTGGGGCTTGCGCTCGGCGCGGGGCTTTACACGCTGGCACTGGTGCTGTTTTTTGCGCTGCTGTGCAGTATGTCGGGCCTCCCGGCGCTCGAAACGCACCTGAAGGACCGCTCGAACCATTTTGAGGTGCATCTGGAGCTGAAAAATAAGCTCGACCTGCCGGACTTTGTCTCGACCGTCCGCGCTCTCGGCATCCGCATAGACGATATCGAGTCGAACCCCGCGTACTTGAATTCCGGCCTCAGCGTGTTCACCGTCTCCTTCACCGTAAGCAGCGCGGAGCTCAAGCAGTATAAAAAGCACGGCGAGATCATCGAGGCGCTGCGGTCGCTGGATTACGTGTATTATATCGAGGAAATGAACTGAGACCGGTATCCCTCCGGCTGCGGGCAGATTTGCCGGAAAAGGGCTTGCGGCACGGCGTTTTTCGTACTATAATAGAAGAAAACGTCGGAAAAGGTGAGCATATGGAGATCAAGCGCGCAGCCGAGCTGCTTCGCGGTCTTGCAGACGGCGTCGACCCCATGACGGGCCAGCCGCTGCCGGACGAGAGCGTCTATAACCGCCCTGAGATCATCCGGGCGCTGCACTGCGTCCTGCGGGAGCTGCAGGAGCGCACCGGCGGCACAGCCGCCGTCAACGCGGGAAGGAACTGGAGCGCGGAGGAGGAAACGCAGCTGCTGCAGGAATACGGCGCGGGACTTCCAATCGAGACGATTGCACGCCGCCATGGGCGGAGCGTCGGCGCCATCGAGACGCGCCTGACCGAGCTTGGCCAGCGCGACCAGATTCAATTCAGTATGCGATAGGAGCCGCTTATGGAACGAACCAGACTGGAATTGGCATTCGAGCAGGAACTGCTGCAGAACGCCGAGCAGGCCCGCATTCTGTGCGGCAGTCCCGTGACGCGCTTCGTGCGCAGCGTGCAGAGCTCCGGCGGCGTTTGTGCCGTGCGGGAGCTTTGCCGCCGGAACCGTCCGTCCGACGCGTTTGCTTCGCTTGCGCAGGCGGGCCGTCTCGACCTGTCCGCAGAGGCCAGCGCCGTCAAGGGTAAATACGGCGCACTCTTTACCGACGACGAGGTCAACGCCTGTCTTGCGCTGCTCTTGGAAAACGGTTATTTTCAAAAAACGGGGCGGTAACTGCCGCCCCGCTCGGATTTTTACCCGTTTTATGACAGGTGGGGAAACAAACCACGGTAGATTTTTATCCGCCGGATGTGATATACTGGATGCAGCACACATGGGAGGGAAAGCCATGTATCCGAAAAAACAGCCCAAAAGCGACCGGGAGAAATTCTACGGCGCGTTTCAGAAAAAAGTAGGCTGCAAGCCTGAGCAATATCTGCGCAGGAAGCTCGCGGGCGGGATGCCGGAGGGGGAGCTGCGGCGGCTTTATGATATGCTGGCCGTCGAGATCGCCATGAAGGCCCGCTGCACCGCTATCCGTTATGACGCACTGCAGCTGGAGCCGGCAGCCGAAACGGCGGCGGAGCGCCACATCCGCCGCGCGTCCACGCACGAGGTTCCCGTCTGCGCACGCTGCGGCGGGCGCATGGTGCTGCGCACCGGACAGACCGGCGCACGCAAGGGGAAGAAATTCTGGGGCTGCTCCAACTACCCCGCCTGCCGGTACACGAAGGACTTTGAAGCGCACACATGAAAAATTTTAAATTCATCATCAGCTACGACGGCTCCCGCTATTCCGGCTGGGAGCGCCAGCCGGGCCGCGACACGATTCAGGGCAAGCTGGAGGCCGTTCTGACGCGGATGTGCGGCACGGACGTGCAGGTCATCGGCGCGGGCCGCACGGACGCAGGCGTCCACGCGAAGGCCATGGCGGCCAACGCCTATATGGACACGGAGAAAACGCCGGAGGAGGTTCGCGATTACATGAACCGCTACCTCCCGGACGATATCTGCGTGCAGGAGGCAAAGCTCGCCGCCGACCGCTTCCACGCGCGTTACCGCGCCGTCGGCAAGCTCTATACCTACACCTGCTACGTCGGCGACACGAAGCCGGTCTTCAACCGGAAATACGTCACCGTGCTCGATTACCAGCCTGACCTTGCCGCCATGCAGCGTGCGGCAGAATACCTGACCGGTGAGCATGATTACAAAAGCTTCTGCTCGAACCCGCAGATGAAAAAATCCACCGTGCGAATCGTCGATTCCATCGAGATTGTCCGGCGGAAGGAGTATCTCTATTTTAATTACCACGGCACGGGATTTTTACAGAACATGGTGCGCATCCTGACCGGGACGCTTCTGGAGGTCGGGCAGGGCAAGCGCACGCCGGAGAGCGTCAAACAGACGCTCGAAGCCAAGGACCGGACGCAGGCCGGATATACCGCGCCCCCGCAGGGCCTGTGTTTGATGCGCGTGGATTACTGAAGGCGCCTGCCGCAAGGCGGAGGGAGAGGCGTTCGTTATAACCTCACAATCTCCACCACCGTCAGCACCCGATCCCGGATGCGGAAGCGCACGTCGAAGCCCGCAAAGTTAAAGCCGTACCGGCGCTCCGGGTCGTGCTGATAGCCGGGGATCGGCCCGCAGGCCAGCGCCTGCCGCAGTCCCTCGCGCTTGTTTGCCGGGATCATCGCTTCCAGCGCCGGTGGGAACACGACCGTCAGCGGCTCTGCGTCGCGCTTTCCGTCAAAGCCGTCGACGGCCTCCGGATGGCTGTCCGCGTACGGAAGATACGGCTTGATATCATAGACCGGCGTGCCGTCCACCAGATCGGCCCCGGCGACATACAGGACCGGGCCGTCCTTCGTATGCAGGTCGGCCCTGATAAGCTGCACGCAGGAGAGCCCCAGTGGATTCGGCCGGAAGGGCGAGCGCGTGGCGAACACACCCACGCGCGTCTTGCCGCCCAGCTTCGGCGGCAGTACCGTCGGCGACCAGCCCGCGCCCGCGACCTTATCAAATTCCCAGATGAGCCACAGATGCGAAAAATCCGCGATGCCGCGCAGACAGTCCGGATTGCGGTACGGCGGCTCGAATACGATTGTCGAGACAAGTCCGGAGGCCAGCCCCGACTGACGCGGGACGCCGAACTTGGTGGGGAAATCGGTATGGATACGGGCGATGGGTTCGATGTTCATGGCGGGCCTCCTGCAAGTCATGCTCAGATTGTATCACAGAATTAAAAAAATGCAAAATCCGTTTTACTTTTTCACGCAAAGCGCGTAAAATACAAGCTGCACAGGAGGTGCAAACGATATGAATGACGAATTAACAGCCGTCGATATCAAAAAAATGGAGCAGGAGGTCGAGTATCGCCGCCTGCAGCTGCGGCCGCAGCTGCTTGAGGACGTGAAAACCGCGCGCGAATTCGGCGATCTCAGCGAGAACTTTGAATACAAGGCGGCCAAGCGGGAAAAAAGCCGCAACGACAGCCGCATCCGGTACTTAGAGCGCATGATCAAGACCGCGAAGGTCATCGACGCCAGCTCGAGCCCGGACGAAATCGGCCTGTTTGACAAGGTGACGATCTACATTGAGGAGGACGACGAGGAGCAGACCATCGAGCTTGTCACCACGCTCCGCCAGAACGCGCTCAAGGGCCTCATCAGCAAGGAATCGCCCGTCGGCAAGGCCGTCATGGGTCACAGAAAGGGCGACCGCGTGACCGTCCATGTGAACGAGAACTACAGCTATGATGTCGTCATCCGCGATGTCCAGAAGGGCTCGGACGACGAGACGCTCCCCATCAGCAGCTATTAAGCAGCTGCTTCGATTTGGGAAAGAAATTTGGTAAAATCGGCGATGCCAGCAGGAGCACCGCCGATTTTTTTCGACAGATTGACCGAAAAACCGACAAATATATACAGGCCGAGACTTGAAAAGCTGTGGGAATTATGATAAAATTTGTATGAAAGAAGGAAAAACGGCGTTTCAACAGAGAATACACCGGCTTGCTGCCGAAGAGGAGGAAGAACTATGTTTTGCACACATTGCGGCGCAGAGATCAATGACGACACCTTTGTCTGTGTGAAATGCGGGTGCAGGGTCGATCAGAAGCTGCCTGCCGCACAAACCAGGCCCCAAAGTGACGATACGATGGCCACGGTCATAAAGGTGTTTTTGATTCTGGGCTGTATCGCTGAGGGCTGGCTGCTCATTCCGTTGGCATGGTGTATTCCGATGACAGTGAAAATCTTTAATTGTCTGAAAACCGGAACGCCGATCAGCACCGGAATGAAAGTATGCACGCTGCTGTTTGTCAACCTGATTGCCGGCATCTGCCTGCTCTGCATGGATGACAACAAGTAAGGGCTGCTGAAGCAGGAAAGAACGATTAGAAGCGGAAACGTGTTCCGGGCGCTCTGATTCTGCTTTCCGCAGACTGCAGCGTGAACGGCCAGGGCCAGCAGCCCGCAAAGCTCCGTCTTCCGAACTACTGCGTAAAAACCTGAACAGGCGGCTGCTTCCAACCCGAAGCAGCCGCCATTTTCCGTCCCCAGAACCAAAACAAGCCGCGAAGCGATTGCGGGTTTGAACGAAGAAACGCCCCGGCTTGCATCGAGCCTCGCCGCAAGGCGGGGATTCGTGCCGTAAGGGGCAATTTCAAGAAAAGACAACCCCGCAATCCAGCGTGATATACTCCCTCCGTGTTTGACAGTTTGTTCTTTCGCTGTCTCTCTTGGAGGGAGCATATCATTCATGAAAGCGGGCTTCTTTGACAAGCTGGCCTGCCCTTGTCGTGCTCCGCACGGTAAGGGCAGGCGTCATTTACGAAGCAAATGACGGAGGGGAATTGCTGCATATTTCAGAGTGCTGCAAAATTTGCCGCGTTCGAATCCCTTCAGGCCCTCCTGGGGGCGCTCCCGCGCCAGTGCGGGACCGGCTTCCCCGCGCCTTACTCCACGCCCGTGACCTCGTAATCCTGCGCTTCGACGGCGGATTTGAGCGTTTCGTTCGGAACGTCCTTTGTGAGCGTGACGACTGCGGTGCCGTTATTGTGGTCCGCGGCTGCGGACGCTACGCCGTCCACGGCTTCGAGCGCCTTTTTGACGCGTGCTTCGCAGTGGCCGCACATCATGCCCTTTACGTGTAATGTCTTTGTCATACCAGTGCCCTCCTTATTTTGTTCTGCCAGATGGAATTCCGGCATGGGTTTTCCCTTGTGGTCGTGCTTGGAGCTGTACAGCCTGCACAGGTTCAGCCGCAGCGCGTTCGAAACCACGCAGAAGCTGGACAGGCTCATGGCCGCCGCGCCGTACATCGGGTTGAGCGTCAGACCCAGCCCGACGAACACGCCGGCTGCCAGCGGGATGCCGATGACGTTGTAAATGAATGCCCAGAAAAGGTTTTCGTGGATGTTCCGCAGCGCTGCGCGGCTGAGACGGATGGCGGCGGCGACGTCGAGCAGCGTGCTCTTCATGAGCACCACATCCGCCGCGTCGATTGCGACGTCGGCTCCCGCGCCGATGGCGATGCCGGTATCGGCGGCGGTGAGAGCGGGGGCGTCGTTGATGCCGTCGCCGACCATGGCGACGGGGCCGTATTTCTGAAGCCCCCGCACGACGGCTTCCTTGCCGCCCGGCAGGACGCCCGCGACCACATCGTCCACGCCCGCAAGCTTGCCGATGGCGTCGGCTGTGCGCTGATTATCGCCCGTCAGCATTACGACGCGGATGCCCATGCCGCGCAGCTGCCGGATGGCCTCCGGGCTTTCGGGCTTGATGGCGTCCGCCACGGCGATGAGGCCGAGAAGCCTGCCGTTTTTCGCGAACAGCAGCGGCGTCTTGCCGGACCGGGAAAGCGCGTCCGCCTGCTTTTGAATTTCCTGCGGCAGCGCGAGCTGCGAGGCCATATATTTGACGCTGCCGCCGAGCAGCTGTGCGCCAAGCACTGTCGCGGTCAGGCCGCTGCCGGTGATGGCGGCGAAGTTCTCCGCCGCTTCGGGCTGCAGGTGTTCCTCTTCGCCGCGCTTCATGATCGCCGCGGCCAGCGGGTGTTCGCTCTTCGCCTCCAGCGAAACGGCTGCCTGCAAAAGCTCCCGCTCCGCTGCGCCGCCTGCGGGGATGAGGTCCGTGACCTCCGGCTGGCCGGAGGTGATGGTGCCGGTCTTGTCAAGGGCGACGATGCGCGTCCGGCCCGTGTGCTCCAGACTTGCTGCCGTTTTGAAGAGAATGCCGTTTTTCGCGCCCACGCCGCTGCCGACCATGATGGCGACCGGGGTCGCAAGGCCCAGCGCACACGGGCAACTGATGACCAGCACGGAAATGCCCCGCGCAAGCGCAAAGGAGAATTCCCGGCCCAGCAGCAGCCAGACGATTGTTGTCACAAGCGCGATGGAGATGACCGCCGGGACGAACACGCCCGCGACCTTGTCTGCCGTCTTGGCAATCGGCGCCTTTGTCGCCGCTGCGTCGGAAACCATGCGGATGATCTGGCTGAGCGTGGTGTCCTCGCCGACGCGGGTGGCCTCGCAGCGGAGGAAGCCTGAGCAGTTGACCGTTGCGGCGGAAACGCCGTCGCCGGGGGCCTTGTCGACCGGGACGCTTTCGCCGGTCAGCGCCGCTTCGTTGACGGCGCTTGCGCCGTCCAGCACAATGCCGTCGACCGGAATGCTCTGGCCCGGACGGACGACGAACACATCGCCCTTGCGAACCTGCGTGGCGGGGATTTTGAGCTCTTTGCCGTCGCGGATGACCGTCGCCGTCTCCGGCGCGAGGGCCATGAGGCTTTTGAGCGCGTCCGTGGTCCTGCCCTTGGAGTGCGCCTCAAGCAGCTTGCCGACGGTGATGAGCGTGAGAATCATGGCGGCGGACTCAAAATAAAATTCGTCCATATACGCCATA
>OIZX01000673.1_pt1 | contig 21325 bp, 16 predicted proteins | sample 1588621 | NCBI WGS metagenome assembly OIZX01 (sample SAMN03283276) | human gut metagenome | biome: human-associated habitat; material: feces | host: Homo sapiens | place: Peru | collected 2012 | reverse complement strand
CACGTTCACCCTCATTCAAGAGGCGGCAAGAACGATACGGACAATTATCTTGCAGAATGCGGCGAATGTAACCACAAAAGAGGAAATGTTTCTTATTTGACATGGCTCAAGGTTCACCCCGAATATCCCGTAAACGTTCAAAAACATATCGAATGGTTCCAACAACAAGTCGTAGACGGTAACATCGGCAAAGAATACGATGATTACGGAACAAAAATTAAACAAACTCTTTCAAAAGAATCAAACGGCATTATGGAATTGAAGGTTCTTGATAAAGAAAAAATTGAAGAACTCAGAGAAAGAGCACAGAACGGTGAAAAAGTCAGCGTTTCTGAAGAGATAAAAAAACAAGAAGAAGAACAAGCTGCTTAGCAGATTGAGAAGAGTTTAAAAGCCTCGCAATGCGCGGGGCTTTTTGTTTTGCGTATTGATTTTAAAATCCAAATTAATATTTCTTAACATGCCGAGCAAAAAGCGCAATTATATTTTTTGAGGGTTATTAAATAAACATAAGAAGTGTGTTTTTAGTTTATAGAAAGTGTGTAAGAATTATGGCTATTACTTCAGTTTCAGCGGTATCATTGAATCCGTCAGTACAACAAAATAAGGCAGTTGATAAAAAGGCTGCTCCTGCGGCAGTACAACCGCAACAACCTCAAGCAAACTCAGGTGCTGCTCTTCGTTCATATTTTATGGGTGGTCAAGCAGTATCATTCGGTTTCAACTGTTCAACAGGTTCATTCGTAACAAAGAAAATCCAAGACGTTCCTTGCTGCTGCTGCGGCGGAAGAATGATTTTGCAAAAAGACCTCAGAGCGGTTGCCGGCAGTTTTGCAAAAAATTCAGGTAAGAAGTTAGCCGATAAAATTAACCAAGATAAAGATTATTTCAGAAGCAATCAAGGTGCTATCGCAGGTATGATTGCAACAGAAGCAGCGAAAAACCCCAGACTTGATGCAAAAGGCGCAGTTGCTGCAATTGGTGGTGATTTCAACAACAAATTGCAAAACTATTGCCAAGGTGTTTTGAACAAGACAAGCGAAGTTGCAATGGCTCATTTGGGCGAAAACAACCCTGTTTCACAATTGATTGAACAAGAAAAAACAAAAGTTGCAAAAGGCAAAATCGACAGAATCAGTTTTACTGAAAAATTGGTCGGTATGCAAGAAAAAGGTCAAATTGACCCCGTAAGTTACGAAGCAATTATTAATACAGCAATGGAACTTCCTCAAAATGCTGAAATGGCTCGTAAACACTTCAACAAAATTCAAGCAAAAGACAATTCAGGTATTTTCAACGAATTGTTGAAAGAATCGACACAAACTATTGAACACGTTCACCCGCACTCAAAAGGCGGTCCGAACGATACAGACAACTACCTTGCTGAATGTGGCGAATGCAACCACCCGAGAGGAAATATGTCTTATATGAAGTGGCTCAAGGTTCACCCTGAATACCCCGTAAATGCTCAAAAACATATCGAATGGTTCCAACAACAAATCGTTGACGGCAAAATCGACAAAAAATATGACGATTACGGAACAAAAATTAAAGAAACTCTTTCAAAAGAATCAAACGGCAGAATGGAATTGAAAGTTCTTGATAAACAAAAAATCCAAGAATTGAGAAACCAAGCAAGCCACGGCAAACACGTTGATGTTGCAGCAGAAATCGAAAAACAAGAACAAGAAAAGAAATACAACGAAAAAGACGCTGCATAGTTTGAACAAACAAAATTTAAAGCCTCGAATGAAAATTCGGGGCTTTTTTAATGGTTAAAAAATTTTTGAAAATTACTTTGAAATCGCAATGTCGTTTGATTCGCAAAGTTCGACGAATTGGTTGTATTCATCAGTTATTGTTTCAGTCAAATTCGGAACGGACAATTGTTTTGCGATTTGGATTGCCGAATTGTAGACCTTGATTGCTTTTTGAGCGCATTCTGCTCTGTCGACATTCGGTTGCGCCATCATCTGTTTCATCAGGTTCGTGTAAGTTCTGTACAATTCAACCTGCGGTAGTTCAAGACCGAATTGTTTTGCGGTCAAGAGACCTTTTTCAAGGTACATTTTCGCAGCGGCTGCATCACTTTTCAGAATATTTATTTCCGCAATGAGTTTTTGCAGATAAACTGCTGCGTGATATTGCGAGAATTTCGGATTTTGAGCGACTTCAAGTGCTTTTGTTGCAATGTGCTCGGCATTTTCGGCACCTTCCGTCGCAAGGGTATTCATCGCAATAAAGAGCCATGAAATCAATGCGCCAGTTACGATTTTTTCTTTCGCATAGTGAGTCAATTCTTCGTTAAAGATGCTGTTTGCCTTAGCAAAGTAGCCTTGTTTGAAGATGAGCCAAGCCACCATTAATTTGAACAGGTGTTTGCCGTATTGGTCATTTTGGTCATCGGCATATTTTGCAAATTCAAACAATTTTTCCGCGAGCAAGTCTGTTTCGTTTGAGAATGCAAGATTTAACGCGTAGATGACATTTCGTTTTGTGATAATGTCGGGATTGTTGTACTCTTGCATTTTTTCTGCATTTGCCAACAGGTCGAACGAATCTTTTATTCTGCCCAAAACGGTTAATCCGAGTGCTTTTGCAATCGTTAATTTCATTTCGTAGTCGGGGTTTACGATGTTGTTCATTTGCAAAATTTCAAACATCGCATTTGCCGTGTCGACAGCCTTGATGTTGCCTTGCAATGCGTACAGGTAGATTAAATTCAATGAGGTTTCAAACCACGATGCGAACAATGTTTGTGAAAAATCAGGGTCGTTTTGTTTTGACAAAGCATCTTCCAAAACGGGGATAATATCATTGTTTGCAAGGTTTATGCCCTCTTCGCAATTCCCGATTTTAAAGAGTGCATGCAATTTTCTTGATTTGACAAGCGCGATATCAAGCGGCGAAAGGTCTCCGTCTGCTATGTTCAAAATCGTATCGGCGGATTCGATAACACCGTTGTAATTTGAAACTTTGTAGCACGCTTTTATCATATATCCGCAAAGTTCGATAACTTTCGGTGTATTTCTGCTTTCTTTTGCGTTGATGACTGGTGCCGTGAGGTATTCTATCGCGGCTTGCGGGTTGATTTTGTAAACAATTTTGCCGATTTGTTCAACCGCAGTGAGTTGCTCTTCCGTTAAATCTTCGCTGTTCGGGTCGTAGCCTGAGGAAACAAGCAGTTGTTCCATCGCGGTCGCGTACAATTCTACGTCGCCGAAGTATGCACAAATCGCCGCCGCTTCTTTCCAGTTTTGGATTGCCGTTTCGATGTCTTCTCTGTTTTTGGAAATTAACGGTTTTAACGTCGGGTTTGAAAGCGCATATTGGTTTAAAGTGTAGTAGATTTTTTTGCTGAACACTTTGAATTTCGGATCTTTTTGCGCTCCGTCAAATACGACTCCCCAAGTCGTCATGTTCTTAAATGCGTATTCGTAATCGGAAACTTTTTGAATGAACAATAACTCGGCGAGTTTTTGCAACATTTCTTCCGTTTGATTTTCATCAAGTTCAAGAACTGCGCCAAAGGCTATTTTGTCAAATTTGTAGCCCATAATTGATGCGGCAAATAACCCGTCTTTTATTTCGGGCATTTGGATTGCCTGCAATCTCAAACTGATTACGGAGTCAATATTTGCGGGCGAAAACGGAATCGGTTCGTCTTTTTTGAACTTCATCATATTTTCGTCGATAAACATATATCCGACATCAAAGAGCAACGAAAGGAACTGTTCTACAAAGAATATGTTTCCTTTACCGTTTTCAACGGCGATTTTGTTGACTTCTTCGGGAACGTCGGGGGTATTCGTGTAATTTTGAACAATTTTGATTGTCTTTTCAGCAGACATGTTGTTCAAGTGAATTGTCGTGAAAATCAACTTCGGCAAATCTTCTTCAAAATATGCGCGAGCCGATTTGTTTTCTCTGTATGTTACGATAAGTTTTGTTTCTTGATTTATGATTGCCGATTTTATCAAGTGCGAAATGTATTCAAACGAAATCGAATCAATGAAATCAAAATTATCAATTACAAAAACTGCTTTGTTTTTTGAAATTATTGAGCCTAAAATTTTGTCCAAAAGGTCAAACATTGCTTGCTTGTTTTTGTAAATATCGTCGAAATAGCCTTGCATTGACGGATACAAGAAATTCATAAAGTTTGTGATTTCATGTTCGTCAAGGGTTTCAAAGTTTTGGACAAACAATTGTCTTGTATTTTCGCTGTAAAAAACTTCGATATTCGGATGAATGTCGGGCAGCGTCAACAATTTCAACAATGCATCTCTTATGCAGCCAAACGGTGAAACCTTAATAAGTTCCGAGCCTTCCGCACAAATTGTGACAATTCCCTGTTCGGTTAATTGGCTTGTAAATCCGCTCAAAATCGTGGATTTGCCCATGCCTTCTTCTGCACAAACAGAAACAATAATTTTGTTATTTTCGCCGTGAACTAAATTCGTGAGTTGTTCGGCTACTTCTTCCGCGCTGTCACAAGAAACTTTCTGCTCATCTTCTTCCAAAGGCTCTTCAATTTCTTCCTGTTCTTCTTGTGAAACAGTCGGCTCGGAAACAGGTTCTCCCTGTTCGGGGTCAATATCTTGAATTTCTTCGACTTCAGGTTCTGTCGGCTCTTCGATTACTTCTGTTTCTTCTTGAACTTCCTGTTCTTCAGGTTCAATTACTTCTTCCTCAACAACGGGTTCTTCGATTTCTGAAACAGGTTCTTCCTGTTCCTCCTCAATCGGTTCAATTTCTTCGATTGGTTCTTCTTCGATTTCTTGAACAGGCTGAATTACTTCTTGTTCCGGCTCATCGGTGATTATTTCATCAGAAATTTCTTCAACGACAGGTTCTTCTTCGATAACCGGTTCTTGTTCAAGCGGAGTCGGAATGGAATGATTTGGAGTTTGAACAAGTCTTGAGATTTCATCGTTTTGTTCTTCCGTGTGAGTAACGAGTTCGTCGATAATTTCTTGTTTTGTTTTATTTTTGAGTTCGGTTATTTTTGATTTTGAAACTTTTCGTTTCTTTTCAAAAGTAAGAACTTCTTGTTCAAACGGATTTTGACATTTTCTGCATTCGTGCGCGTCTGGCAAGTTTGCACTATGGCATGCCTCACAATATTTTATTAAAATTGTGCCGCAATTTTGACATTTTTCTTCGCCGAAAGGGTTGACAGTATTACAAGAAGGGCAAAAAACACTTAACCGCATGTTGCAATGCGGGCATCTGATAGCATCTTCTTCTACTGCATTTTTACATTTCGGGCAATATTTAGTCATGAATTTATTCTAAGCGCCTATTCGGGATTTTATCAATCTTGAAAGTTCAAGCAAACGTTTGCTGACTTCTGATTGAGAAATGTTTAATTCTTTCGCTATCTCTTTTTGTTTTAAGCCTTTGACGTATCTTGCAAGATAAATCTCTAAGTAGCACTTTGACGGATTGTCTCCGTGTAAAACACAGACAGCGTCGGCAATTTTTTGGATTAATTCTTTTTTGATTGCCGATTCTTCAATTCCAATTCTGGGATCTTCAATTTCAAAAACAAACTCACTCGGCATCGTTTTGGTGCTTGTGGGAATCGGTGTCGGTTCAAAATGTCTTACGGTTTCAAGAGGAATTTCTCTTGAGTGAATGTATCCGGATGCCGTTCTTTTTAAACGTCCTGAATCTTTCAAAACGCCGATGATTGAAGTGTTTACAACTTTTTGAACATAACTTTCAATCTTCTGAATTGAAGATGAAGAATTGAAGATAATGTATGATTTTTGGTAGGCTTCATTGCAGAAGTCCTCGAGTAAGTCTTCATTACCTTCAAATTTTATATTTGATCTGACGAATTTTTCAATCAGATTTCGTTGTTCATCTACTTGCAATCCCATTAACCGATTCTCATGAGTTATCTGTTAATGAAATCATATCACAAGGCATTACAGAATGTAAACATTTAAAATGTTACAGTTAAAGACATCTTAATAGTTTTACTTCCCGTTTGCTGCTGTACACTTTGAACTGCGCTTGTCGGCAGAGCCGAAGCGGAGATTATTTGTTTAATACTTTGTAATACTGTTGAGTCGATTTCCGTATTTCCGCTCGATTTTAAAATCATTGCATCTTGCAAAGTTCCGTTTTCGGAAATAAGGATTTGGACTTTTGTATTACCCGTTACGCTCACGCCCTTCATCGAGCAGACTTGTCTTTGGATTGCAGATTGAATGTTTTTGCCTGTTGCCTGCAAGTATTGCTTGATTTCGGGATTGCTTGCCATTGTCGCATTTACGCCCCAAGATGTTTTTCTTACGGAAACTGCGGACGGATTATCCGAGAATGCGTTTGCAACGGCTTTGTTCATATCTTCCGTCGTTGCGTTTGACGTGCCTGCTTTCGGAGTTGCGGGATTGGGTTGAATTGAAGAAATCGGAGGTGCGGCTTCTTCTTGCGTAGCATCGGCAGATTCACCTTCTGTCGGCATAGGAAGCGGCGGTTCGGATTCCGTATTTTGAACGTTATTATCGTCAGGAACAACGATTCCGCCTGCGGGTTCTTCCATATCACCCATCATATCAGCGTTTTCTGCCATTGTTTCTTGTTGAGAATTGTTATTGGAGATTATAGTCTTTGCTCCAAAACCTATTCCTGCAAGTAAAACGACTGCCGCGAGTGCAATTACCGCCTTTTTGACGAGGGCTTTTTTCTTAGCGTCGCCGCCTTCTTCTTCGTCCTCATCTTCGTATTCTTCATCTTCATCATCTACGTCGTCTTCGTATTCTTCGTCGTCACCGTAAATGTCGTCGCCGTCGTCAGCGCTCGCTTGTGTGGCTTGCGGTGCGGGCATGCTTTGTTCGGAATATTGTTGTTGCTCTTCGTCCGTGTATTCCTCTTGTTGAGCATATTGTTGTTGGTCAGCATAATTTTCAGGCTCATTCGCGTATTGAACCTGTTCGTATTGTTCATTTGTCGGTTGAGGTGCTTCTTGCGGTTGTTGGACTTGTTGTTGAGCAATTTCATTTTGCTGATTGTATTGCTCTTGTTGTTTTGCGTATTGAAGTTGAAGTTCGTCGTATTGCTTTTGGATTTTTGTATACGGACGGTGTGCATAAGGAGACGGTGCTTGTTTTTGAGGTTCTTCCTCCTCGTCTTCGTATTCCTCATCGTCATCATCTTCGTATTCTTCGTCGTCTTCTTCGTCTTCGTTTTTCTTTTTGAGCAAATTCGTCAAGCCGCTGATTGCACGAGAGAAGATGTTTTTCGGTTTTTCTTCCTCTTCATCTTCATATTCTTCATCGTCATCATCTTCGTACTCTTCGTCGTCATCATACTCTTCTTCGTAGTCGGAGTCGTCGGGTTGAATAACCGGCTGAGGTTGCGCCATACGTTGAGGTGCGTGTTGAGGTTCTTCAACATATTGCGGTTGTTCTTCTGCTTTTTCTTCGTATTCGCTTTGTTGATTGTCTTCGTAGTTTGCGTATTCTTCTTCGTCGTATTCGGGTTCGTTTTGGAAGCCTTCATTGTTGCTGATTTGCAAATCTTGTGCTTCTTCTTTTTCAAATTCGACGTTTTCTTCTTCATCAGGAATGTCGAATACATCATCGTTTTGAACGGTCGGGGCTGCGTTTTGCATTTCTTCTTTTTCTTCATCCGTGATGAATTGAAGTTCCTCTTCCTGTTCTTCTTTGAGTTCTTGTTGTTCGGAGAAGGTTACGCTTGCGGGACGCGCAAAGTCTGCGTCTTGAACGCTCGCGGGACGGACAAAATCTTCTTGTTCTTTTTCTTCATCATCGTCAATGAACACCAAGTCGTCGTCTTCATCTTCTTCAATTACGGGTTGAGTCGGGGTCGTTGGTTTGGATGCGGTTGGCACAGGCATTTCCGTATCTTCATCGTCAATAAGAATGATGTCGTCGTCATCGTCTTCTTCGTCAGAAATCATTGCGCCTTGCGGTCTTACAAACTCTTCGGTTTCCTGATATTCGTTAGTATCTTCATCGGGCATTGTAATATCAGGGATTTCCAAGTCGTAATCTGGCAAAACGGTTTCTTGCGGCGCAGAGTCCTCAATTTGTTGTTTCGGCTGCTCAATAGCGTCACCGTCGTAGTATAAAAGGTCATCTTCCGAGTATTGTTTTTGAGGGGTTTCTTCAATCGGCTGAATAACATCTTCAACAACTTCCGCGGGTTCGTCTATCAAAATGTCGGGTTCTTCGAGTTCGCCAAGCGGTGCGAGGGTGTCAATGTCGCCCAAGGTGCCGAGTTCCTCCTCGCCGTCAAGAGATAATAAATCGCTGTCGTCGTGAGAAAGTTCTTCCGTAATCGGTTGGGTTTCGTTTTCGTTTGACAATGTCAAATCTTCGCTTGCGGCAGGCTCAAGGCTCAAATCCGCGTTGCTTTGAGTTTGTTCTTCTTCGTTGTCGTCAAGAATTACAAAATCATCATCGTCAGATTTTTCGGGTTCATCGTTGATAACGAGATTGTCGTTTTCGTCCTCGTCGTCGAGAATAAGCATATCGTCATCCGCTTGCGGTTCAACGCTTTTCGGCGCAGTCGGCTGTTCTTCGTTATCGTCGAGGAGAATTAAGTCGTCATCATCTGATTTTTCGGGTTCTTTTTTGTCATCATCAAGAAGAACAAGGTCGTTGTTATCATCCTCGTCATCGAGAATAAGCATATCGTCATCCGCTTGCGGTTCAACGCTTTGCGGTGCTGTCGGCTGCTCGTCGTTATCATCAAGAAGAATTAAGTCATCATCGTCAGATGTTTCGGGTTCGTTATTGATAACGATATTGTCGTTTTCGTCTTCGTCGTCGAGAATAAGCATATCGTCATCCGCTTGCGGTTCAACGCTTTTCGGTGCAGTCGGTTGCTCGTCGTTATCATCGAGAAGAATTAAATCGTCTTCGTCTGATGTTTCGGGTTCTTTTTTGTCATCAAGGACGAGTAAATCGTCATTTGATGTTTTGTTGTCCTCGTCGAGAAGAACAAGGTCGTCGCTATCGTCATCGAGGTTCAAAATATCGTTGTTATCTGAAGATTTCGGTTGGGTTTCTTCTTTGTTTTCGTCAATGAACAATAAATCGTCGTAATTTTCTTCTTCAACATTTTGTTTTTGGGCTTTTTCTTCTGCGGGAGTGTTGAGAATTGCCATCGGGTCGATTGCGACGGATGCGTTTAACGGAGTAATGTTGATTTCCGAGATGTCGTCGTCCGAAACATTGATGATTTCATCATCTTTTGCCGCAGGCAACGGTTTTACGTCATTTTCTTCTTCGTAGTCCAAAAGACTTGATGCCGCCAAACCTTCTGCTGCAATATTTTTCGGAATCGGAGCGGGTTCGGTTTCTTTGTATTCGTCATCTTCGTCGATTATGTCGATATCAACCGCGTCGAAGTGGATGAGTTCGTCTTCGGAAATTTCGTTGGTGTCTTCAAGTTTTGTTGGTGCAACGTCGTTTTGTTTGGTATCCAAAAGGTTTAGTTCATCATTTTGCGTATCGGTTTCGGCTTTTTCGTCTTTTTCGTCTTCGTCAATGTAAACAACACCGTCCATTGCGGTCGGAAGTTCGTTCTTTGGTTCGGGAACTTCCAATTGCGGAAATTCGTTGTCTTTTTCTTCTTCGTCGTTCAATAAAAGAAGGTCGTCTTCGGGTTCGTCGAGAATTTCAATTCTGTCCTCGTCATCGTTTGCAAAGTCAGGTTTATCAACGGTTTTTGTTTCTTCGCCCAAGAGCAGACTTTCGTCCGAAGCGCTCATTTTTTGAGTATTTAATCCGTCGAGTTCGTTTTTGAAATTGGGAGTTTCTTCTTGTTCTTTTTCGAGTTTAAGTTCTTTTTCGACCTCTTCTTTTACTTCTTCTTTGATTTCTTCTTTCAAATCTTCGAGGACTTTATTTTCAATTTTTTGTTCAATTTCGTCCGTGTCGGTAATGATTTTTGTTTCGTTTTCGAGAGTGTCCAAACCGTCGGATAAGTCTTCCGCGTAGTATTTCGGGTTTATATTTCCTGTCGGCTTCGGAGTTTCTTTTGCTTCTTCCTTGTGTTGTTCTTTTTCGGTCAAAATTGCATCAATAATGCTTTTCGGTGCGGCTTTTTGGGCTTCGCCGAGAATGTCAAAAATCTCGCTGTTGTTGTTTTTGTACAACATTTGAAGAGGGTCTTCTATCGCCGAGCGAATTGATTTTTGTTGATTTTGCTCATCTTCTTCGTATTCATCGGGTTCTTTGTCGATTTCAATAGTAACCTCTTTGAAGTTTTTGTGTTTTTCATCGTTTACGGCAGCTGCTCCGACAATGTCTAATGTACTGTCGTTAAAGACTTCGGGATATTTTTGAGTTTGCTTTGCAATCGTTTCGTAGTCGAAAAATTCCGTAAGCACATTTCTGCATGCCTTGCATTCAATCAGGTGGAGAAGAAGTTGTTGCTTGTTGTCGTCGCTGATTGTGCCGTCAAGGTAATCAATAAAGTATGATGCGATTTCCGAGTGATTTTCGTTTGTGAGATGCAAAGGTTTTTCTTCGTTGAGCATTTCTTCAAGGACTGTCGGCGGCTTGAGTTGAGATGTTTCCATTACAAAATAGCCGTCAATTTGTTTTGTCTTGTCGACTTTGTTTCCTTCAATGCAGCCTATAAATTTGACATTGTGTGTGATTTGATTATAGTCCGCAACAACGTACATATCGGGGATAATTCCGTACATACTGTGCTTTTTTGGGATTAAAACGTAATTGTCGTTTGCAACAGGCAAAACATCAATAAATCTGCCTCTGCAATGCAAATCCGTAAATTCAAATTCCTTGTTAATCGGGAAAATTTTGTACAAGTTTCTTGAAATATCGACTTCTATGCCGTGTAAAAACAGATAGTCGGCAAGCGCATCCAAGCACAACAGCGCTTTAAATGCTCTTTTTCTGGACTTTTGGTCATCCATTTTCGCGCAAATTTTTCGAGCGGTCTCAAGTCCTTTGTGTGTAACTTTATATTCAATATCACTTGTTAATGTCATCTTTATATCCCTTATTAATAAATATTATGTTCTATTTATAGGAGGGAATACGATTTTTTTTTATTCCGAAAAAATCGAATTTGTGACATTTTTGTTACATTACGGTTCAAACTGCGGATAAGAACCCGTTACGACTATACGGTTTGTTATTTTTCCTGCTTTTTCAATAGCGGATGCGATGTTTTTGTCCGTTACATGACCTTCTAAGTCAAGGCAGAAGTTGTATTCGCCCATTTTCTTCTTCGAGGGTCGAGATTCTATGTACATAAGGTTAATGTTTTCTTGGTCAAAAATATTCAAAACTTTAACAAGAGAACCGGGTTCGTTTTTAACAGAGAAAAATATGCTCGTTTTAGCGTTTTCCGTTGTGGAAAGCGGTGTTCTCGTCAATAAAATAAATCTTGTTTTATTGTCCTTTTCATCGTTAATTTGTTCTGCGAGGATGTTTAAGTCGAATTTTTTCGCCGCAATTTTGCTTGCGATTGCGGCATATTCTTTTCCTTTTTCTTTTGCCTGTCTTGCTGCTTCACTTGTAGAGGCGGCTTCCAAAACCGTTACTCCTTTGAGGTTTTCGCAAATGTAGCCGGAACATTGACCCAAAGCTTGCGGATGAGAAATGATGTATTTGATTTCGGACGGATTTTTTGCTTCGGACATAAGACAATGGCTGATTGGAATTACTGTTTCTGCCGTAATTTTAAGGTTTTCGTCCTCTAATTTTACAAGATTGTCAATCGTTTCTCTTACAATTCCTTCGATTGAATTTTCAATCGGCAAAACTGCAAACGCGTTTTTGTCGTTATCGACGGTTTTTAATATCGCTGTAATCGGATTTAAGGGAATTTTTTGCTCAACTTTTATATCGTATTTTGCAACGAGTTGCTCCATTGCTTGTTGAGCGTATGTACCTTCAGGACCTAAAAAATATAATTTTTCCGCATTTAAAATATTCATTTTACACTACTTTGTTATTCTGATAAAATTATTTTAACATAGCATTGTGTTTTGCGGAAATTTTATTTTGAACACGTTGTGATTTGAAAATTATGACTGTTAAAATCAACTAACTGTAAAGGATTTGAAATGAGCGAAATTAAATTTGGTACAGACGGCTGGAGAGCCATTATTGACAAGGATTTTACCGATAAAAACGTAACTCGTGCATCTTATGCGATTGCAAAATACGTCCTCGATAATTTCGGTATCGAAAAGAAGATTATTATTGGATTTGACCCTCGTTTGAAAGCGGATTATTTTGCAAAATTGTGCGCGGACGTTTTCAAAACGGTCGGCTTCAAAGTTTTGTTGTCGGAAAAAGTAGTTCCGACCCCTGTTTTGGCGTATTCCGCAAAACATCAAAACGCTTGTGCCATAATGTTTACGGCATCTCACAATCCTCCCGAATATTTGGGTATGAAATTTATTCCCGATTATGCAGGTCCCGCAACTAATGAAATTACCTCGGAAATCGTTGCAAATATTGATAAAGAAGTCGCAACAAAGGATTGCGGTTCAATCGAAACCTTCAATTTCGTTCCCGATTACATCAAACACATAGAAAAATTGGTCGACTTCAAGAAAATCGCCGAAAGTGGCTTGAAAGTCAATTACGATGCACTTCACGGTGCAGACGGGCTTGTTCTTGTTGATTTGTTTAAGAAGTACGGAATCCCGTGTGATGCAACGAATTTGAACTATGACCCGAATTTCGGCGGAAAACTTCCCGAACCTGCGGAAAGATTTTTGGGCGAACTTAAAGAAAAATGTAAAGCGACAGGTCATATCGGTTTCAGCAACGACGGTGACGGCGACAGATTTGCTTTAGTTGACGAAAACGGTAACTTCGTTACTGCAAATGAAGTAATCGCGATACTTTTGAAACACTTAAAGGTTAATAAAAAGGTCTCGGGAAAATTGGTCAAAACCGTTGCAGGCAGTTTGATGCTCGACATTTACGCAAAGAATTTGGGTGTTGAAGTCGTTGAAACTCCCGTTGGCTTTAAATGGGTCGGAGAGGCAATGAGAAAGCACGAAACCATTATCGGCGGCGAAGAATCCGGCGGTTTGAGCGTAAAAGGTCATATTCCCGAAAAAGATGGCATCATTGCGATTTTGCTCATCTGTGAAGCGGTTGCTTACACGGGAAAATCAGCGGTCGAACTCCGCAAGGAAATCGTAGACGAAGCGGGCTGCTTATTCATAAACAAGCGCAACGATGTGAAACTTTCGAGTGACGAACTCGTTAAATCTGCGCTTGAAAAACTTAAAAGCGCCCAAAACATTGGCGATTTCAAAATTGTTCGCAAAAATGATGCCGACGGTATCAAACTTTATCTTGATGACGATGTAACAAGCATTTTGGTCAGAAAGAGCGGAACAGAGCCGCTTTTGAGAATTTATTTTGAATCTGACAGCAACGAAAAAATTCAAGACTTAATTGAGAAAGTCGATGAATTAATCAAATAACAAAAAGCCCCGAACTCAATCGGGGCTTTATTTTTTAAGTTTTACTTATTTTTTTTCAACGATTTTCTTAAATGCGTTCAAGTCGTCGATTGTATCAATTCCGACCGAGTCGTAAACAACGGGCGAAACCTTGATTTTCATTCCGTTGTACAACGCGCGAAGTTGTTCAAGGCTTTCTGCCTGTTCGATTTTCGGTTGTTCAAGTTTAATCATTTTGAACAAGGAGTCGCGTCTGTATCCGTAAATTCCGATGTGCTTGTAAAAATCAGCGATGTCGTAATTTCTTTCGTAAGGAATTTTTGAACGCGAGAAGTACAAAGCGTAGTTATTGCAATCGAAAACGACTTTTACCATGTTGGGGTCTTCCTTGTCATCTTCTGCTCGAACAAAAGTGCAAAGGGTTGTGATATCTGCATTAGGGTCGTTTTTGAGGTTGTTAATGACTTCTTCAACGCAAAGAGGGTCAATCAGCGGCTCGTCCCCTTGAAGATTTACGATAATGTCGAAATCGGGGTGACGTTCCGCAACTTCCGCAATTCTGTCGCTTCCGCATTTGTGATTTTCCGAGGTCATTTCAACGTCCGCGCCGAAAGATTTTGCGGTGTCAAAAATTTCCTGATTATCCGTTGCGATAATGACTTCGTCAGCACCCTTTACGGATTTTGCACGTTCCCAAACCCATTGAATGATTGGTTTGTCGCAAACTTTGATAAGCGGCTTGCCGTTTAATCTTTTTGAGTTATATCTTGCAGGGATGATAATTGCTGTTTTGCCCATTTTAGTCCTCTCTTTCCGCGACAAAAGCAACCCATTCTTTTTCTTGGGTTTTTTCTAAAATTTTTAAATTATTTTTAACAAGAGCGTCATATACTATTTCGGCTTTTTCGTCCAAAATACCGCTCAAAACGGCTTTTCCGCCGATTTTTAAAATTCTTTTTATATCGGGCATAATGTCTCTCAAAACGTTATGCAAAATATTTGCGGCGACAAAGTCGTAGGTTTTGTCTTTCAAAACGTCGATAGTTGCTGTTTGAAAGTTTATTTTCAAATTATTTTTCTCGGCATTTTCTCTTGCCGTGATAACCGCAGTTTCGTCGTTATCAACCGCATCCGCGGTTTTTGCGCCTTCCATAATTGCACACATTGCCAAAATTCCCGAGCCGCAGCCGACATCTGCTATCGTATCGCCGTTTTTGACATATTTTTCAATTGCTTGAGCGCAAAGTCTCGTAGTTGCGTGAGTTCCTGTTCCGAAAGCATTCCCCGGGTCAAGCACGATAACTTTTTCGCCATTTTTGGGCTTATAATCTTCCCAACTCGGACAAATTACGATTTTATCCGTGATATTAGTGGGTTTCCAATGTTCTTTCCATTTCTTTGACCAGTCTTCATTGGGTTGCACGGTAATCGTTATATCCCATGTGCCGATATCTTCGTTGAAAATTTGTTTTTCAATCATTTCGTCGCGCTTTTGGTGGAAAAATGTTTGAACATTGTCAAAGTCCAAATCTTCGTCGGTAACGTATGCTTTTACGACGTCATAGACCGCTTTTGTGAGTTTTGTTTTCTTAAATTCTTCAACCGCGGTAATTATCCCTTCGCATTCAAAATTTTCCTGACAAATGTCACAGACAATATCTGCGCAAATCGGGTTAATTTTTATCGCGATTTCTCTGTAAGTTTTCATTTTACAAAAACGCCTTTTGTTCTGAACTTGTCATAACGTTTGTTTCTGAGTTCGTCAGGAGTCAACTTCATGAGATCTTTAAGGTTTTTAACGATTTTCTTTTTAAGATTTTTTGCGGTTGTGTCGGGGTCGTAATGCGCTCCGCCTTGAGGTTCTTTTACGATGTCATCAATGATGTCGAACTTCAAAAGGTCGTCTGCCGTGATTTTCAACGCTTCTGCCGCTTTGTCGGCAAGTGATGCGTCGCGCCACAAAATTGATGCGCAACCTTCGGGTGAAATTACCGTGTAATATGAGTGTTCAAGCATCAAAACCTTGTTTGCAACTGCAAGTCCCAATGCGCCGCCCGAGCAGCCTTCACCTGTGATAACCGCAACAATCGGCACTCTTAATTTTGCTTGTTCCGCAAGGTTTACGGCAATTGCAGTACCTTGAGCGGTTTCTTCCGCTTTAATTCCGGGGTAAGCACCGGGGGTGTCGATTAAAGTTACAATCGGAAGGTTAAATCTTTCCGCGTGTTTGAACAATCTCAACGCTTTTCTGTAACCTTGAGGTTGAGGCATTCCGAAGTTGTGAACGAGGTTTTCTTTCGTGGATTTTCCTTTGAAAGTTCCGATGAGCATAACGGGGATGCCGTCGATTTCGCAAGGTCCGCCGACGATTGCTCTATCGTCCATACCTTCTCTGTCTCCATGAAATTCTATAAAATTTTCAGTCATCTTGTCGACAAAATCTTGAAAATTCGGTCTTTCGGGGTGTCTTGCGATTTGTATTTTTTGAGATGGTGTCAAATTTGCATACAATTCTTCCGCAAATTCTTCCGCCGCTTTTTCAAAGTTTTTTATTTCTTCTGTCATGTTTGATCCTGATTTTTCGCTTGTTTTCTTTAATTCTTCTATCTTATCTTTCAACTCATAGAGTTGTTTTTCAAATCTTAGCATTAACATTTTTTATGCCTCTTTTTTAGTTTGGGATTTTTCTTTTGTCTTTTTTTCTTTTTCTGTTGTGTGATGTGTGTGTAATTTCAATACTTTCGAGATGTTTGCTTTCAAATCTTTTCTTGCCGAAAGAATATCAATTTGTCCGTATTTCATCAAATATTCCGCGGTTTGGAAGTCTGACGGCAAACTTTGTTTGATTGTTTGTTCAATAACACGTCTGCCTGCAAAACCTATTCTCGCGCCTTGTTCGGCGATAATTACGTCGCCTAATGTTGCGAAACTTGCCGTTACACCGCCGAAAGTCGGTTCTGTCAAAACGGTTATGTACAAAATGCCTGCTTCATTGAGTCTTGCAACCGCGCAACTCGTTTTTGCCATTTGCATCAAACTTAACGCGCTTTCTTGCATTCTCGCACCGCCTGATGCTGTTACCGCAATCATCGGAATTTTCTTTTTAAGTGCGTGTTCCATTGCGAGAGTAATCTTTTCTCCGACTACGCTGCCCATTGAACCGCCCATATATTCAAAGTCCATAACGGCTGCCATTACGGGAATGCCGTCGATTTTTGCAGTTCCGCATTTTACTGCTTCATCAAGGTTCGTTTTTTCTTTTGCTTTTTTCAATCTGCCCGCATAAGGCTCTGTATCAACAAATTCCAACGGGTCTGTCGGCAAAATGTTATTAAACATTTCTTTGAAAGAGCCTTCGTCAAAAAGTTGCTTAATTCTTTTTTCGGAATTTATACGGAAGTGGTAGTTACATTGCGGACAAACGTCCATATTGTCTTCAACATCTTTTTTAAGAAGTTGAGCATCGCAGTTGTAACATTTTACCCACAACTTGCTGATACTGTCGTCAATTTGTGTTTCTTCCAAATCTCTGTGTGCGATTTGAAGTTCTTTTCTTTTATTAAACCAATCTTTTATTGTCATATTAATATTTCACTTTCGGTTAGATTTTAACAAATTTTGCGCGTCCGTGCAAAAAAGTTACATTTTTTCGGGCGCACTTGCTCCGATGAGGTTCAAACCTGATTTAAGAACGTAAATCGTTGCTTGAACCAGCGAAAGTTTCGCTTTAGAAAGCTCTTTATCATCAGATAAAATTCTTACTGCCGCGTAGAACTTGTGGAAAGTTGCGGCGAGTTCTTTTAAGTATTTAGTGAGCAAATACGGTGTATAGTTCGTTGCTGCGTGAACTACGACCGTTTTATACTCGTCAAGTTTTTCTATTAATTTTTGAATTTCTTCTGCTTCTTTTTCATCTTTCCATAAAATTTCAAGATTTTTTGCAGTTAAATTTTCAAAATATTCGTCAGTTTCTTCTTTTGTAAAGATAGGCGGAAGAGATGTCTTTTCAACCGTATCGTGTCTTTCGCCGTGGGCATTTCTTATAATCGAACAAGCCCTTGCGTGTGCGTATTGAACGTAAAATACGGGGTTTTCGTCAGTTTTGGACTTAGCGAGTTCGACATCAAATTCTAAAGTTGTGTCAATATCTCTCATAATCATCCAAAATCTCGTTGCATCAACACCGACTTCGTCAATCAATTCGTCGAGAGTAACCATTTTTGTTCTTTTGCCCATTCTGACCTGTTCGCCGTTAACGGAGAGGTTTACGAGTTGACCCAAAAGAACGATTAAAGAATCGGGGTTGTAGCCTAATGATTGGATTGCGGCTCTCATTCTCGGAATGTAGCCGTGGTGGTCTGCGCCCCAAATGTTTATTAATTTTGAAAATCCGCGTTTTAATTTGTCGAAATGGTACGCGATATCTGCCGTAAGGTATGTATAAGCGCCGTCTGTCTTTTTGATTACACGGTCTTCGTCGTCGCCGTATTTTGAAGATTTGAACCAAAGCGCGCCTTCTTTTTCGTACAACATACCTTGTCTGTCCAATTCGTCAAGGCACTTTTGAACGTCTCCTCTTTCGTGAAGCGAGGTTTCAAAATAGAAATTGTCGAAATGAGTTTCAAATTTTTCAAGAAGTGCTTTTTGTTTGCCGAGCATATCTTTTTTTGCGTAAAGAGAAAGAATTTTGTGTGTTTCTTCATCTGCTTCTTCTCTGTTTTCTTTCGCAATTTTTTCGGCAAGTTCGGGGTGGTCTTTTACAAAGTTTTTCGCACAATCAATCAAATAATCCCCTGTGTAATAAGCCTTTGCCTTTGTGTCAACTTCGGGAAATTTCGCATCAATGCCCATTTCCTGCAAAACTCTGATGTACAAAGAACGTCCGAGGTTGTTAATTTGGTTGCCGGCATCGTTTACGTAATATTCTTGGAACACGTCGTAGCCCGAGAATTTCATAACGTTTGCGAGGGTGCTTCCTACCGCAGCCCATCTTCCGTGACCGATGTGGAACGGACCTGTCGGGTTTGCGCTTACATATTCGAGAATTATTTTTTCACCGTTTCCGACATTATTTTTGCCGAAGTCGGTTTTTTTGTTCAAAATATCTTCTACCGTTGCGCTGAGAACAGCGTATTTTGAAGAATTTTTGATTTTGAAATTGATAAATCCGCCAACAATATGAACCGTGCAGTTTTCGAGTTCTTTTGTGTCATTTTCGGGTGCTTCTTCTCTTTCCATAAACTTAACAATGCTTTTTGCCGTGTCAATCGGGGATTTTCTCGTGAATCGGCAAAGACAAGATACGTTTACTGCAATGTCGCCAAAGTCTCTGTTTTTAGGAACTTCCGCTTTAAATTCGGGAAGATTTGCTTCTTCCGAATTTCCGAGTTCGCCTGCCGCAATCGCTGATTTTACGGCATTATTTATCAAATCCAAACATTCTTGTTTCAACATAACTTAATTCTCATTTCTGTGTTCAATATAAACATTTTATCATAAAAATAAATCGTCAATATTTTGTCGAAAAGTCTTGTCTTTGTTGCTGTTTAACAAATTAAACATTTTTTGCTATAATTTTTCTATGAATATAAAAATAATTGCGGTCGGAAAAATAAAAGAAGATTACGTCAAATCTGCGGTGAACGAGTACATCAAAAGGCTCTCGCCGTATTACAGGCTTACTGTTACGGAAATACCCGCAGAGCAGATAAACGACGAGTCTTTGGCGGAAAAATACAAAGAAACCGAAGGGGATAAAATTCTTTCCTCAATCAAGCCCGACTCCTACGTCATTACCTTGGAAATCCTCGGTAAAATGCTTTCTTCGACCGAACTCGCTCAAAAACTCAAAGATATTACAAACTCCGGTGTCGGAGAACTCGTTTTTATCATCGGAGGGGCAAACGGTTTGCACAAAAAGGTCTCTGACAGAGCGGATTTTAAACTTAGTTTCTCAAAATTAACCTTTACTCACCAACTTATGCGAATGATTTTGGCAGAACAAATCTATCGTGCATCAAAAATCAACGCTCACGAGCCTTATCATCGTTAATGAGTATAACAATGGTCGTGTTCTTCGCCGTTTGAGTGATTGTGTTTTTGCTTCATATCGAGCAAAATCGCCGACGTGTCTTTAATAAGCCCGATTGACCAGCGCAAAATCAAAACACCGCCGACAATTCCCATTATCGGGTCGAGGAAAAACCATCCGAGAAATTTTCCCGCCAAAAGTGCTATGATTGCAAGCACGGAGGTTAATGCATCCGTCAAAATGTGCAAATATGCTGCTTTGTAGTTGTAATCTTCTTCCTTGTCGTGATTTTTGTCTTTTTCTTCCATTATCAAAAGGCAAATTCCGTTGACGACAAGCCCGATAACCGCAACCAGCGCTGCCGTGTCAAACTCGATTAACAGCGGATTGAAAAATCTGACGAGAGATTCGCCGATAATCCATAAGCCTGTAACACCCAAAAATAACGAACTTGTATATCCGGCAAGGGTTGAGATTTTGCCAGTTCCGTTCGGAAAAAGTTCGGAATCTTTCAACGCGTTAATTAAAATATACGCGGAAAATGTTATCGTTAGTGCGAATGCGTGTGTTCCCATGTGCCATCCGTCCGACAATAATGCCATCGAGTTTGTGAAATATCCGAATGAGATTTCCGCTATCATTGTTATTAATGTTACTATAATTACTATTAATGTTTTCTTCGCGTTGTTTTGAATGTCGATTTCGTGATGATGTGCCATTATCGTAACTCTTTCATTTTGTTGATAATTTCTTCTATTACGTCGTGCTTTTCCTGTTCGGAACAATTGTTCATACAGTCTTGCAAATGATGTGCCGCAACTATTTCCCAGACGCTTCTGAGCGCTGATGATGCCGAGGAAATTTGATGCAGAATTTCCATACACCCACGGTCTTCTCCTATCATTTTGTTTATGCCGCGCACCTGTCCTTCGATTCTATTGAGCCTTTTTGCAAGGTCCTCGTTTGTATTATTTTTTCTGCAAGACATTTATTTCTCCTTAGGGTATACCCCCTACCCCTATCATATAACTTTTGAAAATTTTGTCAAGCGGAGAATTTGTAAAGATTGGTTATTATTGAGGAAATAAGGATTGCGGAATTTCTATAATGCTTTATACTCTAAAAGTCAGTTGTTTGAGGTGTTATTATGAAGAAATTATTGTTATTGTTGGTGCTTGTTGTTATTGCAATGCCTGCTCAGGCGGGATTTCGTCCGACGGAAGAAAATACAGTTGTAACATTGGATAAGGTTTTTAAAATGCCCGACGATTCGTATGTTACGATTATCGGCAATATTGTCAAACAGGTGGGTAAAGAAAAATATTTGGTAAAAAGCGGAAACTCAACGATTGTCGTGGAAATTGATGACGAATTGCTTTGGAATATTGATGTTACTCCGAAAAATCAGGTGAAAATTACAGGTGAGGTCGAAAGAGATTTTCGCTCGGTCGAACTTGATGCGTCAAAAATCGAAATTATAAAATAAATAATATTGTCAAAGTTTTGTTTTTAAGTTTTTGTAATAGTTTAAAAAACAGGCTTTGACAATTTTTATGTTTGTTTTATTATGAATACAGAAGAAACCAATTTGATAGAATAGAAATATTCTATATGTTTGGCATGTCTTTTGTTTGACAGAAACATAGAAGGTGAAAACATGGGAATCAAAGGAAAAGTAGATAAAATGGTAGTAATGGCATGTGAAGAATGCAAAGAAAGAAATTACACCACTACTAAAAATAAGAAAAACAATAAAGAAATATCGAAACGTACAGTTTATAATTACTTAGAGCGCATGAAAAAGGCATATTCAAAATATGTGAAATAAGATGCTGGGAGGATAGTGG
>OIZX01000671.1_pt1 | contig 21405 bp, 15 predicted proteins | sample 1588621 | NCBI WGS metagenome assembly OIZX01 (sample SAMN03283276) | human gut metagenome | biome: human-associated habitat; material: feces | host: Homo sapiens | place: Peru | collected 2012 | reverse complement strand
CTTACCTGGAGCTGCTACGAAGGTAAGGATAAGCCTTGTGGCGTTTGTGGTACCTGCATAGACAGAAAAAAAGCATTTGAAGAAAATGGTGTAGAGGACCCTGCACTTAGAAAGGAATAGAAATGGCTGGCAGAAATAGTGAAGAAACTAAGGATTTAACCTTACTTGGAAATAAAAATGTAAAATACAAGGATGATTATGCTCCAGAGGTATTAGAAACCTTTGTAAATAAGCATCAGGATAATGATTATTTTGTTAAGTTTAATTGTCCTGAATTTACAAGTCTTTGCCCTATTACTGGACAGCCTGACTTTGCAACTATAACTATAGCTTATGTTCCTGATGTAAAAATGGTTGAGAGCAAGTCACTGAAGCTTTATCTTTTCAGCTTTAGAAATCATGGAGATTTCCACGAGGACTGTGTAAATATTATTATGAAGGACTTAATTAAGCTTATGGATCCTAAATATATTGAGGTTTGGGGGAAGTTTACCCCAAGAGGAGGCATAAGCATTGACCCATACTGCAATTACGGAAAAAAAGGTACAAAATGGGAGAAGATAGCCTTTGATAGAATGGCAAATCACGATATGTATCCTGAAAAGGTTGATAACAGATAAGTGCAGGTTAAATGTGCTTTATGGTTATAGCCATTAAATAAAAAAATAGCAGTATTACCAATATATATAATGACAAAAAGTGGATTTAGTTATAAAATAGAAGGGATATTTATTTAGTTATCGTATTAATAAAACCAAGGAGATTTTTGTATAATGGAAAAAAATCAGGAAAAGATAATATTGACAGGCGACAGACCTACAGGAAGATTACATGTAGGACATTATGTTGGTTCATTAAAAAGAAGAGTTGAATTACAAAATTCAGGTAAATTCGATAAAATATATATAATGATAGCAGATGCACAGGCACTTACAGATAATGCTGACAATCCAGAAAAGGTTAGACAGAATATTATTGAGGTTGCACTGGATTATTTATCCTGTGGACTTGACCCGGCTAAATCTACATTATTTATACAGTCACAAATTCCAGAGCTTACAGAACTTAGTTTTTACTATATGAATCTTGTTACAGTATCAAGATTACAGAGAAATCCTACTGTAAAGGCTGAAATTCAAATGAGAAATTTTGAAGCAAGTATACCTGTTGGCTTTTTTACTTATCCAATTAGTCAGGCGTCTGATATTACAGCCTTTAAAGCTACAACAGTTCCTGTTGGAGAGGATCAGCTGCCTATGCTTGAACAGACTAAGGAAATTGTTAGAAAGTTCAACTCGGTATATGATGAAGTATTAGTAGAGCCAGAAATACTTTTGCCAGACAACAAAGCCTGTCTTAGACTTCCAGGCACAGACGGAAAGGCTAAAATGAGTAAATCATTAGGAAATAGTATTTATCTTGCGGATACTGAAGCTGATGTTAGAAAGAAAATTATGAGTATGTTTACTGATCCTAACCATCTAAGGGTAGAGGATCCGGGAAAGGTAGAAGGAAATCCAGTATTTATATATTTGGACGCATTTTCTAAGCCGGAGCATTTTGCTGAATATTTACCAGAATATGCTGGTCTTGATGAGCTTAAGGCTCATTATATGCGAGGGGGACTTGGTGATGTTAAGGTTAAGAAATTCTTAAATGCAGTTATTCAGGAGGAATTATCTCCGATTAGAGCAAGAAGAAAAGAATTTGAGAAGGATATTCCGGAAATATATAACATTCTCAAAAAGGGTAGTGAAGCAGCAAGAGAAAAGGCAGCGGCTACATTGTCGGAAGTAAAGAGTGCTATGAAGATAAATTATTTTGAAGATATGGAGCTTATAAAGGCACAGAGTGAAAAATATGTAGGTGAGAACTAAGGGGCTGGCCAAGAATAAGAAATGATTTTTTTGTAAAGCTACAACTGGTAAGGCGACTTACTCTTATGAAGATGAAGGTTCAAGCTTTCTAGTTTTTCTAATAGGGTGTATAAAAGATAGTTGATTTTAAATAATGTCAGGCAAAACTCGCGTTGAGGTTTATAGAAGGACTATAGACTTCTACGCTCAGACATTGCCTGACATTATTACATTATCTTTTATACACCCTATAAGTAAAACACGAAAGCTTTCTATACATCTTCATAAGAGTAAGTCGCCTTGCCAGTTTCAGTTTTAGGCAAAAAAGATAGTATGGCTGGTTTGAAAACTTAGAAGGTTATCTAAATATTTTTATAAAGGTAAGTCAATTTGCTGGTTTTGATTTTGAACAAAAAAGATATGTAATAAAATTTGAAAAATGATAGTATTGTATTATATTGTAAATTATATTGCAAGAAATGATAAAGACTGTATTTTATAATCACATTATAGAAGCGAACAAGAAAAAAGGTATATAGGTTTTATAAACACAAGGTATTATTGTGCAATAGCAAAAAAGTTAAATGGAGGTATTTGAAATGAATTACTCAGCAATTTATCACAGAAGCGACGAAAATTATTGTTATCCATTAGATGAAAACAGACTCTTTATTATGATTAAGACAGGCTATGATGTGGATAAGGTCATATTATATTATGGAGATCCATTTTCACACGGTATAGCCGGAGGACATGAGAACTGGGAAGGAACACCTGTAGAAATGGACAAGTGTGTTCACTTAAAGTATCACAAATTATGGCAGGTAGTTGTAGAGCCACAGTTTAAGAGATGTAAATATTACTTTGAAATTCATAGTGGTGAAGAAATAACCTGTATGATGGAAAATGATTTTTATCCAAAAAGCCATATGGAACATACTGGAGCAACCGGTCAGTTTTTTATGTTTCCGTGGATGAATGACAGCGATATTGTAAAGGTGCCAGAATGGGTAAAGGATACAGTATGGTATCAGATATTCCCTGAAAGATTTTGCAACGGAAATCCTTCAAGAAATAACCAATATGTAAAGCCATGGAAAAGTGAAAAGGTTAAGTTTGACGATTGGTATGGTGGTGATATTGAAGGTATAATCTCTAAATTACCATATATAAAGGAGCTTGGTATTACAGGCTTATACTTAAATCCGATTTTCCTTGCAAGCTCAAATCATAAATATGATACAACTGATTATGAGCAGGTAGACCCCGGTTTTGGTGATGATAAGGTGCTTTCAGAGCTGGTTTTAAAGGCACATCAGATGGGAATAAGAGTTATGCTGGACGGCGTATTTAATCATTGTGGATATATGAATCCAATATGGCTGGATGTTGTTGAAAAAGGTCCAAAGTCAGAATATTACGATTGGTTCTTTGTAAATAGCTGGCCATTTGAAAAAAGATACGACACAAGAGATGGAAAGTTTTATTCCTTTGCATTTGCAGCAGGTATGCCAAAGCTTAATACAAATAATCAAAAGGTAATCGATTACCTTACAAGAGTATGTCTTTCTTGGGTTGACAAATATGATATAGACGGCATTAGATTTGATGTAGGAAATGAAATTTCCCACACCCTTTTAAAGCATTTAAATAAGTCATTAAAGACAAAAAAAGCAGACTTTTATTTAATGGGAGAATTATGGCACGATTCTGAAACCTGGCTCAAGGGTGATGAATATGATGCAGTTATGAATTATCCATTAGTAAATAGTGTTACAGACTTCTGGTTAGAGGAAAAATTTAACAACAAGGAATTTGAATATGCACTAAACCGTTGCTACAACTTATATAGAAGACAACAGATGGAGGTTGCCTTTAATCTGTTTGATTCCCACGATACAGATAGAATCATGCACAGAGTAAATAACAATATAGATGAATTGTATCAGCAGATGATATTATTATTTACTGTTGCAGGCAGTCCTTGTATCTACTATGGGACAGAAATTGGATTAGAGGGAAGTTTTGACCCTGACTGTAGAAGATGTATGCCATGGGATGAAATCGAAGCTGGCAAATATAATGACAGAATAGAATTTATAAAGAGAATAATAAAATTAAGAAAGGATATAGGGGCTTTTAAGGAAATAGATATAGAATATATTTATGACATTGATAATGATAAGGTTTTACATTATGTAAAAAAAGATAGTAGTGGACATAAATATCATATTATATTAAACTGTTCTAATAAGGACATATCATATAATGTAGAGGGTAATATTTTACTTTCTAACAAATATGAAAATGGCTTAATTTTGAAAAATGGAGCAGTTATTTATGGAGAAGATAAAAACAACAATTAAGCAGTTTTTTTCTAATAAAAAGAATATAATCGGTATTGGAGCAGGGGTACTTACAATTTTTGTTATTATTTTGATTGTTTTTATAATCAGAGGTGGAAATAGCTCCACCTCTGATTTTGATGAAGCAAGGACTACTGAAGCAAAGACCACAGCTAAAGAAACCATTACAGATATTACAACCAAAGAGACCACAACAGATACTACAGACCAGGAAACAACTAAAAAAGAAACAACAGAAGCAACCACAAAGGAAACTACGACAGCTGCAGAAGTTACTACTGTACAAGAAACAACTACATATCCACCGGTTGTAGCGCCAAACGGCTCAAATATTGGAACTGTTCTTCCAAATAAGGGTGTAGCAACTATGGCTTTTGTGGGAGATATAAATTTAAGTGAAAAAATAGAAAATTATTACAAACAGTCAGGTCTTGACGGTTTTCTGTCAAAAAATCTTCAAAACATTTTTTTAAGCTCAGATATATTCGGAATTAATCACGAATATGTTTCTTCAGATGCGGGAGATGAGCATAAGGTGGATTATGAAATATGGTACTATAAAAATCCTACCAGCAGACAATATATTTTAAATAAAATGGGAGTAGATGTTGTAACCTTAGCAAATAATCACACATTGGATTATGGTGTTGAGGGCTTAATTGACACAATGAATTCTCTTAAAAGCAGGAATATTGCTTATGTAGGCGCAGGCAATAATTTAAAGGAGGCAAAATCAGCATATATAAAAGAAATAAATGGAAAGAAAATAGCTGTTCTCGCAACTAACAGAGTTGTGCCAAGAGTTGATTGGTACGCCTCTGACAATAAGCCAGGACAGATGACCTCCTATGAAAGCACAGACAGGTTTGGTATGCTTAAGGAGGAAATCACCAGACTGAAAAATGTAGAAAAATGTGATATTGTGGTGGTGTTGCCGCATTTTGGAGAAAATAACCAGCCTGTTGTACAGGAATATCAAAAGGTTGTTGCCAGAGGATATGTAGATGCAGGTGCAGATATTATTATAGGCTGTCATACCCATACACTTCAGGGTGCAGAAATCTATAAAGGAAAATATATTTTTTATGGTATCAGCAACTTCTTATTTGAAAATTATAGGGTAGATTCTGCTGTTGTTCAGGCTGCACTTGATGAAAATAATAATTTAAAGGTTAAGCTGGTGCCTTGTATCAGTCAAAACTATCAAACTATTGATGTAACAGGAAATGAAGCAAAAAGAATTTTCCTTGAGATAGAAGCTTTATCTACAAATGTTAGGATAGAGGATGACGGAACAGTTAATATTAAAAATTAGTCAAAACTATAAAAAATCTTTTAATATTGGGCTATGTATGATATAATTAACCAGTATGTACTTAAAAAGAAAGGGTTTATTATAATATGGATGATGAAACAAGCCAGATTACAGCCCAAAGACGCAAGAGAATAAACAGGATGAAGAAAGCAATAATAATTACAATGTCTGCACTTATTATTGTGCCTATTATTTTGTGCATAATACTTACTGTAAAAGTATGCAGTCTGGAGAATAAATTAGATGAGCTTATCCGGGCTGAAAATCAGGACAAAGTTACTGCCCTGGTAAGTGATAATCGAAAACAAAGCACAGCTGGAAATCAAAATGAGGCAGCTACAGACTCTAAATGGAAAAATAGTTCAAAGGAAAAATCCGAAGCTGAAAAAACTGCAGATTTAGAAAAAGAAACTACTGTAGTGACTAAGGAAGATTTGGATAAACCAGGCTATGGAAAAACAGTATGTCTTACCTTTGATGATGGACCTAGCGAAAATACAGAAGCAATATTAGATATACTGGACAAATATAAGGTAAAGGCAACCTTCTTTGTTATTGGAAACACAGATGAACTGGCAGACAAAAGATATAAGGAAATAGTAGAAAGAGGACATTCCATAGGATTACATACCTATTCTCACGATTATGAATATATATATGCTTCTGTAGACAATTTTGTTGAAGAAGTAAATAAAATTCATGATTTAGTATATGAGGCTACCGGCGTAGATACAAGGTTATTTAGATTTCCAGGAGGAAGTGCTAATTACACAGTTGACAAGATAGATATACATGAATGTATAGATTATCTTAATGAAAACGGGTATACATATTTTGATTGGAATGTATCTAGTGGCGATGCTACAGGCAAAGAACAGACCGTAGAGATGCTCATGAAAAATATTGAAAATGATTTATATAAGTTTGATACAGCTGTTATTCTTATGCACGATTCGGTGTATAAAAAAACAACAGTTGAAATGTTGCCGCAGCTTATAGAAAAGCTTATAGGCGAGGGTTTTGAAATTAAACCAATAGATGAGAGTATTACCAAAATACAACAAATTAGAGACAATAAATAAACGGAGGTATATATGAGCTTCTTAAAAGAATTTAAAGATGATTTAGCACAAGCAGCAAAAGAACTGGTATCGGAGGATGAAACAGAAGTGACTACAAAAAAACAAAGCAAACCTAAAAAAGAAAGAGAATCAGAGGAGAAAGTTACTTTGAGTTCATCAGAGGAAGAAATGGAAAGTCTTGACTTAGATAAAATCAATAGTGTATTAGATGCTGTGGATGAGGAAATTGCCAGTGGTGATTTTAAAATAAGTGATGACGAAGAAAATAATAATGATGCAACTGTAGATTTTGATGAAGAGGATGATCAAGAAGCAGAAGTTCAGATTGACGAAGACGAAGCCAATGATATACCTGAAGCATCAGAAAATGTAGAAAATCAGGAAAACAGTTCTCTTGCACAGAATATATCAAAGCTTATGGAAGAAGAAGACATAGTTATGGAGGAAGATAAAGTGAAAGCTGAAATCAATGAAACAGATAATAGCCAATTAGAAGAAAAGGCAGAAGATATTAAAGAAGAAGATGTAGCTAGTGATGAGGTTACAGACATTACAAAGGGTACTACAATTACAGGTAGTATTTCCTCTACAGGCTCAGTAAATGTTTATGGAAATATTACTGGTGATATAAGCTGCAAGGGCAAGCTTACAGTTACTGGTACTGTAAAGGGTACCTCACAGGCGAGAGAAATTTTTGCAAATAATGCAAAAATTGAAGGTGATGTAAGAAGTGATGGAACAGTTAAGGTTGGAAATGGAACAGTTATCATAGGAAATGTTTATGCAACAAGTGCTGTTATAGGTGGGGCTATAAAGGGCGACATCGATGTACATGGACCAGTTGTTGTTGACAGTACAGCAGTAGTTAAAGGTAATATTAAGTCAAAATCAGTTCAGATTAATAATGGTGCGGCTATTGAAGGCTTCTGTTCACAGTGTTATGCTGAAATTGATTACAAGTCATTGTTTGATGAAACATTTGGTGACTAGATAATAAAACGAAAGGACATATTCCAAAATGAGTGAATATAAGAGAATTATATTAAAGCTTAGTGGAGAGGCACTTGCTGGAACAAAGAAAACAGGCTTTGATGAGGAAACAGTTGTCAGAGTTGCAAAGCAGGTTAAAGTTTTAGTTGATAAAGGGATTGAAGTAGGCATTGTAATAGGTGGTGGAAATTTCTGGAGAGGCAGAACAAGCGAAAAAATAGATAGAACAAAGGCTGATTCTATAGGAATGTTAGCAACAGTTATGAATTGCATTTATGTTTCAGAAATTTTCAGAACAGAAGGTATGATGACACAGGTGCTTACACCTTTTGAATGTGGCTCGTTTACAAAACTTTTTTCAAAGGACAGAGCAAACAAGTATTTTGGAAAGGGTATGGTTGTTTTCTTTGCCGGAGGAATTGGCAATCCCTATTTCTCAACAGATATGGGAACTGTGCTTAGAGCTATTGAGGTTGAGGCAGATGTTGTGTTATCAGCAAAATCTATAGATGGTGTATATGATAGTGACCCGGCTAAAAATCCTAATGCTAAAAAATATGATGAAATATCAATAAATGAGGTTATTGATAAAAAGCTTGGAGTTATTGATTTAGCTGCTTCTGTTTTGGCAATGGAAAACAAAGTACCAATGCTTATATTTGGATTAAATGAAGAAAACAGCATTATCAATACAGTTACAGGCAAGTTTACAGGTACAAAAATAACTGTTGAATAATTACAGGTGTAAACATCTTATTTTACAAAAATGTATTATTAAAATATGAGCAAATAAAAATTGGAAGAGATTGAAAGGATAATAAAAATGGACGAGAGATTATTAGAATTTGAAGAAAAAATGGAAAAAAGCCTTGATGCTTTAGCAAGTGAGTTTGCAACAATAAGAGCAGGCAGAGCAAATCCTCATGTATTAGATAAGTTAAGAGTTGATTACTATGGAACACCTACACCATTCCAGCAGGTAGCAAATATTTCAGTTCCAGAAGCTAGAATGATTCAGATTCAGCCTTGGGAAGCAAGCTTAATCAAGGAAATGGAAAAGGCAATTTTAAATTCAGATTTAGGTATTACACCAAACAATGACGGAAAGGTTATTCGTCTTGTATTTCCAGAGCTTACAGAGGAAAGAAGAAAAGAGCTTGCAAAGGATGTAAAGAAAAAGGGTGAAAATGCGAAGGTTGCAGTTAGAAATGTAAGAAGAGATGCAAATGACTTATTCAAGAAGCAGAGTAAGGCAAATGAAATTTCTGAGGATGAAGCAAAGGCTTTAGAGGATGAAGTACAAAAGCTTACTGACAAGTATGTTGCACAGATTGAAAAAGCAGTAGAAGATAAGTCAAAAGAAATTTTAACTGTATAATCAAATAGGAACATTATTTATGGCAAAAAGCGAGATTGATATTAGCAAATTAAATATCCCAAATCATATTGCTATTATTCTTGATGGCAATGGAAGATGGGCTAAAAAGAGAATGATGCCTAGAAATTATGGTCATGCAAAGGGTGCTAAGGCAGTTGAGCAAATATGTGAAGATGCGTATAACATAGGTATTAATTATCTTACAGTATACGCATTTTCTACTGAAAACTGGAAAAGACCCAAGAATGAGGTAGATGCACTTATGAAGCTTTTGTCAGACTATCTTGAGGATAGTTTAAGCAGGGCTACAAAAAATAATATGTGCGTTAAGGTTATTGGCGATAAAACAGCTCTTTCAATAGATTTGCAGAATAAAATAGAAAAATTAGAAACAGTAACTAAAGATAATACAGGCTTACATTTTACAATAGCATTAAACTATGGCAGCAGAGATGAGATAGTTCGTGCTATAAAAAAAGTTGCTGCAGATGTAAAAAATGAAAAACTTGGTGTTGAAGATATTACAGAGCAGGTATATTCAAATTATCTTGACACTAAGGGGATTCCAGACCCGGATTTATTAATCAGAACCAGTGGTGAGAAAAGACTTTCAAATTATTTGCTGTGGCAGCTTGCATATACAGAATTTTATTTTACAGATTGTCTGTGGCCGGACTTTGACAAAAAGGAGCTTTTAAAGGCTATAGTCGAGTATACAAAAAGAGATAGACGATTTGGAAAGGTCAGCCAACAGGAGGAAGAATAATGTCATTAAAAAAACTAATGAACAAATCATTTTTAACAAGAGCAATTAGTGGAATTGTTCTTGTTATTATAATACTAATTGCAGGAATTATAGGTAAGGATGTATTATTTGGTCTTACAGCTGTAATTTCTCTTATTGGATTATTTGAATTATACAGAGTTGTAAATATTGAAAAATCATTATTAGGATTAGTAGGATATTTATCGTCAATAATTTATTATGGAGTAATTAGATTTACAGATGGCAGCTTTGTTGTTCCAACAATAATAGGTATGATTTTATTATGCCTTGCTGTTTATGTATTTACATTTCCCAAATATGAAACACAAAAGGTTTTAATGGCTATATTTGGCGTTATATATGTTCCTGTGCTTATGTCATATTTGTATCTTATAAGAATGACAAATGACGGAATATATACATTTTGGTTAGTATTTATTGGCTCCTGGATTTGTGACACCTTTGCTTATCTTACAGGTGTAACCTGTGGAAAGCATAAAATGGCACCAGTGCTTAGTCCTAAAAAATCTGTAGAGGGGGCTATTGGCGGAGTTGTAGGAGCTGGTGTAGTTGGTGCAATATATGGAGCAATAATCGGACCTTACTTAAAGTCAGTCAGTCACCCGGTAATAGCCTTTGCTGTAATGTGTGCAATCGCAGGACTTGTTTCAATGGTAGGAGATTTAAGCGCCTCAGCCATTAAGAGAAACTATGAAATTAAGGATTATGGAAAATTAATTCCAGGACACGGTGGAATATTAGACCGCTTTGATAGTGTTATTTTTATAGCACCTGTTATATTTTATGTATTATTGTTGTTTAGTATTTAGATTTAACTTTAACTTATTTCTGCACTATTTAATATTAGTAGTGTAAGGATTTATAAAACACTTGTATATGTTACAAAGTGAGGTAATTTTATATGAAGAATATAGCTATTTTAGGCTCTACAGGCTCTATTGGTACACAGACCTTAGATATAGCAAGAAAAAACAAGGATATAAAGGTTGTAGCATTAGCTGCATACAGAAATATTAAGCTGATAGAAGAACAGATTAGAGAATTTAAGCCTAGTCTGGTGTGCATATGGGACGAAGCTTTAGCAGGTGAGCTTAAGGTGAAAATAGCCGATACCAATACTAAGGTTCTATCAGGTATGGAAGGTTTAATTCAGTGTGCCGTACAGGATGAGGTAGAGGTTGTAGTTACTGCTGTTGTTGGAATGATAGGTATAAGACCAACTATAGAGGCTATAAAGGCAGGCAAAGACATTGCTCTTGCAAATAAGGAAACTTTAGTTACTGCCGGTCATATTATTATACCAATGGCAAAAGAATACAATGTGAAAATATTACCGGTAGATAGTGAGCATAGTGCTATATTTCAGTGCTTAAATGGAGAAAATAACAAAAAAATAGAAAGAATATTGCTTACTGCATCAGGTGGACCATTTAGAGAAAGAACCAGACAGGAAATGAAGAATGTTAAGGTTGAGGATGCACTAAAGCACCCAAATTGGTCAATGGGCAGAAAGATAACTATTGACTCAGCAACAATGGTAAACAAAGGCTTAGAGGTTATGGAGGCTAAATGGCTTTTTGGTGTAACCTATGATATGGTAGAGGTGGTTGTCCAGCCACAAAGTCTTATACATTCTATGGTAGAGTTTGTTGATGGCAGCATAATGGCACAGCTTGGCACTCCGGATATGAGATTACCGATACAATATGCTTTGTTTTACCCGGAACGAAGAATATTAGACAGCAAGAGAGTAGATTTTAAAACACTTAGAAGCATTGATTTTTATGAGCCTGATATGGAAAATTTTGTAGGCTTAAAATTGGCTTACAAGGCAGGAAAATCAGGTGGAAGTATGCCTACAGTATTTAACGCTGCTAATGAAAGAGCTGTTGCTAAGTTTCTAGATAGAAAAATTGGATTTTTAGATATTACAGATATTATTGAAAAATCTATGGAGAACCATAAACTAATAGAAAATCCTAATTTGGAGGAAATATTACAGGTAGAAGCTGATACTTATGAGTTTATAGAGAGTAGGTGGTAATTTTGAGTATATTATTGGCATTAATAGTTTTTAGTATATTGGTATTTATACATGAGTTTGGTCATTTCCTGTTAGCGAAGAAAAATGGAGTAAAGGTTATTGAGTTTTCGATAGGCTTTGGACCAAGATTATTTTCCTTTGACAAGGGCGAAACAAAGTATTCATTTAAGATTATACCATTTGGTGGTGCCTGTCAGATGCTTAATAAGGATATGATTTCTGAAGAGGAAATGAAAAAAGAGGATTTATCCCGTTCCTTTGAAAGCAAATCAGTATGGGCAAGAATGTCTATTGTTTTAGCTGGACCTATATTTAATTTTATATTAGCATTTGTTTTAGCTATTATTGTTATTGGTACAGTAGGCTATGATAAGCCTGTTGTTACAAATGTAGGCGAAGGCTCTAGTGCAATGGAGGCTGGATTAAAAGAGGGAGATATTATTACAGAATATAACGGAACAGGCATTACTATTTCAAGACAGATAGTTCTTGAAGATTTTGTTAATCCTTTATCCGATAAGCCAGTACAAATCAAATACGAAAGAGATGGCAAGGAGTATGAAACAACCATAACACCAGAATATATTGAAAGATATATTATAGGCTTTTCTTATTCTTTGACAAAGGAGGAGGTAAAGCTTTCTAAGCTGGTTAAGGGAGGTCCACTAGCAAATGCAGGTGTTAAAGAGGGCGATATTATTGTTGGAATTAATGGTACAAAAATAAGCAATGGTGAAGAGTTAAACGAGTATTTTACAAAAAATCCGCTTACTGGTGAAAATGTAACTGTAACTGTAAGCAGAGATGGAAAAGAAGAAGATTACTCAGTAACTCCAATGGTTACAGGCAGCTATTCACTTGGTTTTAACTATAACGAAAGCAGAGTAAAGACCTCTGCACTTGGAGTGTTAAAATATAGCTGTGTAGAGGTTGGCTACCAGGTCAGCACAGTATTTAAAAGCTTAGGAATGTTATTTACAGGTCAGGTTACTGTAAAGGATTTCTCAGGACCAGTTGGAATTGTAGATTATATTGATACAGCTTATAAGGAAAGTAAGCCAGACGGAGCATTATATATTTTTTTAAATATTGCAAATCTTACAATGCTTTTATCTGCAAATTTAGGTGTAATGAATTTACTTCCTATACCAGGCTTAGATGGCGGTAGATTTTTATTCCAGGTAATAGAGGTTATATTTAGACGACCAGTAAAACATGAAGAGTATTTCCATCTGGCAGGAATGATATTGCTTATGATTTTTGCTGTGTTTATATTGTTTCAGGATATTTTTAAATTATTTTAACCGTAGGTGACGAAATGTATAGGGATAATACAAAAGTAATAAAAATTGGCGACAGAGTAATAGGTGGAGGAAATCCCATCCTTATTCAGTCTATGACAAATACAAAAACAGAGGATATTGCTGCTACAGCAGCACAAATAAATGCTTTAGCTGCTGCTGGCTGTGATATTATCAGATGTGCCATACCAAACACCTTAGCAGCAAAGGCTTTATCTGAAATAAAAAAACAGATAAGTATTCCTTTGGTTGCAGATATTCATTTTGACTACAAGCTGGCAATACAGGCTATGGAAAATGGTGCTGACAAAATCAGAATAAACCCAGGCAATATAGGCAGTATTGAAAGAGTTAAGGCAGTAGTTGATGTTGCTAAGGAGAGAAATATACCAATCAGGGTTGGTGTAAATAGTGGCTCTTTAGAGAAAAATATTTTAGAAAAGTACGGTAAGGTTACTGCTGAGGGTATTGTAGAAAGTGCTATGGATAAGGTTAAAACCATTGAAGACTTAGGCTATGACAATTTAGTTATTAGTATTAAGTCCTCAGATGTAATGATGTGTGTAAAAGCACATGAATTAATAGCAAAGGAAACAAATTATCCGCTTCATGTTGGTATAACTGAGGCAGGTACCCTGTATTCAGGCAACATAAAGTCATCTATTGGACTTGGCTTAATATTAGGTCAGGGAATAGGCGATACAATAAGAGTATCTCTTACGGGTGACCCATTAGAGGAAGTAAAAACTGCAAAGCTTATACTTAAAACTCTGGGACTTAGACAGGGAGGCATTAATGTTGTATCCTGTCCAACCTGTGGAAGAACACAGATTAATCTTATTGATTTAGCAAATAAGGTTGAAAATATGGTTACAAAATATGACAACCTAAATATAAAGGTAGCAGTTATGGGCTGTGCTGTTAATGGTCCAGGAGAAGCCAGAGAGGCTGATATTGGAGTTGCAGGCGGCGTAGGCGAAGGCTTACTTATTAAAAAGGGCGAGATAATAAAAAAGATGCCAGAAGATGAATTACTTGGTTGCTTAGAAGAGGAACTTAAAAATTGGAAAAATTAAAAAGATTTGAAGAGGTATTTCCAGAGTTAAATCTGGAAATACTTGTTTCTGGACAAATTATAAAAGAGCTTTTTTCTAATGTAGTGGTTGAAAAGATAACCTCCAACAGAGAAAAAAGACACATAAATATATATATTAGAAGTAAAAAGTTGATTGAACAAAAGGACCTTTTAGTAGTTGAAAGAGCCATTGAAAATCAGCTTTTTTCTAATACTGGTATTACTGCGGTAATACACCCGACCTTTGAGCTTTCAAAGCAGTACACACCAGAAAATTTATATGTATCCTATAGGCAGAGCATATTAGATGAGCTTAGGGATACAAGTATTATTATGTATAATATTTTTAAAAAAGGAAATGTAAAATTTGCGGATAATAATACCTTAAATATTGAAGTAGAGGATACCCTGCTTAACAGGGCAAAGTTAAATGAACTAAAGGATACATTAAAGAAAATATTTACAGATAGATGTGGAATTGAAATAAATGTTGCGTTTACAATGGTAGAGGCAAAATTAAATAAATTTACTAAGCAGAATGAAATTCTTGAAAAGAATGAAATTAACGAAATTTCAAGACACTTAGAAGAAATTGAAATAGAGGAGCATAAGAAAGAAGAAGTACAAAAGAAATTAGAGGAAAATAAAAGCAGCAAAAATGGTGCCACAGAGGCTAAGGCAGCCCAGAGTGATAATAATTCAAAGGACAATAAGCCAAAGGATAGCGAAAAAGCAGCAGAGGGAAGAGATAACAGCAAGGGCAATAATGGAAATAAGCAATACAGTGGCTATAGAAGGGAAAGAACTCAGACTAAGGAAGAAAATCCTGATGTTATTTATGGCAGAAGCTTTGAAGGAGAGTTTATTTCTCTGGCCGAGGTAAATGCTGAAACAGGTGAGGCTGTAATTCACGGTCAGATAATGAAAATTGAAACTAGGGAAATCAGAAATGAAAGGACTATAATTACCTTTGCAATTACTGACTTTACTGATTCCATTAGTGCAAAAATATTTGCAAAAAATGAAGATTTGGTAGCTCTTTTAGAGGATTTAAAAGAGGGTGCTTTTATTAAAGTCAAGGGTATGATTATGTTTGACTCCTACGATAAAGAGGTTTCAGTTTCTTCTATTGTAGGTATAATGAAGCATAAGGATTTTAGAAAGAAAAGAGCAGATAATAGTGTTGAAAAAAGAGTAGAGCTTCATTGCCATACGAAAATGAGTGATATGGATGGTGTTTCAGATGCAGGCAGTATTATTGCCCAGGCAATTAATTTTGGACATAAGGCAATAGCCATTACTGACCACGGCTGTGTCCAGGGCTTTACTGAAGCACTTCACGCTATTGATAAAATAAAAGGAAAATACAAGGCAAAGGGAGAAACTCTTGATTTTAAGGTTATTTATGGTGTAGAGGCATATCTGGTTGATGATTTAAAGGATATAGTTACAAAGTCAAAGGGTCAGTCAATAGATGATACTTATGTTGTATTTGATATTGAAACCACTGGTTTTTCAGCTTTAACAGACAGGATAATAGAAATTGGTGCTGTAAAGGTTGAAAATGGTAAAATTACAGAAAAGTTCAGTACCTTTGTTAATCCTAAAATTCCTATTCCATATAGAATTGAGCATTTAACCGGAATAAATGATGAAATGGTAATGGGAGCAGAAACTATAGATGTAGTTTTGCCAAAGTTTTTGGAATTTTCCAAAGGTGCAATTATGGTTGCTCACAATGCTGACTTTGATATGAGCTTTATAATGCAAAATGCAAAAAATCTAGGAATAGAATACGATGTTACCTATGTAGATACTGTAGCCTTAGCCAGAGTGCTTATTCCTTCCATATCCAGATACAAGCTGGATAATGTTGCCAAGGCATTAGGAGTTTCTCTTGAAAATCATCATAGAGCTGTAGATGATGCAGGCTGTACTGCAGAAATATTTGTAAAATTTGTAGATATGCTAAAGCAAAGAGAGGTCTTTGATTTAGACAAAGTCAATGAATTTAGTAAGTCGACAGTAGAGTCAATAAAAAAACTGCCAACACATCACGCTATTATTATTGCCTGCAATGAGGTTGGAAGAATTAACTTATACAGATTGGTTTCTGACGCACATATAAAGTATTTTAGCAGATTTCCAAGAGTACCTAAAAGTGAGTACCTTAAATATAAAGAGGGACTTATTATTGGCTCTGCCTGTGAAGCAGGAGAGCTTTATCAGGCAGTTTATGGTGGAAAAAATGATGCTGAAATAGCAAGACTTGTTAATTTTTATGATTATTTGGAAATCCAGCCACTTGGAAATAATATGTTTATGGTAGATAAGGGCGAAACTACTGTAGAGGGGCTGATAGAAGTAAATAAGCGTATTGTAGAGCTGGGTGAAAAGTTTAATAAGCCTGTTGTGGCTACCTGTGATGTCCATTTTCTGAACCCGGAGGACGAGGTATATAGAAGAATAATAATGTCAAATAAGGGCTTTGATGATGCAGATAAGCAGGCACCATTATTCCTTAGAACTACAGAGGAAATGCTTAGTGAGTTTACATATTTAGGAAGTGATAAGGCACACGAGGTGGTTATCACAAATACAAACAAAATTTGTGATATGGTGGAAAATATTTCACCAGTATTCCCGGATAAAGCACCACCAGTTATTCCAAATTCAGACCAGACACTTAGAACTATCTGCTATAATACAGCACACGATATGTATGGAGATAATTTACCAGAGGTAGTTACTGAAAGATTGGAAAGAGAGCTTAATTCGATTATTTCCAATGGTTTTGCGGTTATGTATATTATTGCCCAGAAGCTTGTGTGGAAATCAAATGAGGACGGATATTTGGTAGGCTCAAGAGGCTCAGTTGGTTCGTCCTTTGTAGCTACAATGGCAGGTATAACAGAGGTTAATCCTTTAAGACCACATTATTTATGTAAAAAGTGTCACTATGTAGATTTTGATTCAGATGAGGTAAAGCCTTATGTTGGTGGTGCAGGCTGTGATATGCCTGATAAAAACTGCCCTGTTTGTGGTGAGCCATTAGAAAAAGCAGGCTTTGACATTCCTTTTGAAACCTTTTTGGGCTTTAAGGGAAATAAGGAGCCGGATATTGACCTTAATTTCTCTGGTGAATATCAAAGTAAGGCACATGAATATACAGAAGTTATTTTTGGAAAGGGACAGACTTTTAGAGCAGGAACTATTGGTACTGTGGCAGAAAAGACCGCTTACGGATATGCAATGCACTATTTTGAAGAAAGAGGCATTACAAAAAGAAGATGTGAGTTAGAAAGATTATCAAAGGGCTGTGTAGGTGTGAGAAGAACTACAGGACAGCACCCTGGTGGAATTATAGTTCTTCCTTATGGTAATGAAATATATAAGTTTACGCCAGTACAAAGACCTGCGAACGATATGACTACAAAAACAACTACGACCCATTTCGATTACCACTCAATCGACCACAACCTGCTAAAGCTTGATATTCTGGGACACGATGATCCTACAATGATTCGTATGCTGGAGGATTTAACAGGACTTGATGCAAAAACTATTCCTTTAGACAACAAGGAGGTAATGTCCTTATTTGCTTCCACAGATGCCTTAGGAATATCTCCGGAGGATATAGATGGCTGTGAGCTAGGCTCTCTTGGTATTCCAGAGTTTGGTACAGATTTTGTTATACAGATGCTTAAGGATACAAAGCCAAAAACCTTTTCGGATTTAGTTCGTATTTCAGGACTATCGCATGGAACTGATGTATGGTTAGGAAATGCCCAGACACTTATTGAAGAAGGAAAGGCAACTATTTCTACTGCCATTTGTACAAGAGATGATATTATGACATACCTTATTAATAAAGGAATGGACTCAGAGCTTTCCTTTACTATAATGGAGTCTGTTCGTAAGGGAAAGGGACTAAAGCCTGAATGGGAGGAGGCAATGCTTCAAAATGGTGTTCCAGATTGGTACATATGGTCTTGTAAAAAGATTAAGTATATGTTCCCTAAGGCACACGCAGCAGCCTATGTTATGATGGCATACAGAATTGCGTATTTTAAGGTATTCTATCCACTAGCTTACTATGCAGCTTACTTTAGTATCAGAGCCTCAGCCTTTAACTATGAGTTAATGTGTCAGGGTCAGGAAAAACTTTTGTATTTTATGGCAGACTATAAAAAGCGTAATGATTTAGGAGAGCTTTCTCAAAAGGAGCAGGATACTCTTAAGGATATGAAGCTGGTTCAGGAAATGTATGCCAGAGGGTACAATTTTACAAAGATTGATTTATATACAGCCCATTCAACAAGATTTCAGGTAGTTGGCGACAGATTAATGCCGTCCTTTAATACTATTGACGGAATGGGTGATAAGGCGGCAGAGGCAGTAGTAGAAGCAGCAAAGGATGGTCCGTTTTTATCAAGAGATGATTTTAGAGATAGGACAAAGGTAAGTAAAACAGTTATAGATTTAATGAATAATTTAGGCCTTTTTGGAGATTTACCAGAAAGCAATCAGCTTTCTCTATTTGATTTTTAATATTTAACAAAATAATGTTAGCACTCAATTTAATTGAGTGCTAATTTTTCCTTGACATCTGGATAATAAGTGTTTACAATACATAGTATGTGATTTCAAAATATATTGAAAATAATTTTATAGTGAAAGGAAGTAACAATTATGGCAACAAAAGGTAGTCTTTCAATTAACAGTGAAAATATTTTTCCAATTATAAAAAAATGGTTATATTCAGACCATGACATTTTCTTTAGAGAGCTTATTTCAAATGGCTGTGATGCTATTACAAAGCTTAAAAAGCTAGAGATTATGGGTGAATACCAAATTCCAGAGGATAATGAGTTTAAGATTGAGGTTTTAGTAAATGACAAGGATAAAACTCTTACATTTATAGATAATGGTCTGGGTATGACTATGGAGGAGGTAGATGAGTACATTAACCAGATAGCATTTTCTGGTGCTGCTGATTTCCTTAACCAATACAAGGACAAGACTAATGAGGATCAGATTATAGGTCATTTCGGTCTTGGTTTTTACTCTGCATTTATGGTAGCTGACAAGGTTACAATAGATACACTTTCTTACAAGGAGGGTGCAAAGCCGGTTCATTGGGAATGTGACGGTGGTACAGAGTTTACTATGGATGAGGGCGACAGAGCTCAAAGAGGTACAAAGATTACTTTATTCCTTAATGAAGATAGTCTTGAGTTTGCAAATGAATATAGAGCAAAAGAGGTTATTACAAAGTATTGTTCATTTATGCCAACTGAAATATATCTTACAAACGAAACTGCCGAGGAACAGTTTGAAACTATTGACTTTGAAGAGGTTACAGATAAGGATACAGTAGTTGAAACTATTGTTGAGCCTGCAAAGACAGAGGAAAAAGAAAAGGAAGACGGCACAAAAGAGGTTGTAGAGGTAGCTCCAGAAAAGAAGAAGGCTAAGATTAAGAAAAGACCTGTAGCCTTAAATGATACAACTCCTCTTTGGACAAAGCACCCAAATGATTGTACAGAGGAAGAATACAAAGCATTTTATATGAAGGTATTCCACGATTTTAAAGAGCCACTTTTCTGGATTCATTTAAATATGGATTACCCATTTAACTTAAAGGGTATTTTATATTTCCCTAAATTCAATAACGAATATGATACTCTTGAAGGTACAATAAAGCTTTACAACAATCAGGTATTTATTGCTGATAATATTAAAGAAGTTATTCCAGAATTTTTAATGTTACTTAAGGGTGTTATTGATTGTCCTGATTTACCTCTTAATGTATCAAGAAGTGCACTTCAAAATGATGGCTTTGTAAAGAAGATTTCAGACTATATTACAAAGAAGGTTGCAGATAAATTATCAGGAATGTGCAAAACTGAAAAAGAGTCTTATGAGAAGTATTGGGATGACATTAATCCATTTATTAAATTTGGCTGTATTAAGGACGAAAAATTCTGCGAAAAGATGAAGGATTACATCCTATTTAAAAACCTTGACGGCAAGTACCTTACACTTCCGGAATGTTTAGAGGAAAATAAGGAACATCACGAAAATACAGTATTCTATGTAACCGACGAGGTTGCACAGGGTCAGTATATAAAGATGTTCAGGGATGAAAATATGGACGCTGTAATATTAAAGCACAACATCGACCAGCCATTTATTTCACATCTTGAGCAGAAAAACGAAGGCGTTAAGTTCTTAAGAATTGATTCTGACCTTACAGACAACTTCAAAGAGGAAACAAGTGAGGCTGATAAGGAAGCCTTTGAAAATACAACTAAGGAGCTTACTGAAATATTCAAAAAAGCATTAAATAATGAAGCTTTGGAAATAAAGGTAGAAAACCTAAAGGACGAAAATATTTCATCAATGGTTACATTGTCAGAGGACAATAGAAGAATGCAGGATATGATGAGAATGTACGGTATGGCAGGTATGGATCCATCAATGTTTAGCAGCAAATTAACATTAGTGCTTAATGCTAAAAACAATCTTGTTAAGTTTATTCTGGATAACAAGGACAATGAAAATGTTCCTATGTTCTGCGAACAGTTGTATGACCTTGCTGTAATAAGCCACGAACAGCTTACACCAGAGGCAATGACTAAGTTTATAGAAAGAAGCAACAAGATTATGCAGCTGCTTTGCGATAAATAAAGGCAAGTAAATAATGAAAGACAAATAAGAACGAATAGACCTAGTTAGTATTAGAAAAGTCAAGGAGATGAAGGCTCCTTGACTTTTTGTGGTTGAGGGTTTAAAGTGATTTATACAAAGTAAAATTTGTGTAAAAACATTGCAAAGAAAAAAACAAAATGGTATAATTTTCCATAGATGATACGATTTATTTAAGTAGGGCAAACTTATAGAAATATAAGGACGCAAAGCTAGAAGCCGTCAAATTACGGTAGTTCGGTTGCACCAGAGGTTTTCTTCTTGTGCAACCGTTTTTAAATATGCGATAAGCGAAATTTAAAACGAGGTATCATAAATAGATTTAGTTAGGAGATTAAAATCATGAATGAACAAAATCAAAACATTTTTTCAAATGTAAACAGCAAACAGTATCTTAATAATCTTTTGGCATTAGAAAAAACAATTAATAAGAGCAGAAAAAATAAGCCTGTCAATGATGCTGTCATAAAGATAAATGGAGTAGTGGTAAGTACACAGCA
>OIZX01000668.1_pt1 | contig 21626 bp, 19 predicted proteins | sample 1588621 | NCBI WGS metagenome assembly OIZX01 (sample SAMN03283276) | human gut metagenome | biome: human-associated habitat; material: feces | host: Homo sapiens | place: Peru | collected 2012 | reverse complement strand
CCACCGTGACCTGATAGCCCTCCTTGGTCAGGTACAGCCGCAGCAGCTCGCAGATGTTGGCATCATCGTCCACCACAAGGATCTTTTCGTTTGCCATAAGTGTTTTCCTCCCCTTTTATGCAGGTTTTTGCTGTATCTTCAGCCCTTCCGGGCGTTTTGACAGGCTCTTTCCTTTCTATTATACGGGACAGTTATGACAAAATAAAGAAGGAAGTGTAGTTTTTTTCACATTTCTGCTCACACGGCAGCGTTATCGGCAAGAAATGTTTGCCGCAGGCTCTTCAAAATTTGATTTCTTGCCGATAAAATGGTATAATCGTTCTACTGGGAGGTGTTTTCATGAAGTACCATTCTGTCGCTGATACGGCAAAATTATGGAATATTTCAGAACGAACTGTCCGCAACTACTGCGCTACCGGCAAGATCCCGGGCGCAGTGCTTACCGGCAAGACTTGGAATATTCCGCAGGATGCAAAGCGCCCGGAGCGCACCAACAAAAAACCGGAAGCACCCAGAACCCTGCTGGATGTTTTGCAGAACGAGATGAACGGGCAGGTCAAGGGCGGCATCTACCACAAAATTCAGATCGACCTCACCTATAACTCCAACCACATCGAGGGCAGCCGCCTGACCCATGACCAGACACGATATATCTACGAGACCAATACCATCGGCATGGAGAATGGTGTTGTCAATGTGGATGATGTGGTCGAAACGGCCAATCACTTCAAGTGCATTGACCTTGTTATCCGGGAGGCAAAGAAACCCATCAGCGAAGCGCTTATTAAAAAGCTGCACCTTACCCTGAAAAGCGGCACCAGCGATTCCCGCAAAGACTGGTTTGCTGTTGGCGAATATAAAAAACTTCCGAACGAAGTCGGCGGCAGAAGCACCACCGAACCGGAACTGGTTGCCCCACAGATGAAAGAGCTTTTATCTGCGTACAATCAAAATTCTGCCAAGTCGCTGGAAGACCTACTGGAATTTCACTATGCCTTTGAATCCATCCATCCGTTTCAGGACGGAAATGGCCGTGTCGGGCGGCTTCTGCTCTTCAAGGAGTGCCTGCGGAACAACATCGTGCCGTTCATTATTACGGACGACCTCAAAATGTTCTACTATCGGGGTCTCCATGAGTGGAAGTCAGAACAAGGGTATCTGCTGGATACCTGCCTGACTGCGCAGGATCAGTTCAAGGCAGTCATGGATTACTTCAGAATCCCCTATTGACAGTTTTATTTCAGCCATATAAAGCAAAAGACCAGCGTTGCAAAGCTTTTCAGCTGAACAACTCTGGTCTTTTTTAGAAGAAGAAAAAAGGAAAGCTATTATTCGTTGGCCGCAGCCTGTTCACCGGCAACCTTGCCATAGTACAGAACCATGGTCAGACAGTCACCGCTCTGGTGGGTCGCGCCCTCAAAGCCGCTGGTGACATCGCCCGCAGCGTACAGCTGCTTAGAATTAGGCAGAGCGCCAGCGCAGCGGCAAGCAGTCTTTTTCTCATATGATTCGCTCCTTGTTTTATATTTGTGCGCCTCGTGTAAAAGCGTCACGACTTGACACGAATATAACAACTTTGGCAGAGCGTTTCAATTCAAAACCAATAACTGGGTCTTGAAATGCCATACGATAATCTTTTATTAAAAGCTCATAATCAGCTTTTCATCAAGCCTTTTGAGGATCTCGCACGCTAGCTTTACTGCATTGTCAAAATCCGCATAGGCCGAAATTCCATAATGCGTATGAGCATAGCGAACCGGAACGCCAATCACGATCACGGGTACGGCTTTCTCGGTCAGATGGATTGCAGCGCCATTTGTCGAGCCAGCACTCCGAACGGCGTCCTGCACCGGTATGCCGAGTTCTTCCGCCAAGCCAAGCGCGTATCTTTGGTAGCGTGGATTTGTTATCATTCTGGCATCAATGTGACGCAGCATCGGACCATGCTTAATAGCAGTCTGGACCATATACGGTTCAACACAAGTATCATCCGCCGGGCAGCCTTCAAAGACGATTGCAACATCAGGTTTGATAACCTGTGATGTCACGGTTGCGCCGCGCACACCAACTTCTTCCTGCGCAGCACAGGCACCGACGATATCAACATTCAGTTCCTGACCGGTCAACGTATGCATCGTCTTTAGAATGGCCGCGCAGCCCAGACGGCAGTCAAAGCTTTTGCCGACCATCAGATCCGTTGTTTCCGAGTACGAAAAGGTGACATCGGGAACAACCGGTTCGCCGATCCGCACGCCGAACTTTTCAATGGCCTCTTCTCTGGAAACAGCGCCGACATCCACTGTGATATCCTTCATTTCCAGCGGAGCCTTGCGTTCCTGCTCGGTCATGAAATGAGGCGGCTTGCTGGCGGTAATACCAGGGATATACTCGCCGAATTTGTTGCGGACCCAGACCTTATGCGCCGGAATATTGTGGTTGACCCAACCGCCGATCTGGATAATGCGAAGCGTTCCGTTCGGGCAGATGGCCTGTACCATGAAGCCGACCTCGTCGCTGTGGGCGTCAAGCTGAACAACAGGGCGCTTGCCGTTGTTTTCTTTGCGGCGGATATATAAGTTGCGCATATGGTCCTCGGTGACCTCACCGAGACCTTCTGCATAGGGACGGATTGCTGCAACTACTTCGTCTTCAAAGCCGGACGTACCGTTCGCATTTGAAATGGCTGCGATCATTTCCAGCGTCGTTTTTTTATCCATTGCAATACCTCTTTACGAAAGCTTGACTTTCTTGAACTCTTCCATAAAGTCAACGATATAGTTGGCTGTGGTTTCAAGCATTTCCTTGCCCCATTCTTCCGTAGCGGTGTTGGGATGGTCAGGGCCGATCCAGCCGCTGTCGGTAACATGCGGCGTGCTGCGGAGGATCTCAACCGTAACGCCCTTATACTGCACAGAACGGAAACCGGTTGTCTTCAGGTTGTCGGACAGATGCTTGAACTGAAGCTCGCCGCCGATTTCACTCTTGTCGACCAGGGACGGGTCAATGCCAAGAATCGCAGCGGTTTCTTCGCCGCCGCCATGACCGCCCTTCCAGGCAGGGTTCATGTCCCATGCCATCAGCCACCAGTTGAGCATGGCAACAAGGCAGCCCTTATCCTCAAATTCCAGTCCCAAGCGCTCAATCATCTTCATATTGCCGCCGTGGCCGTTGAGAAAGACAAATTTTCTTGCACCGTGCCGATACAGGCTCAGGAAAATCTGACGGCAGAACTGGTAGAGGACTTCGTTGTCAATGTCAATGGTTCCGGGATAGGGAGCCAGACTCTGGCAAGCACCATAGGGAATGGTCGGAGCAATCAGAACGTCGCTCTTCTGCTCAATCATCTCCAGCAAATGATCGGGAATCAGCGTATCCGTGCCAAGCGGCATGTGACGGCCATGGCACTCAATGCTGCCGATGGAGATGAGCACCATGTCGTTCTTTTCAAAATACTCCTGCGCCTTCGGCCAGGTCAAATTTGCAAGTCTCATTTTTTTACTTCCTTTTTATGCATAATTTTGAGCAGAAAAGCGGGCTATCCGGAGGTCGGATAGCCCGCCACCCGTCAATTACTGGGCAACCTTAACCTGATTCAGATTATGGTAGCCGTTGGAATCCATTACAAAGCCTTCCACGTTCTTGTTGGCGCCAACGTTGATGGCGCTGTAGAACACGGGGATATTGTTGTTGATATCAGCCAGCATAATGGCGATGTCTTTGTACAGATCTTTACGTGTGGACTCGTCTGTGCTGGAACGAGCTTTTTCAATCAGAGCGTCAAGATCCGGATCCGCGATGAAACTGCGGTTGCCAGCAGCACCCTGCTGAGTCGAATGCTCAAGGGAGTAGTAGGTGTAGTCTGCATCTCCGCTGGAAGTCGTCCAACCGAAGTACGCCATATCATGTTCGCCCGCGGTGGTTCTGGAGATGAAGCTGCCGAACTCGAGAACTTCTACGCTGCACTGCACACCGATGTCGAGCAGCATAGCCTGAATTGCCTGGCACATCTCGATACGGGACTGGTTGTCGTTGACCCAGAGCGTGGTGGAGAAGCCGTTGGGATACCCCGCCTCAGCAAGCAGTTCCTTTGCCTTTTCCGGATTGTATTCAGGAACACCAGTGGAGTAGTAGCCGAAGACAGCAGGAGCGATGATCGAGTCGGCGGGCTGGCCGCTGCCTGCGTTGATGGTGTCGATGATGGTCTGACGGTCAATCGCCATGGTCAGAGCCTCACGAACGAGCGGGTTATTGAACGGTTCTTTGTTCATATTCAAGGAAACATACCAGCAGCTGAGAGACGGAATTTCATAAACCATCAGCTTATCATTGTCATTGATTTTGGGGATGTCATTGACCGCCAGATCATAGGCCAAATCGACTTCGCCGGTTTCCAGAGCGATAGAACGCTGAGACGTTTCAGGAATGACCTTCATAATCAGGTTTTCCGTAGCGGCCTTACCGGCGTAATAGTCATCAAATGCCTTGAGTGTGACATGATCGCCCTGTTTCCATTCGACAAAGCAATACGGACCGGAGCCAACGGGGTTCAGAATGAAGGCGTCCTCGTTTGCTTCAACAACAGCTTTGGGAACGATCGCCGCAAAGGGAATTGCAAGGTTGCGGAGGGTCGGTGCGTAAGGAGCATTCGTCTTCACTGTAACAGTGTATTCATCGTCGACAGTAACATCTTCAATAAAGTCGACGATATAGGAGACAGCTGCGGAGTTGCAAGCGCGATCCAGAGAGAACTTGACATCTTCTGCCGTCAGATCACTGCCGTCATGGAACTTGATGCCCTGACGAATCTTGAACACATAGGTCTGTTCATCCGTCTGCTCCCAACTTTCGGCGATCTGCGGAACGATCTCATTGGTTTCAGCGTCAACTGTCACCAAGGTGTCAAAAATCTGACAGGAGACCTCAACTGCCGGTGTTTCTTTGCCCTGATGGGGGTCAAGAGAGGTGACATCAGCGCCCTGCGCCCAGATCAGTGTGTCTTTGTAAGCGGTGGCGGTCGCTTCCGTGTTGCCGCCGGTGGACTGCTTGCCGCCGCAGGCAGACAGAGCAGCCGCGGAACCAGCCAGAGCGCAGACCTTGAGGAAGTTACGACGGGAAATCAGCTTTTTCATACATTTTCCTCCTGTTTTTGATTTTCCGTATAAACGAAACATTTTTCAAAATCACTGCAATCGGCAAAGCGGCGCAATGACGATGAAACAAATAACTTAAATCTCACCTCTCTGCACACGAAGGCAGGTCACAAAATGACCGGGCTCTTCTTCTGTCAGGACCATGTCCTGCTGGCGGCATGCATCTGTCGCATAGGGGCAGCGTTTTGCAAAGCGGCATCCCTTTTCGGGATTGATGGGAGAGGTGAGCTCGCCTTTCATGGTGATCCGGTTCATAGGAACCTTCGGACTTGGAATCGGAATGGCCGAAAGCAGGGCCTGCGTATACGGGTGCATCGGCTTTTTAAACAGCTTGTCGGACGGTGCTTTTTCTACCATCTGGCCCAGATACATGACCAGAATATCGTTGGAAATATACTTGACAACGGAGAGGTCGTGCGTAATGAACAGATAGGTCAGGCCGAGATTGTCCTGCAGATCCTGCATCAGGTTCAAAATCTGTGCCTGAATAGAGACGTCCAGTGCGGAAACCGGTTCATCACAGACGATAAACTTTGGCTCCAGTGCCAATGCCCGCGCAATGCCGATGCGCTGGCGTCGACCGCCGTCAAGTTCATGTGGATAGGTATTGACGAGTCTGCTTGCCAGACCAACCATATTCATAATCTCGCGTACGCGTTTCTGGATGCCATCCTTGTCCTTACGGTCATAGATTTTCTGAACAAGCAGGGGCGCAGCGATCGCTTCGCTAACCGTCATGCGCGGGTTGAGCGATGCAAACGGATCCTGGAAGATAATCTGCATATCACGACGCATATCTTTCATCTGCTTATCGTTGAACGAAAGAATATCCTTCTGATCAAAATAGACTTTGCCGCTGGTCGGTTCATGCAGACGGAGAATGGCACGGCCCATTGTAGACTTGCCACAGCCGGATTCACCGACAACGCCGAGCGTTTTACCTTGTTCAATGGTAAAGCTAATATCATCTACCGCGTGGAGCATGCCGTTTGGAACGGGGAAGTATTTTTTCAGGTGTTCTACTTTCAGAATTTCACGATTCTGTTCTGCCATATCTTCTCACCTCTTTCAGGTCGTGTACCGGAAGCAGCGCACCTTATGGCCGCCTTCCAGCTCCGCAAGTTCCGGCGACGACACGCGGCAATGCTCGGTGGCATACTTACAGCGGTCGGCAAATTTACAGCCCTCCGGCAGCGCAGTCGGGTCCGGCATCATGCCGTCGATGGCGGCCAAGCGACGGCTGTTCGTTTCCAGATTCGGAATCGAGCCGAACAGGCCTTCAGTATAAGGATGCATGGCGTTTTCATAGACCTGACATAGCGTGCCGTACTCCACAATCTCACCGGCATAGATGATCGCGACACTGTCGCAATTCTGCGCAACAACGCCAAGATCGTGCGTGATGAGCAGCATAGAGGTATTGTTCTTCTTCTTGAGGTCCCGGATCATTTCCAGAACCTGCGCCTGAATGGTAACGTCCAGGGCGGTGGTCGGCTCGTCCGCAATCAGAAGTTGCGGATTACATGCAAGCGCGATGGCAATGATAACGCGCTGCTTCATACCGCCGGAGAACTGGTGCGGATAATCATCGTAGCGGCCAGCCGGGATGCCGACCATTTCCAGCATATCGCCTGCCTGCTTTTTAGCCTCCTGCTTGGAGAGCTCCGGATGGTGGTTGCGGATGACCTCGAGGATCTGGTCGCCGACGGTCATGACAGGGTTCAAAGACGTCATGGGATCCTGAAAGATCATCGAGATCTGACGGCCGCGCATCTGACGCATTTCCTTTTCGGTCAGCTTCAGAAGATCGTGTCCTTCGTAGATGATCTCACCGGAAACAATTTCTCCGGGCGGGTGCGGGATCAGGCGCATGATACCGCGCGCCAGTGTTGTTTTGCCTGCGCCGGTCTCGCCGACCAAACCCAGAGCCTCGCCGCGCCTAATCTGCAAATTTGCGTCGTTCAGCGCACGAACCACACCATCTGTTGTGGAATAGACGATGTTTAAATTCTTAATATCCAACAGAATATCTGACATGTTACGTATCCCTCCTTTATGGCACAGCGGCTGTCAGTTCTTGAGCTTCGGATCCATTGCGTCGCGAAGACCGTCGCCCATCAGGTTCAGCGAAAGGATCGTCAGCATAATGCCAAGACCCGGGATCACGGTCACATGCCATGCGTCACGAATATAAACACGGGCACTGGAGAGCATGGCGCCCCATTCCGGTGTCGGCGGCTGAATGCCGAGACCCAGGAACGAAAGACCGGCGATTGAAAGAATCGCACCTGCTAGACCAAGCGTTGCCTGCACGATGATTGGAGCCAGTGCGTTCGGGATGATATACTGGAATATAATCGCATTGTCGTTGCAGCCGATAGAACGTGCTGCCTCGATAAACTCCTGATCTTTGACGGTCAGGACCGCCGCACGAACCGTTCGTGCAAATGTTGGGATGTAAGAGATTGCAATGGCAATCATAACATTCCAAAGACTGGTACCGAGTGCAGCTACGATCGCAGTTGCCAAAAGCATGGACGGAATCGCCAGCAACACGTCCATTGTTCGCATGATGATTGTATCTGCTGCGCCGCCGTAGTAACCGGAAAGTGCACCGAGAATACCGCCTGCGCACAGCGCCAGCAAAATGGCAATGCCGCCGGTAAACAGGGAATAGCGTGCACCCCAAAGCATCCGCAGCAACATATCTCGTCCAAACTCATCTTGTCCAAAAATATGCTGTACACTTGGACCTTTTAGTCGGTTGAACAGGTCTTGTTTGACAACGTACTCGTTATAAATAGCATTGTGCGTAGTTGCATCAATAACCAACGTTGCTATGGACACAAGGACAAGAAATGCAATAAACGCAAGTCCGATCATCGCCATGCGATTTTTGCGAAAGCGTCTCCACGCCTCCTGCCACAGCGATCTCTGCTTTTTCTCGTCTGTTGCCAAGCTGTTTTCCAATTTGTTCTTTTCGTGCATATGGCTCACCGTCCCTTTTTGTAAAGCGATTTGATTCGCGGATCGACAAAGGCGTAGATGATATCGACCAGCAGATTCACCAAAGTGAACATCGTCGCAAGGAAAATAACACATCCAAGCACCATCGGAATATCTTTTGATTTAATGGATTCTACCATCAGACGTCCAAGACCGGGCCAGGAGAATACCGTTTCAGCGAGCATCGCGCCGCCGAGCAGGTTGCCGAATTGAAGACCGACTGCCGTGATGATCGGAATCAACGCGTTTTTCAGCATATGCTGGAACGTAATGGTTCGCTCGTCGTCGCCTTTGGCACGCGCAGTGGAGATGTAATCTTGCCGGATGACCTCAAGCATGGACGATCGTGTCATTCGCGCAACCATAGCGGCGGAGTTAAAGCCCAGTGTGAGCGCAGGCAGAATCAAGCTTTTTAGCATTGGTCCAAATCCGGACGCCATACCCTGCGAAGGAAGCCAGCCAAGCGTCAGAGAAAAAAGCATAACCAGCAGCAGACCGGACCAGAAGTTCGGCATAGATACGCCAATCAGCGCGAAGACCATAGAAACATTGTCCAGCAGAGAATACTGCTTTTTAGCCGAGATAATGCCAATCGGGATTCCAATCAGCAGCGCTACCAGAATACCTGCACAAGCAAGAATTGCAGTGTTTGGCAGGCGCTCGACCACTTGATCCCACACCGGAATACTGTTTTTATATGAGACGCCGAGGCTTCCATGAAGCAGATCCCACATATAGTGGAAATAGCGGACAAAAATCGGATCGTTCAGGCCAAGCTCTTCTCGCTTCATGGCGAGTGCTTCTGCCGTCGCCTGGTCACCTAAAATGATGGCCGCGGGATCGCCAGGCGCAAGGTTCAGGATAAAGAACACAACAAACGTGACGCCGATGATGACCGGAATCAACATAAGTAAGCGCTTGAGGACATACTTGTGCATATTGATTTACCTCCTGTTTCTTCCTAAGGGATTGGCTTCATAGGCCAATGCAAAATAGATCCCCCTATTATTATGACATAGTATAGTGTAAATTGCACATAATTGTCAACAATTAATTTGTGAAGTTAACACAGAAAAAACACTTTCATTTTTGTTAGCCTTCTACTATAATGGTATTACAATATACATGTAGTTTGCCTATAGATGTTGCATTTTTTAAAATTCAGGAGGACACGACGATGAAAAAAATAGGTGGAATGTTTTATTACGAACCTTGTAAGGTCGCGGAGAACGGATATTTTGAGCGAGTTTGTCCGCCAGACGGGGATTTGGCATTTACGATGTCTGGCCGCTGCGGTCTGTATTACTGCTTGGAAGATATTATGTTGCAAGACACGCGCAGGGTCGCATATATTCCTATGTACACCTGCGAAACCGTTCTTAGCTCCTATGAAAAAGCTGGCTATCAACTGAAATTCTATGATATTGATGAAAACCTGCGCAGTGTGTTTGACCCAGCGGCGCTTGATGAGATCAGCGTGTTGTCGCTTTGCGGCTATTATGGCTTCTGCAATTATGACCACGCCTTCATCCGCGCCTGCAAGGAACGTGGCATTGTGATTCTGGAGGACGTGACGCATTCCATGCTTTCCGCCGACGGAATTGATCCGCTCTGCGATTATTTTGCTGGAAGCTTCCGCAAATGGATGGGCATTGCGTGCGGCGGTATTGCCGTCAAGCGAAACGGGAAATTTGCAAAACCGCTTCTGCCGGTGGATCCCACGCACCTTCGCCAGCGGGAAGCTGCCATTGAAACAGCGGAGTCGGATGTATTCTGGGAGGGAGAAATGCGCCTTCGCCAGATGTTCGACAGTTTTGCCGGCGATGAGCGTTCGGAGTATATTCTGCGGCATGCGGATTTTGATGCGATCTGCGCAGCAAGAAGAGCGAACTTCAGCGCTATTTTAAACGGACTGCCCAAGGAGCTTCATGGCATTCGGCCTGTGTTCCCGATTCTGACAGACGCGGCAGTTCCGAGCCATTTCTGCCTGTATGCTGAGCGCCGGGACGAGTTCCAGGCATTTTTGGCAGAGCGTCAGATCCGCTCTACCGTCTACTGGCCGGTCGGTCCTATGGTACATCCGGAGGGGCATCCGTCGGTTACGTACATTTATGATCATATTGTTTCCGTTCCCTGTGATCAGCGCTATCAGCCTTTGGATATGTATCGTGTTGCGGAAGTGTTTTCCGCTTATTCTGAAAATTTTGGAAGGTGAGTATGCAGAAACAACGTAAAACGACAAAAGCAACCACGTCAGAGCTAATTTTGGAGGCGCTGCGTGAACAAATCATCAACGGAACGCTTGTATCGCAGGAAAAGCTGGTGGAATCAGAGATCGCACAACAGTTTGGGACCAGCCGCGGACCGGTTCGCGACGCGCTCCGACAGCTTGCCGTGGAGGGGCTGGTGGATTATCAGCCCAACAAAGGCTGCTCGGTCGCGCTGCTCTCACCGAAGGATGCGTATGAGGTGTTTTTCATGAGAGGCAGCCTTGAAAAACTGGCAATCCAGAAGAGCAACTGCCATGTCAGCGACTATGGTCTTCTCATCATGGAGACAAGCATTGAAGAATTTCGAATTGCAGATGAAGCAGGGAATTTGATGCAGGCGGTCCGCGCTGATGAAAAATTTCATCAGCAAATTGTCCAGTCTGCGCAGATCGACAGGCTGACCAAGATGTGGGAGCTTTTAAGCCCGCTCAACAGTGCGATGTTCCTTTCCGTGCGAAACGCCAACCAATTCGGCAATCAGATCAGCGACTCTGAAACGCTGGCCAGAGGCGGAACGGCCCTGGGATCGCACAGACTTCTGTTGGAAGCGGTTCGAAAGAATGATTTACAGGAAGCCTGCAAGCAGCTGGATCTGCATTATGAAAAGACCGGCGAGCGTGTTTACAGGCTTTCTTTGCTGCAAGAAAAAGCACCGTTTTAACCGTCCTAAGTTTTCTTAAAAATTGTATTTCGATATCTGAAATGGTGTAAAAACTGCGCCGCAGTAAACAAAGAATAGAGATTTCCAATGCGCGTGGAACTGCGTGAAAAATATTCCGATCTTCCGAAAAAATCAGTAGACTTTCTGCCGCTTCTGTGGTAGTTGTTTGTGCTACCAAAACGAAGGAGGCACAGACATGGCAAAGAAACGGGCAAACGGTGAAGGCAACATCCGCAAGCGCAAGGATGGACGCTGGGAGGGTCGGTATACTGCCGGGTATGACGAGAAAACCGGCAAACGAATCACCAAGAGTGTCCTCGGCAAGACACAGGCAGAAGTGAAAGAGAAGCTCGCCAGAGCGATCACCGAAGCGGAAACGCTTGACACTCGTCGGTCGGACGAATATACGCTTGGCACATGGCTGCAAACGTGGTATGAGCTATACGCAAAGCCACGCCTAAGATTCTCGACCGCGGAGTATTACCGGCGCGGAATCGAGCTACATATCGTCCCGCGTATCGGGGACATTCCCCTCAAAAAGCTGACCGGACGCGATCTGCAATGGCTTTACAAAGACCTATCAGAAAAATCTCAATTCCACAGGACGCCGTCGATCTGCTGGTCGCGGAGCATCAGAAGCACCCCAGCAATCCGTGGATGTTCCCGTCACCCAAGACAGGCGAAATGTACCACCCGGATTCGGTGGTCAACATCCACAAGAAAATCCTGAAAGATGCGGGGCTGGAGCATCTGAGATTTCACGACTTACGACACACATTCGCAACGTTGGCACTCCAGAACGGCGTGGATGTGAAAACGGTGTCCAGTATGCTCGGCCACTTCGACGCAGGATTCACACTCCGCACCTACACCCACGTCACCCGTCAGATGCAGGAAAGCGCCGCCGAAAAGATGGGCAAATTCATGGCGCAGGTCATGTAAAAACAAAAAGAGCAGCGGAGAGAATGAGACGATCATCCTCTCCGCCGCTCTTTGGACATTTCGCCGTGTGGGTCACGGTGTGGGTCAGGCGGTTTCGGTGCCTGAAAAACCGAACAAATAAAAGAGAAAACCGGCGAAAATCTTACGATTTTCACCGGTTTGGTGGAGCTAGTGGCCGGACTTGAACCGGCGACCTGCTGATTACGAATCAGCTGCTCTACCGACTGAGCCACACTAGCACCTCGTTTGCCTAAATAATATAGCACGTTTTTCCCGCCGCGTCAATCCCTTTTTTCTCAGAAACACTGTTTTTGCGTATGTCTTTGCATTATGCACAAATGTACGTGGAAAGATTCTATAATGTTGTGTAGCGATTTAAATTGATTTGATAGTTATTTTATGGTATAATGCATACCGTACTTGTTATATTCTGAGAAGGGAGAGGGACGTCCGCAAGGCGTCCAGAAAGGAAAACTATGGAAGCTATCATCAATTTCTTCACGGGAACCCTGAACACGGTCGCATGGCTGTACATTTTCCTGCCATGTACCATTGTCGGCGGTCTGTATCTGACCATCCGCAATCGCGGGATCCAGTTCACGCGCTTCGGCTATGCGATGAAAAACACGGTCGGCAAGATGTTCCAGAAGCAGGAGGCAGGCGCCGGCGCGGTCACGCCGCTGCAGGCTGTCACAACGGCTTTGGCCGCGACGGTCGGCACCGGCAATATTGTCGGCACCTCGCAGGCAATCGCCCTCGGCGGCTACGGTGCAGTGTTCTGGCTGTGGCTTGCAGCGCTGCTCGGCATGATAATCAAATATTCCGAGGTCACGCTGTCTATCCGCTTCCGCGAGCGCGACGCAAAGGGCGACTGGGTCGGCGGCCCGATGTACTACGTCAAAAACGGCCTCGGCAAAAAATGGCAGTGGGTCGGCATTCTGTTCTGCGTCTTTGCGGCTATCGCGTCCTTCGGCATCGGCAATATGTCGCAGGTCAACTCCATCGTCGGCTCCTTGAATGACGCCATCGATGCGTTCATTCCCGCAGCTGAGAGTGAGCGGACGCTGCTGAACTTCATCTTCGGCGTCGCCATCGCGGCACTCATCGGCATCATCCTCTTCGGCGGCATCAAGCGCATCGGCGCTGTCGCGGAGAAGCTCATCCCGGTCATGAGCATCTTGTACATTATTTTTGCTCTGGTCGTGATTTTTGGCCATGCCAGCAATATCGGCCCGGCCTTCGGCAAGATCTTTGCCACGGCCTTTACGCCCGGGGCGATGTTTGGCGCAGCCAGCGGCATCGCGCTCAAACAGACCATTGTCTGGGGCCTGCGCAGAAGCGCGTTCTCCAATGAAGCGGGCCTTGGCTCCGCAGCCATCGCCCATGCGGCGGCTGACACCAAGAGCCCCGTCCAGCAGGGCCTGTACGGCATTTTTGAGGTCTTTGCCGATACCATCGTCATCTGCACCCTGACGGCCCTGACCATCATCTGCAGCGGCGTGGACATCACGTTCGGCCATAAGGTCGGTTCTGAGCTGATCACAAGCGCGTTTGCAACCATGTTCGGCACGAAATTCGCATCGGTCTTCGTTGCGCTGGCTCTGACGCTCTTCGCGTTCACGACGGTCCTCGGCTGGTCGCTCTATGGCAGCCGCTGCGTCCAGTATCTGTTCGGCCTCAAGGTCTCGAAGGTCTATCAGGTGCTGTTCATCATCGTCGTCGTAATCGGCGCTGTTGCGTCGCTCGACGTGGTGTGGGACATTGCCGATACGTTCAACGGCCTCATGGCAATCCCGAACTTCATCGCCCTGTTCGCCCTGTCCGGTGTTGTGGCGAAGCTGACAAAGGAATATTTCTTTGATAAAAACAAACTGAAAAAATAAAAACGAACGCCCGCAGGTCGGCCTGACCGGCCTGCGGGACATTTATGCGAAAGGGGAGAAGCGGCATGCAGCAGCTCCAGATCGGACGGGTCTACCGCCATTTCAAGGGTGATTATTATCTCGTGGAGGCGCTTGCCAGGGATTCCGAGACAGGCGAACCCTGCGTGATCTACCGAAAGCTCTACGGCGACGGCAGCCTGTGGGTTCGTCCGCTCGCCATGTTTTCAAGCAAGGTTGACCGGGAGAAATACCCCAACGCTGAACAGGAGTACCGCTTCGAGCTTCAGGACATCCCAAGCGCCGCCGGGCATTGATAAGAATCGCATATGGCGTAGGGACGGACAAGAGTCGTCTGCCCCTACAGAATTTGTGCGCACCCCAAACCGCTTTATAAAAACAGACTTCCTCAGCAAACCAACGGACTGGCGGAGCTTACTCTGCCAAGCCGTATTTTGTTTTGACCCTGTCCAGCTTTTCCAGCATCGGCTCTGCGCCGAGCCAGAGGAAGATGAACGTGGCGACCGCGCGCACCAGATCGACCGGAATGCCGGTGATGTAATAGCTCAGAATGATCTTCCAACTGACCGATTCCGACCACATGAGCGCTGACGCGGGGTTCATAATGCCGCCGAAGATCACGGTCGAGGCGATCACGCCGAAGATGCACAGACTGAGCTTCGACCGCCGCAGAACGCCCTTGCGGTACAAAACGCCGGCCAGCCAGCCGATGATGCCCATGGCAAACATCTGCCACGGCGTCCACGGGCCTTGGGAGAACAGCATATTCGAGACAAGCATGGTCATTGCGCCAACTAAGAATCCAGTTTCTCCGCCGAAGGCTACGCCTGCCAGAATCGTCATTGCCACGACCGGCTTGAATTCCGGCAGCATGAAGAACACGGCGCGGCCCGCGACGTTCAAGGCGACCAGCACGGCAATCAGCACCAATTCCCGCGCCTGCGGCTTGCGTCCCTCAAAAATCAGGAAGAACGGCAGCATACATTCCAGCAGAATGAGCAGCGAAATGAAATAATACCGTTTCCCGCCGAAGCAGTACACACCGATAAACAGCGTCAGCGGAATGAGCAGGAGAATCAAAGCCGTCGCAAGAATCGTGCGTTTCCTCAGCTTTCGCTTTTCCACGGGCGTTTGAATCAGATAATCCGGCCTGTCTGCCCTGCGGCCAATGGACAGCGCGAACACGAGCAGCGAGAGAAGCAGAATGCCGTAGAGCTTCAGTTGGTCACCCGCAAGACCCGTCAGCCCGCCCACGTCTACAAGTCTTGTGAGGTCTGTCACGCCGATGGCCTGAATGATCAACACCAACGACGCGATACCGGATACAGCGGCAAGCGCCTTGCGCCAGACCGGGAGCTTTTTCAGCACTTTGGATTCTTTCTCCGGCGCAGGCGGAACGCGCTGATAGCCCGGCAGTGCCGGTTCCGGTTCAACTGCGCCGCCGCAGGCCGCGATCACATCCTCCGGCGTGACCGCTTCCGGCAGCACATCACGCGCAATGCGGTTCGCGGAGGTTGTGTAAAAGCTGTTTCCGCTGAAAAACACGCGCGGTGCGGCCTCGGTGACGATATTGCCGTCAAAAAACAGGGCGCAGCGGTCGGCATACTTTGCACAAAATTCAATATCATGGCTGACCATCAGAATCGCCACGCCAGACGCCTGCAGCGTCCGCAAAATCTGCCCGAACGTCTGCTTGAATTCTGCGTCAAGTCCCTTCGTCGGTTCGTCAAGGAGCAGAATGTCCGGATTCAGAAGCAGAATTTTCGCCAGCGCTGCGCGCTGCTGTTCGCCGCCGGAGAGGTCGTAGGGGTGGCGGTCTAAAAGCTCCGCCAGCTTGCAGAGCGAAACGACCTGTGCAAAGCGCTCGGTTTTTCGTTCGGATTTTGGAAGAATCTCCAATAAATCCTCGCGTACCGTGGCTTTCACAAACAGCGTCTGCGGATTCTGGGGCAGCATTCCGACGGTGCCGGAAATATTCAGTTCCCCGCGATACGCTTTTTTCAGGCTTGCCAGCAGTTTGAGCGTGGTGGTCTTGCCCGTTCCGTTGCCGCCGAGCAGGGCGAGAAATTCGCCCTTATGGAGTTCCAAGGACAGACCTTTTACAACATCCGGCAGATCTTTGTCATATTTGAACCAGAGTTCCCGCGCCGACACGACGGTTTCCGTGTCCGGCGCGTTTCTTGTTTCCTTCGGAATCGGCCTTAACGCATACATTTTCGCATATTCCAGCAGCCAGCTCCGCCCGTCGCAGACGGAAATCGGGCAGGCCGCCTTGGAATCTGTAGCCGCCCAGATGCGCATGGCGGTCGGCATGGCCAAAAACATCGCGTTCCCGCTGTCCTTTAATTCCGCGCCCACCTCGGCGGGGGTTTCGCTGCAAAGCAGCCGGCCACCGTCCATGACCGCGACGCGCGAAGCAAAACCGAATGCTTCTTCCAATCGATGCTCCGTCAGAATGATCGTCGTTCCCAACTCGCGGTTGATCTTGCCGAGTGTAGCTAAAAAGTCCGATGCCGCGATCGGGTCAAGCTGACTCGTCGGCTCGTCGAGAATCAGCACCTTCGGCTGCAAGACCATGACCGACGCAAGATTCAAAAGCTGCTTCTGTCCGCCGGACAACTCTGTGACCGGCTTGTAGAACCATTCCTGAATCCCGAAAAAGCTTGCCATTTCCGCCACTCTGCGGCGAATCGCCGACGTGTCATAGCCGAGCGATTCCAGCCCGAACGCCAGCTCATGCCAGACCTTATCCGTGACGATCTGATTCTCCGGGCTCTGCTGCACAAAGCCGATCTTCTCCGCCTGTTCGCGCTGAGATAGCTCGTCCAGCGGCGTATTTTCGAACATAATTTGACCGCTTCTGCGCCCGTGCGGGGCCAGAACGGTTTTGAGCTGCCGCAAAAGCGTCGATTTCCCGCACCCGGAAGGGCCGCAGAGCACCAGAAATTCTCCTGGCTGGACAGACAGCGAGAAATCGGAGATCGCATTCTTTTCCTGTTCTGGATATGCAAAATTCAGGTTCTGAATTGTAAAGACTTCCACTGTCTGTCCTCCCTTCGGTCGAGAATCACCGGCGTCAGCACCAGCGCGAGATACACGAGCATAAAGCTCACCGTCATCGGCGTCCATGCGGCGGCCTTCACCGTCGGATAATACCGGAAATACGTTCCGCCCGCTATCCAGCCAGAAATGAGATACGCGCCGCAGAAAACCAGCCACGCAAGCGCGGCTTTGTCCCGACCGTCAAAGCGATAGATCGAAAACGCCGTGCGCCCCGGCAGACCATAGCCGCGCGAGCGCATGGAATCCGCCGTTTCAATAGCATTTTCGAGCGACCATGTGACCATGATCGAGAAAATCTTGATTGCGTTGGAAACTCTGCGGAACACACTTCCGTTTTTCGTATCGCGCCCCATACACGCCTGCGCCTCCGAAACCGTCTGCATCTGCGCCTTGAACTTCGGAATGAACCGCAGCGCCATAGATAGAACAAGCGACAGCGCCGGAATGACGCGCCCGAACAGATAGACGAACTTGTCCGAGGTCATAACCTCGTTATAACTCGAAAACCAGAGCACGACGCTTGCCAGCATGACCGCTGCCGCCGCGCCATAAAGCATGGATTCCAGCGTCAGCGGGTTCCCGGAGGGCAGATACGTCAGAATCGTTGCGCCCTCATGGTGAAAGGCCGGATTGACGAGCGCGGCAAGCGCCGCCATGGGCAACAACCCCATGACGGCAAACCGCACTGCTTTCCGGCCCTTCAGATGAATATCGTAGGCCAACGCACCGGTCAGCGAAACCGCCAGATAGACCGGGTGCATCAGGCACATCGAAAACAGCAGCACCAGCGCGTAATATAGAAAATTGACCGCGGGATGGTATCCCGAAAAAGCGTCTTTGTTTCTCATTCGCCCTCTGTCCAGCCGCCGCCGACGTCCCTGCCCAGCTCGCAGGTGTAGACCCATTCGACCGTGTCCCCATCCTGCAGCGTATACTGGCTGCACCCGTAATTCGGAAACCAGTCGTTTACCGCGTACATCCAGCCGGATTCCGCCCCGCAGTCAAACTCGTAGAGATTCCCGATGCCCTCGATGTAGGCCGAGTTGTAGACCGGCGTCGTGGAAAATTCCAGATGGATTCTGTTCTCCCGGCAGACCTGCTGCAAAACGTCAAAAGCGCTCTGTCCTTCCCGGAAGCTGACCTCCACAGGCTCTAGCAGCCAGCCGTCCTCCGGCACCAGCTCCCGCTTTTCCTCGCTGCAAAGCTCCATGTGCTCCAGAATCGACGCGCAGGAAATGGAGACGGTGCAGCGATAGCGCTGCCCGGCCTGCGGCGCTCCGCACCCGGTCAGCAGCGCAGCTGCCAGCACCAGCGCCAGTACCGCCCAGACGGCGGCCTTTTGATTCGTTTTCCAGACGTTCACGCAATTCAACTCCGTATGTGTTGTATCGTTCCAACTATATCTGAAAACCGGTAATCTGTCCAGCGGCGCAAAAGCTGCTGCCGGTCTGTATTACCGGCTTTCAGATATGCTCTGAAATGCAGTGCGCAGGGCTGCCCCCAAAGGGGGCAGTCCTGTGCTGCAAAAGAGAGAGTATGGCGTTATTTCACCACGTTTTTCACGAACCGGTGGAAGATCGCGGCGACCTGAACTCTGGTCGCGTCGCCCTTCGGCATGAGCTTACCGGAAGCGCCGTTGATCAGGCCCTCCGAGACGGCCCAGTCAAGCGCCTCGCTGGCATAGCCGGAAACGCTGCCCGCGTCAGTGAAGCTGTTCAGCTTCGCGTCTGCGTTGGTGGCCAGCTCCTTGTACTGCGCATAGCGGTACAGGATCGCGGCAAGCTGCTCGCGCGTGACTTTCGCGTCAGGGGAGAAGGCTGTGCTGCCCGTTCCGGTGACGATGCCGTTGGCAGCTGCCCAAGCGACGGCCTTTTCATAATACGAGCCGGAGCGCACATCGGAGAAGCTGCTGCCGCCGGTGACAGCGGGTTCGCCCTCAAGACGGTAGAGAACCGTGACGAGCATCGCGCGCGTCATGGACGCGTTCGGACTGAAGCTGCTGCTGTCCGTGCCGGAGAACAGGCCGTTCTCGTAGACGAACACGACGTCGTCATAGAACCAGTCGGATGTGGAAACGTCAGCAAACGGGAGCTTGGCTTCGGGCTTCGAAGCAGGCTTCTTGTTGTCAACAGCCGGGGCGAACGGCTCAGGCAGCGCGGCGATTGTGACCTTGACCGTGTAGACTGCGGTGGCCACGCCGTCCTCAGCGGTGACAGTGAAGCTCCAGACGTTTCCGCTTTCCGTCAGACCGCCGACAGTCGCACGCGGATGATTTGTGACGATCACGAAGCTGCTGGCCTTGACGTCTGTGCCGTAGGGAACCGTGACGATGTAGCTGCTGCCAGTACCGGCCTTAGCCTTGACGCCTGCAACGGTGATGCTGCTGACGCCTGCGTCATTGGACTTCGGGGGTTCGGTGAACGAAACGGTGACGGTGTAGGTCTTGGTGGTCACGCCGTCCTCGGCGGTGACGGTGAAGCTCCAGATATTGCCTTCGTTCGTCAGAGCGCCGACAGTCGCATTGAAGTCGCTCGTGACAATCACGAAGCTGTCCGCCGTGACGGTCGTGCCGTGGGGAACGGTGACAGTGTAGGTGTTGTCCGCACCCGCAGCGGCTTCGACGCCTGCGACCTTGACGGACGTGACGCCTGCGTCAACGGCCTTGACTTCGCCGTAAGCCACGTTGATGGTGTAGGTACGCTTGCCGTCGCTCTTAAGCTCACCATCGTCTGTGACATTCATGGTGGGCCAGCTGTCGTCTGCGCAGACGACGGTGATGACGCTGCCGTTTTCAATGGGGATCAGGGATATGCGCGAATACTCGCGGCCTGCGGCCTGCGTACCGAGATAGGTGCGGACCTGATAGTTCTTGTTTGCCGCCGTCGGCGTGACGAGCAGCCGTGTCGTGCCCTCCGGCACGGTCAGAGTGAAGGTGAAGGTGTCGCCGCTGAACTTGGGCGCCAGCTTACCGGCGCTGAACGTGAGCGCCTTGAGGCGGGTGTCGGTGCTGTCCCAGCTGCCGCCGAGATCGGAGGCGGTACGGGTGTACATGATGCGAATCTCATCGCCCGCATGGAGCGTGTCCGCCGCGACAGTAAAGTTGGCAAAGCCCTTGTTGGTGAACCAGTCGTTGAGCGTGCCCATCCAGCCGGACGTCGTGCCGCCGTTGAATGCAGCAAGGCCGTTAATGGAGGTAATATAGCCATCCTCCGCGCCTTCAACGGTGTAGCCCTCCAGCGCGTTGACAATGCAGCTCATTATGGTTGCCTCGTCAGTCAGCTCAATCCAGGTGTCGGCCAGCGTGCCTTCCCACGCAGCGCCCTCCGCCTTCGGGAACGTGGTGTTCTCCACGATCACGCGGGTCATACCGGACAGCGTCAGAACGCTGACATACGCCGTATCCGAGCCGCTTCTGGCGCCGGGGTCTTTTTCATAGGAGAAGGTCAGCGTATAGCTGCCTGCCGCAAGCTGCTTGTTGATACTGCCGCTGTTCTCGCCGCTGACAGCGTTGACAAGCGTTTCCGCGCTGCTGCCGTCCGCTGCAAGCGTGATGGTCAGCTCGTCACAGTTATTTTCCGAGGAAACGCCGTAGCCGAAGCGCAGAACGGTGGGTGCGCTCAGCGTAAAGGTGAACGCGGTTGTGGAGCTGGTGTTGTTCTGATCCTGATTGCTGCTTTCAAAGCGGTCCAGCTCAGCATTGTAGACCCAGGGGTAGCTGCCGTTGTCGGAAGCGCCGATGGAGACGACAGTCTGCTCAGGGTAGGAGACATGGCTGAGACGGTCGTCGTCCCAGAGCGTGTAGGGCACGCCGCAGACATCGCATTCATAGGTCTTATAGCCGATGAAGACCTTTTCAGTGCCGGCCTTGGGCGTATGGCCCTTGGCGGGAACGATTTCTTCCTTCGTTTCCGAGCAGCCGTCTCTGCGGCAGGTACGGACGATCCTGCCCGTCTGCGTGCAGCTGGGAGGCGTCAGGTCGCAGCTGTTGTCGCTGCCGTCCAGATCCTTGCAGAAGTCGTGGCCGAGCGCCGCAACATACGTTGTGCGGTAGCTTTCGCCGCACGCGCTGCAGGTGAAGCGGGTGTAGCCCTTCACGGTGCAAAGCGGGGCAACGACCGTGCCATCGCCGTTCGCCTTGTGGAAGGTCACGTCGGTCTGCCATTTGAGCGCGGGGTAGCCGCCGCAGACCGGGCCGAACGCGTCGGACAGATCGGCGTTCTTGAGGTCAGCTTCGCTCAGCGCTTCGGCGTTCGCGTCCGCGTTCAGCGTGTTCAGATAGTGGCCAGCAGATCGTCCGTCCCCTTCACGCCGTCCGTGTAGCTGTACAGCTTCAGGGAAGCGACCTGTGCGTCGTGCATACCGGACAGTGTGACGCTGACGTCGCCCTCTGCCGCCAGAACGCCTGCGGGCAGCAGGGCCAGCACCATCACGAGCACGAGCAGCAGGCCCAGAATTCGTTTCTTCATACATCTTTCCTCCAGAATCAAAATATCTATCGCAAGCTCCCATTATATATAATGTAGGAGCGAAAACAGGGGGCGCAGACGGCTTCGGAGAAACAGAAGCCCGCCATTTTAGGGCAACACCGCACAATTCGGCAAGCTGATTCAGCGAGAGATTTTTCGTCAAGTCA
>OIZX01000666.1_pt1 | contig 21639 bp, 17 predicted proteins | sample 1588621 | NCBI WGS metagenome assembly OIZX01 (sample SAMN03283276) | human gut metagenome | biome: human-associated habitat; material: feces | host: Homo sapiens | place: Peru | collected 2012 | reverse complement strand
CTGCGACCGCTGCGGCACCGCCGTACCGGACGGCAAGGGCGGCTACCGGCTCATTTCCGGCAACGAAATGGGCGTGATCCTGCTGGACTTCATCTGCCGCAGCCGCATTGCGAACGGCACGATGCCCGAAAGCCCCGTCGCCGTCACCACCATCGTCTCGACCGATATGGTCACGGCCGTCGCGAAGAAATACGGCGTCGAGCTGCGCCGCGTGCTCACAGGCTTCAAGTATATCGGCGAGCAGATCGCGCTGCTGGAGCAGGGCGGCCATCCGGAGCGCTATATTTTCGGCTTTGAGGAGAGCTACGGCTACCTGTCCGGCACGCACGCACGCGACAAGGACGCGGTCAACGCCGTGCTTCTCATCTGCGAGGCCGCCGCATGGTACGCCAAGCAGGGCATGACGCTCGGCGACGCCATCGACGCGCTGTATACCGAGTTCGGCTGCTACTGCAACGCGCAGAAGAGCTTTGCCTTTGCAGGCGAGACAGGCATGGAGAAGATGTCCAGTCTCATGCAGGGCCTGCGGGCGCAGCCGCTGCGCGAGATCGCCGGTCTGCCGGTCGAGGGCTATACGGACTACGAAGCCGAGGGCACCGGCCTGCCGAAGGCAAACGTGCTGGAATACCGCCTGCCCGGCGGCAGCAAGGTCATCATCCGCCCGTCCGGCACAGAGCCGAAGATCAAGGCATACCTGTCCGCCGTCAAGCCGACCGTGGAGGAGGCAAACGCGCAGCTCGCGCTGCTGGCAGACGCTGCGGCAGCGCTGCTGGCATAAAAAATAAAAAAGCTCTTGCAAAACCCGCCCGGATATGCTATGATACATAAGCTAATTCAATAGCTATCCGGGTGTGGCGAAGTTTGGTATCGCGCTTGAATGGGGTTCAAGAGGCCGCTGGTTCGAATCCAGTCACTCGGACCATGCAAAAGGACTCGAAATCGAAAGATTTCGGGTCTTTTTCTAACTTTTTGAGCCAAAATCGGCCATCACGCCAGATGCCTGCATAACACGCTGCATAACAGTTTTGAATAGAAAATTATCCCAATCTATCCGTCGCACAGTGCGCCCAGGGTTATAAGCGCATTCCGCTTCTGTTCACTTGCAACATGGGAATATGTATTGAGTGTGACAGCTACATCTTTATGTCCCAATATTTCTGCAAGCACCTTCACGTCAGTTCCGTTCATCAGCATAAGACTTGCGGTTGTGTGACGGAGATCGTGCAGGCGAACGGCTCTTAAACCATGCTGCTTGACGAATTTGTTCCAGCGCCGTGTCAGATAGTCCGGCTGCAACGTTTCACCCTTTTTTGTGGTGCAAACTTTGTCGATAGGGAAACCACACTGTTTTTGACGTTCGAGTAGTTCTTGCAGATATGCAGACAGTTCCGGAATTATCGGAATTACACGGGTGCTTGACTTCGTTTTTGTATGGTCTTTTTCATAAACCAGCCCACCGTTCTGTTTTACTGTATGCCGAATGTGGATTTCCTCTTTCAAGAAATCTACATCTATCCAGCGCAGTCCGCATATTTCGCCCCGCCGCATTCCAGTATGTAATGCAAGCATCACCGCAGGCGTAAGGCTAAAGTCCTCTTTGTCCAACAGGCGAATTGCCTGTTTTGCTTCGTCAGCGGTATACCAGTCACCTGTGAATGTGCTATCCTTTTTGGGCAGCTTTACCCCGTGCATCGGAGATAAGGCAATGATTCCATCCTTGTAAGCTGCGTCGATTGCTCCATTCAGAACGACACGATATTTGGACAGTGACTTAACCGTATGTTCTGCCTTAATTCCTTCAAAAAAATCTTGCAGTATTGCGGGCGTTAAGTCTTGCATCTTGATTTTTCCCAGAACTGGAATGACAATGCTTTTTGCGTATCCTGTGTAAGATTCCAGTGTTGTTCGCTCAATTTCTTTCGCCTTTTGCGCAAGGAAACGGTTTATGTAGTCTTCAACAGTTGCGTCCGACTGTGGGAAATTTGCTTTCTGTGCTTCGAGAAGTTCTTTTTTTATATCCTGCACAAAAACTTCCTTAAGCTGTTCGGCCTTACGGTTCTTCTGAATAGAACCATCTGCTTTGCGCTGTACTTTAATTCCAGTACTGCGCATGACTTGCTTTACCTTCCCGTCTGGCGGCATAGGAATGCGCATGGAAACGTACCACGTTCTCCGGTTAGCAACAACGCTTGCGCTGATATGATATTCACCCGTCATAAAAATCTGTGCTCCTTTCCGTGGACGGGTGGAGACACTAGCCTCTTTTATCATAACGGATTTTTGTTCTTTTTCAACTTCAATCGGCTTGACTTTCTTGATCGCTCTTCTAACTTTTTGTTCTTCTGTCATTCAAAAAAATTCCTTTGTGAATAAAAATGAATGCCGCCGTCAGGCTTCTGAAGCCCCTGTAAGCGGCATTTCTTAATTTCGTGTATCCGGTGACGCCGGATGCACTTTCTTCTCGTGTGGCGTCAATACAACATTGTGGCGGCTCTGGTAGCCCCACAAGCGGCGTTCATGCTTCTGCCGTATGATTTGACATCTTGCTCATTAAAATCGATTCTGAGCAATTATCTATTGTTGGTAGTAAGGGCCTAAGCGCGAACTGCGCTCTGCCGTGTCTTTACACGTCTGAAACGTTTGATGTATTTTTTCCTTTGTGCGGAATCGTACTTTTTGCCTTTTCGCCCGCTCGTGAAAAACGGATGAAAAATAGCCAAAGGGAGACACCCCCGGCCTTCATGCAGAGCCGATCAAAAAAGGTGCGGCTTCGCCGCTGCTCCCTCGTCGTGGGCATCTGCTATATTATATTCTCCTGTATATACTCTTTAGGAGAACCGTAGCAAAACGTGCTTTGTGGCGGTATGGATATTCTGCGGTATATTCTGCGGATTTCCGTACTGCTTTCTTGCGTATTTTTCGGTGTGAAATGGGAACAAATTGTTCCCATCAGGACATGAATCTTCCGAGCGCTTCAGCAACCTTTCTGGTATATTCTGAAAGCTGCTCCTGCGTCAGCCACTCCCGGTTCATAGGCCGTTCGCCACGCTTCAAATACTGTCGCGTGACCTGCTCCGAGTATCCCAGAGCAGCACCAATCTGCACGGCTTCCCGCGCCGAGAAAATGCGGTCGCGTTCTTTGGACAGCAGCCCGTACCCGCTGTAGGTCGTGCTGGTGTGTTCATAGTTGGAAATCTCCAATTTCAGCGCGTTGACTACATCCTGCGCCGCGTCCTCCTGTATCTGCTCATAGCAGCCAGAACTTGAAACAATAATTTCATCCCAATCGGCAGCGGCAGCCCGAATCTGCTCAATGCTCTGGATAGGCTCGACGTGCTGCAATTCAAGCCGCATTTTTGTCGGTGCTCTATTCGCTGCGATTGCAGTTCGGTCATATGTCCGGACACCCATTCCATTTGAACGGCCCTCGAACATGGCTACTGTTGTTCCGTAAGTATTCCAGCGTCTTGGACTTTTGCTCCATTTCAACTGGATTCTCATTCCATACATCAGCGCATAGTTCCACTTGAGCATATCATACCAGTCATTTTCGTAGGAATCGACACGGAAATCGACACGGTTGATCGTGTAGTCCGACGCTCCTGACTGCTGGACGATTTCTGTAAATGTGGTGCTGAAATCCTGAAAGGACGAAATGTAATACTCCGTCGCTTCCTGCGTTTCACGCTTGTACTTGTTCGCGTTAATCCGCCATGTGCTTGACGTAGGACTTGAATTGCAACATCGCACTCCGGCGCATTGCCTTAGTACGTCCTCGTCAGCGCCCATCAATTCACATTCTATCGTGTGAATGCCAGCGCAAAGGTGAATGTCTTCTAAATTTGTCGTTGTTTTTCCTCCTTTTTGTTCGTTGTTGTTTGCCGTTGGCGCGACGTTGGCTCGTCCGCTTCACGCGCTGTTCAATTTTCAAGGTGCATAAGGGTAAAATCCCTATAATATCAGTATATACAATCTCTCCTTTTTGTCAAGTCTTCCAATTCATTATTTCCAGAGGGAAAAAGATGCTTCGCTAGAAAGGTAAATCAACCTTATCAATATCATCGTCGGAATCCGGGAACGAAATGGGAATATCCCCCCTATGCGTCTCTGCCCTGTCTGCCTCTGCCTTTGCTGCTGCTGCTGCGCGCTCTTCTCTGATAATGTCTGCAACGCTTCGCCCGCTTGCTGCAATCGCCCGCATTGTATCCAGTGTAGAAGGACGGCTGTTCTGCTGTGCGTCTTCCGGTTGTGCTGCCGGGTACGCCTGTTCCCGCTCCATACGTTCCCTGACCGCCTGCAAAACATACGCCTGTACAGATTGCCCCGCCTTTGCTGCTGCGGCGCGGATTGTTGCCCCTTCCTCTTTTGCTGGCCGTATCATAATATTGTCTTGCTTACGATTGTAATTTGTGCTTGCTCTTTTTTGTGCTTCTGTTGACATAGTATCACCTCTACCTCATTATATTTCCAAAACAGATATCAGTAAACTGATAATAATGCACAAAAATATCAGTTAACTTTTATGCAACAGTCCATCTTTACACGGTGTCAGTTAACTGATATATTGTAGATACACCAAGGGAACAAAACAACCCACCAACACAGAAAGGAAGTACACACAATGTCCAGCACCGAAATCATTTCCAAGATCGAATCCCTGAAAGAATGGCAGGCACTTGCCGAGGAAGCCGCCGCCGAAATCGAAGCCTTAAAGGACGCAATCAAGAAGGAGATGGACAGCCGAGGCGTGGAAGAACTGAGCGCAGGACAGTATATCGCCCGGTTCACTACCGTTCTTTCCAATCGCTTTGACACCACTTGTTTCAAGCGGGAACACGCCGAAATGTACAAGCAGTACACCAAGCAGACCACAAGCCGCCGCTTCTCCGTTGCATGAAAAAAGCCCCTTGCGTGAACGCCGACCAAAGCAACACGCAAGAGACTTAACCACCCACCAGAGCGGGTACAGACAAATCATAGCACATTGTACCCGCTCCTGCAACTTCAATTTAACAGGAGTGAATACCATGAAAGAAATCACCAAGACAAGCCGCCTTGCCGGACAGCTTGAAAAGCTTTATCGGCTGCTGAACGAATCCTTCTTCGATTCCGTGCTGGAAATGCCCGTCATAACGATACAGAGCACCCCGCGCGCGTATGGGCACTATACCCTGTTCGACGCTTGGAATGTGAAGGGCGAAGGACGGAAAGAAATCAATGTCGGCGCAGGAACGTTGGACAGAAGCATTGAGGAGGTAGCGGCAACGCTGCTGCATGAAATGTGTCACCAATACAACGACACCATTCTGCACAGGCAGGATTGCAGCCGGGGCGGAACGTATCACAATCAGCTGTTCAAGCAGACAGCAGAAACGCACGGCCTGCTTGTAACCCGCTCGGAGAAATACGGATGGAATCACACAGAACCGTCCGATGCGCTTCTGGACTGGATATTGAATCTGAATCTTCAAGAAATCCAGCTGAACCGCAACGAACACAGCGGCGTCCGCATTGCAGGCGGAAGCCACACGGGAGACAGCTTCCCCGTTGGTATCACACCCAAGCGCAGTAACAGCCGCCGCTATCAATGCCCATGCTGCAAAAGCATTGCCAGAACAACAAGAGCGGCCAATCTGATATGCGGCGATTGTATGCAGAAAATGATTTTAACTTGAAGGAGACAAAACACATGAAATTTGCAGAATGGTCTAACAACAACGCGATTGCAATCAGGCCCGAAGACTTCAAAGAATGTAACAACGAAAACCTCGTGCTAAACCAGAAAATTATCAATTTTTTTGAAAACCATCATTATTGTCTTACGACCGAGTGCTGGGTTCTTGTCAACGATCTGGACGGGTACGCCTGTTTCGTTGCACACATTGACCCGGAATGTCCGGGAGATACAGACGATGAATACTTCGGGGACAGGCTCGAACTGACGGACGAAGAACGCGCGTGGCTGACAACATACTAAAAAACGCAAATTCCCTTTTTGTGTACAAATAGGAACTTAATTATTCAGTAGATTCAGGCGTTTTCGTTCCAGCCGTGAAAAAGTTCGTATTTTGCGCCTGAAAATTCACGATTCAGACGGCCAGAAAGGAGTTTCCCCACATGAACAAACGTACCGTCGCACTCACAACAGAGCAGTACAGAGAAATTGTCCAGACCATGAAAAGCGGCTTCTGCGGGTGCAGGCCGAACCCGCGCGTTGCAGCGGCGCTTATGCTGGAAGGAAACCTCGGTATCCGTGTTTCAGATGTTGTGAAACTCCGGCTGTCTGATATCGTCCACGACGGCGAACGCTACCGTCTTTCCATCATAGAGCAGAAAACAGGCAAGGCGCGGACATTCACCGTCCCCGTTGCTCTGTATCAGTTTCTTCGCATTTACTGTCTGGACAACGGCGTAGCGCCGGACGCTGTGATTATCCCGCTCACAACGTCAGAAGTCCAGAAGCATTTGCGGAAGGTCTGTGATTATCTTGGCTATGAGGGAATCAGTACACACAGTTTCCGCAAGTGGTACGCGACGGAAATCTACAAGGCAAACGGCTACAATATCGCATTGGTGCAGCAGCTTCTACAGCACAGCAATCCGGCTGTGACCCAGCGCTATATCGGCATTCAGCAAAAAGAGGTAGAACAGGCTATCGAAAGTCACCTGTGTCTGGACATATAAAGAGCGGGGAGAAATCCCCGCTCAGGTTCAAGTTTTGAATCTTAAGTTTCAAGTATTCTCCTTTAAGGAAACAGTCTGTTTTTCTCTGTATAAACCTGAATAAATTTTAGATTTTGACACCAGTACAGCGCGTAATTGTATCGAAATCCGCAGAGTTTATCACGATTCCCAAGGAAAATAAACATGGCTTTCCAGCAATACAGTAGCAGCGCTTTTCCCGGCGTTTAACAGGGGATATCCGCAGGCGGTACAAATGGCTGTATAATACCGCTATGTGAAATTATCCAGAAGGAAAATAGAACGGCAAAAAGCTGTTTCCAAAGCAGCATATACGGAAGTTACCACATATGTTTGCAATTTTTACATTTGTATTGCTTCCCAATCTTTCCGCTTGCAAGGCCGACCATTTCAACAGAGATAGCCCGATCAAGTGTTGAAATCCTTTCGATATTGGTCGAGCCGCAATGTGGGCATCTTGGGGCAGAAGGGTCTGGGGCTGCGGGTCTGTATTGCGCCGTTTCCCATCTAGCGCGGGCTTTCTCTAACTGATATGCCCTGAAATCCTTTTTTGCATTTTCTAAGTCACTTTGATATTTATGGAGATCATTGTTAAAGCATACTGTGTATGGAATAAAGAAAAAAACCACAAATATGCCAACACCGATAAAGCCGAGGGTGGATTTGCCCCAAAGCGATAGCAAGAAAAAGGCCACTAAAAAAACTCCCATATAGCAAAGTATACGAAATTCACGCTTTGGCTTCTCCGGCATTTTAACCTCGTCCGCCCACTTTTCGATTGTCGCTTCCATGCGTTCTTTTGCACGCAGTTCGTCTTCCTTTTTCTTTGCTATTTTCTTGATTTTGTTATAGTGTGCCTTGATATTGTAGCCACAGGCAGGGCAGGTATCCGCTGTGTCAGATACATTTTCTCTTCCGCATTCCGGGCAATTGACAAGTGCCATAATTTCAAATCCCCCTCATTGGTTAAACGGTTTTGCTGTTATCCCAGCGCACGCCGAATGCACGACATACAGAGCATTGCGTCTTCATCAATATAACAGTTGCATTCATAGCAACGATTGGAATGGCGAACGCAGCAGTTTGTGTCACCCGACGATGCAATGTAATTCGTGCAGCCAGAATGTGCGCAATATGTCGTAGGTGTCCCGTATTTATTTGAAAAGGATTTGCTGGTTGACGAATAACTGCTTGTGTACGAATGGCTGCTTGTATCCGAATAATTACTTTTGCTGGACACAGTGGCAGACCCGGACGTGTGCCCGCTCTCAGATATGGAATAAAGCACCATTCCTACAACCAATACAGCAATGACTATCATGACTTTTTTCATCTGGTTTCCCCTTCCTTTTGCCGAAAGTTTGTCGGTTATCCTTGGATATTCTGGAATATCCATATAAACATATTATCACCGCCATCTTCAAAAATCAACTATAATAATATTTTATTCCACCAAAATAGTTCTTCTTGGGCACATACTATTGTGGAATGGGGTGTGATTATAGTGGACTTCGGGGAACGCCTAAAGCAGCTTAGAACGCAGGCGGGATATACGCAGGCACAGCTTGCGCAACAAATCGGCGTTACAAAATCGGTGATTTCTTTTTACGAACTTAGAGAACGCGCCCCATCTCCTGACGTTTTGGTAAAACTGTCCGGCATATTTCACGTTACAACGGATTATCTTCTTTGCATTGAGAAATCCAGCCAGCTTGATATTTCTGGCTTAACCGATTCACAAGTCGCCGCCGTGCGTGGTATCGTGCTGGAATACCAGAAAGCAAATAAAGCCTAATAAATTGTAGCAAAAACCGCCATGCCAGATAGGCAGGCGGTTTCCTTTTGTCAAAAATCGTATCAGGCGCAAAGTGTGTAAATCGTGTGTAAATTCGAGACTTGCAGCAGCGGAAACGCTGATACATCAAGGCTTTTCGGAGCAAATGCGCGACCGTGAGTGAAAATATATTTTCAAACAAAAACGCCAACGGAAAACGGCAACTCCAATAAGGGGATACTGGCTAATGCTCCACCCGTGCATAACACTTGCATAACAGAATAAAAAGTTGAAGTATTTTCTCTTAAAATCTAGCAATACATTTAAGCGCAAAAAATGGCCGTAATATAACACGTTTCTGTATTTTCAGGAATAATCACGCTTTTTCGGTCATTAGAAAACGGAATGGGGTTCAAGAGGCCGCTGGTTCGAATCCAGTCACTCGGACCAAGTCGTCGTGGACTGCACAAGTTCACGACGGCTTTTTTATGCTTTGCATCAAAAAGTCATCTTTCACTTGTTCCGTCACTCCTCCCAAAACCACAATCGCTGACGCTGGATTGTGATTTTGTTTTTTTGATAATTGATTTATAGTGTCCGCATGACACATCAAAAGCCGGTTGAAATCGCATGATTTCAACCGGTTTTTTGCATTTTATCTCAATTATTTTAAGGCATATTTGCAAATTTATCAGGAAAGCTGGCAGTTTGCTGTCGGATACTCGTTGCACAGCAGGCGGTAGGGCGGTTCGTCCTCCTCGATTTTCGGGAAGCGGCCGACGGGCGGGTTGAAGCGGTTGTCGGTGTTGTCGTCGTTGCACTGGCTGACCTCGCCGAGCAGCACGGGGCCGGTGCCTGCTTCTACCGCAAAGTCATGGTACATCCCCTGCGTGACCCAGAGGCTCTCGCCCGGACGCAGACGAATCTGCGTGCCCGCAGGAACCGTGCGCTTCAGGCCGTCGCAGTGGACAGTCACGTCGGATTCATAGTCAATTTCCTCGTCCGGCAGGCTGTTGTACACACGAATAAGGCAGTTGCCGCCGCCGCGGTTGATGATGTCCTCGGTCTTGAACCAGTGGAAGTGATTTGCGGCCATCTGCCCCTCCTTCAGATACAGCAGCTTCTCTGCGTAGACCTTCGGGTATTTCTCCGGCTGCGTGCGGCAGCCGTTGCGGATGGTGATGAGGGAGAAGCCGAATTTGTCAAAATCGCCGAGGCCGAAATCCGTGATATCCCAGCCCAGCATACAGTCGCGCACCTCGTCGTATTCATGGCCCTTCGTTTTCCACTCTTCCAGCGTGAAATGACAGAACGGCGGCAGGTAGCACTTGTATTTTGCGCACATGGCTTCCAATTTCTTGAGCGCTTTGTTGATCTCAGAACGTTTCATAAAATTCTCCTTTATGCGATTCCCGAAAGTTTGCCGTTCCGGCCTTACAGCCCATCCGCATCGCTGCTGCACTCTGCAAAGCTGAACTGCGTCCGGTAATCCGTCGGCGAGACGCCGACGACGCGCCGGAACGCGCGATTGAACGTGACGTTGTCGGAAAACCCGACGTTCAGGCAGATATCGCAGATGCGGTCGTCTGTATTCAGCAGGAGCTGCTTTGCCTGCGTGATGCGTACATTTGTCAGATACTCCGTGAACGTCACGCCCGTCTTGCTGCGGAAGAGCTTGCTGAAATACGAGGGGTTCAGATGCACATAATCCGCGGCCTGCACCATTGTGAGCTTGTTTGCGTAGTGCTTCCGGATATAGTTTTTTGCGCTGTTGATCAGCGAATTTGCGTTGGGCTCAATTTTTCCCTGTTCTATCAGCTCGCTTTGCTGCAGCAGCCGGACGACCGATAAAAATTCATGCTTGTCAATCGGCTTGAGCAGATAATCAAACGCGCCGTATTTCATGGACAGCCGCACAAAGCAATAGTCGTCATATCCGCTGAGCACAATGACGCGGATGTTCGGATAGAGCGTGTGCAGCCGCTTTGTCAGCTCAACGCCGTCCATGACTGGCATCTTGATATCCGTGACGACGACGTCCGGGCAGGCGGTGCCGATTGCCTCCAGCGCCGCTTTTCCGTTTGCCGCCTCTCCGACCACCTCTACACAGGCGCAGTTCTGGCGCAGGATCGAGATGATCCCCTTTCGTATGATGGTTTCATCGTCTACAACGAAGAGCTTCATGCTTTTCCTCCAACCGGCGGCAGGTTCAGGTATACCGTCGTCCCTTTTCCCCATTGACTTTCAATCTGCAGCCCGCAGTCCGGCCCGAACAGCAGCTTGAGCCTTCGGTGTACATTCTGCAGGCCGATGCTTCCGCTGTGCTCGCCCGCTCCGTCAAGCGAACGGCGCAGCTGCAGGAGCCGCTGCTCCGGAATGCCGCAGCCGTTATCGCTGACGGCAATTTGGAAGTGTTCTCCGGTATCGGCGCAGGACAGGCAGATCGTTCCCGGCGCACTGAACGCGTGCGTAATGGCGTTTTCAATGATCGGCTGAAGCGACAGCTTGGGAACGAGCGTATCGGCATACTGCTTCGGAATATCAACTCTGAAATCCTCGATGACGCTGAGCTGCTTTTTCTGCAGGAACACGTAGTCCTCTGCAATCGCCAGCTCGCTGCGCAGCGTGGTGACCTTGTCCGAGGTGCCGATGCTGTAGCGCAGGATCTTGCTGAGTGCGCAGATCATCTCGACGGACGCCTCATCCCCGTTGATCTCCGCCATCATGCGGATGGATTCCAGCGTATTATACAGGAAATGCAGGCTGATCTGAATTTGCAGGAATTCGATCTCAATGCGGTTTTTGTGGAGCGTGGCGAACAGCTTTTCCTTTTTCAGCTCCTCTATCACATGATTGAGCTGCTCGTAGGAAGCGCCCAGAACGTTGACCTCGTTGCAGGAGCCGTTCAGCGGCTCGGTGATCACGCCTGCCTCCTGCATCGTGCTGATGAGGGAATTGGCAGGCTTTACCACGTTGCGGTAAAACTCCCAAATCGCGACGGCAGCGGCGGCGGCAAACAGCAGGAAGATCACGCCGCTCATGCCCAGCAGCAGCTCAGTCAGCTCAGCCGTGATATAGCGGCTCTCGACGGCTGTGACGACGAGCCAATCCGTTCCCTGCAGCTGCTCCGCAGCCAGCAGGAGCCGACCGTGCCTGCCGCCCGCAGTGGTCTTCCGGTCACGAAGCAGCGCGTCAAACGCCTGCTGGCCAAAAAGCGCCCCGCAGCTTTGCCCGATCTGGGCAGGGTCTGCGGAGGAAATGATCTGCCCGGCCCGGTCGGTAATCCAGTATTGCTGGTTCGGGTAGGACAGCATACTGCTGCACGTGTCCTGAAGGTCGGAAATGTCCTCCGTCAGAATGAAGTATCCGATGATCTCCGTGTGCGGCACGGCAATCATCGCGCGGGAAACCGCATACACATAGCTCCCGTCGTCCAGCTCGATGGCCCCCAGAAATACGGCGGAGCCTCTGGCCGCGTCTGTCGCGGTCTTCCACAGCTCCGGGTCGATCTCCGGCGTATATCCCTTTGCCGCAGGCTCCCAGGATACAGACAGGAGGTTCTGATTGACGCTGTACGCGGAGTGAACGGATGGGTTGCCGAAGTAGATCAGCTTTGCGGTGGACAGAAACGCGTTATAATACGCCTCGGATACCGAGCTTTCGTATGCGCTCTGCCGAAGCTGGCGGAGATAGGACGTATCATGGCCCGCCGGTTCGCGGTAGACCGGGATCTTCGACTGCTCAAGCAGCGCATGAATCTCACTGCCGGCGTTTTTCCCGGCGAGCTGGCACTGCTGGAGCAGACTGTCGTGATACTGGCCGATGGTTCTTGCCGTGTACCACCAGAGAAACGCCGCAATCACCGCGACCGAAATGGTCAGCACGATCCCGACAGACACGATAAACCGGGCCAGAATCGATTTTTCCTTTTTTCTGCTGCCGCGCATATGCCCACTCCCTTTCCGGCGTCGTATCAATTTTAACGCAGGCGGCGCGGGAAAGCAACGGCGAACGCTTCACCCCTTCACAGCTCCGCCCGTAAGATCATGGACGATCCAGCGCTGCGTGAACAGATAGACCAGAAGCGTCGGCAGCATGATCAGAATCACGCCTGCGGAGATGACGTTCCACTGTCCGCCGTAGTCGTTGGCAAACAGCCGGATTGACTGCGAGACGGTGCGGAGCGCGGTGTCCGGCATATACAGATAGGCGATAAACATATCGTTGTAAATGCTCAGCGCCTTTAAAATGGCGGTTGTGGCAAAGGCCGGGACCAGCTGCGGGAGCACGATCCTGAAGAAAATGCTTGCGGTCCCCGCGCCGTCGATCATGGCGCTTTCATCCAGCTCCCGCGGCACATTCCGCACAAACTGCCGGAACATATAAATCTGCACGATATCCACAGCCGTAAACAGAATGACGCCCGCCCAGCGCGTGTTGTAAACGCCGAGCGACTGAATCATTTTGAAGATTACGATCTGCGTCGTGATATTGGGAATCATGACGGCGCAGGTAAAAAGCGCAGAAATAAGCTTTTTCCCAAAAAAATCGAACCGGTCCAGCACATAGGACGCCATCGCGGCAAGCAGGAGGCTCACCGGCACGCTGCAGAAGATCAGGATGAACGTATTCAGATACGCCTGAAAGATTTTGCTGCGCGAGATGAAGGTCAGATAGTTGTCAAAATTCAGAAAGCTCTGCGGGGGACTGAATATCCCGCTGCAGCCGACCTCCGTATTGGTCTTGAAGGACATGAAAAAGACCATGACGAGCGGCAGAATGATAATCACGCTCCAAAGAAGGACGACCGAGCCGTTCAGAATTCTGACGCCGGGACTGTTGACACGGAGCAGCCCGCCGCCTCTGTGCAGCCGCTTTGTTTTTTTCATTCCTGTTCCCCCTTCAGCAGGAGCTTCTGCGCGAGCTGCACGATGATGCAGATGGCGAGCAGCACCACGCCCATTGCGGAAGCCTTTCCGAAATTCGAATAATCAAAGGCCGTTTTCAGCGTGCCGGTCACGAAGGTCTCCGTCGCGCCGTTCGGGCCGCCCTTTGTGATTACGAAAGCCTGATCGAACGCCTGCAGAGAGCCGTTGATGTTTAAAAACAGGTTCAGCCCAATCACAGGGCGGATCTCCGGAACGACGATATGCCGGATGGTATGCCAGAATCCGGCGCCGTCGAGCTCCGCCGCCTCAAAAAGGCTCGACGGGATCGACTGCAGGGCGCCGATATACAGGATCATCCCATAGCCCGTAAAGCGCCAGAGGCCGATAAAGGCCAGCGCGAGATTGGATAAATAGCTGTCTCCGAGCCAGTGGATGCAGTAGTCCTGCAGGCCGATCTGCGTCAGGATATAGTTGATCGGATTGGTGTTGAAGTTATAGATATAGTTGAACATATAGGAGACTGCAACACCGTTGAGGACATAGGGAACAATAAATAACGAGCGCAGGAAATTGCGTCCGCGGATATTCGTATTCAGAATAATTGCAAGATAAAATGCAAGAAAGGTCTGGAGCACGCCGATTGCGGCGTAGGCGAAGGTGTTTACAAACGAACGGATGATCTTGGAATCTGTAAACACCTTGAGATACTGCCTGAAGCCTACATAGTCATATGCTGCGGAACGCCCGTTCCAGTCTGTAAAGCTCAGCTCCACCAGCTTGAGGGCGGGATAGTAGGTAAAGACCAGCAGGATCAGCGTGGGAATGAGCAGGAACAGATACGACGTTCTTTTTTGCTGTGCGCTGAGTGTGGAGCGCAGGAAGCGGGGAGTTCTTGCCGTGCGGCGGGGCTGGGCTGCGATAGCGTCTGGTTTCATGCGCACGCTCCTTTTGTGTGACGAAAATAACGGAACCTGTGTGATCCGGGAGCAGTGCTGCTCCCGGATCGTGGTGCAGGCAGAGGGGTTACTGGTTGCCGGAGGCCCAGCGTGCATTGATCTCTGCAATGTACGCTGGCTTGTCCTCTGCGGTGAGATAGCCCTGAATGACGGAATGCTCAAAGTCGTATTCCAGCTCGTTGCACATCTTTGCGACCTCGGTGCTGTTGGTGTCGCGCATCAGTACCGGCAGCCCCGCGCCGAGCAGCTCGTCGAGCCAGGGCGCGTCGCTGTGCGTAAAGCCGACCAGCGGGCAGGTCATGCCGGTCGCCTGCGCGAAGCGGCCATCCTCCCACAGCCAGTTCAGGAACGCATACGCAAGCTCCGGATTTTCTGTGTTTTTGCTGATTGCATATCTCCAGTCGCTGGACAGGATCACGGCCTTCGTGCCGGGGTAGGGGAACATACCCATGTCCTCCGCCGATGCGCCGCAGTCGATGATCTGCTGCGGAAGGAAGCTTGCGCACGCCATCATGGCGACCTTGCCGGAGGCCATGTCGGTCTTGGAGCCTTCCCAGTTGGTGGACATCAGATCAGGCTCCAGATAGCCCTTGTCGTTCATCGTGCCGATCCACGTAAGCGCTGCTTCATAGCCGCCGCCCGCAGCGATGAGCTCGTCCTTGCCGAACTGCTCGTTCATGACGTTGGGGCAGCCCTCATAGGCGCTGGCATAGTAGTTCGCGTAATAGGCCAGCGGCCACACATCCTTGTAGTTGCAGGCGACAGGCGTTGCGCCGATGGCCTTGAGCTTTTCGCACGCGTCAAGGAATTCCTCCATCGTGGCGGGCGTCTTTTCAATCCCGGCTTCCCGGAAGACCGCCTTGTTGTACACCATGCCGAAGTACATCGCGGCGGAGTTCAGGCCGTACAGATGCCCATCCGTGCCGACGCCGGACTGATAGCCGTACAGCGTATCCTCGGTGTACATTCCGTCGATCGGCATATAGTAATCGCTGAATTCATCCGCAGTGACATTGGAAAGCACAGGGGAGATATCCGGCAGCGTGTTGCTGGCCATCATCATGCTGATCTCCTGCTCTGCGTCGCCGATTGCCTGAACATGGATTGTCGTTCCGGGATGCGCCTGCATGAATGCCTCGGCCAGCTCGGTGATGGTGGTGTCCGCGTAGTTCGTGAAGGTCGTGGCGAACGTAATTTCGCCGCTCAGGCTGGTTTCGGACGGCTGCTCCGCAGCCGGGGCATCGGCGTCGCCGCCGGCCGGGGTCTGCGCCGGAGCATCGGCTGCCGGGGCCTGCTCGGCCGGCTTGGCCGCGCACGCTGCGAGGGCAAGCAGCATGACGATTGCCAGAAGAAGTGCGATTGATTTTTTCATTCTTTTTCCTCCTTTTGCCGCTTTTGCGGCTTCTGCCTTTATTTTATCAGGGCCGCCGTCGTATGGGGATTGCGAAATTTTGTGTGTTCAAGGCTTATTATGCTGAAATGCCGAATTCAGGCCGGCCGCACCGGAATATCCTGTTAAAAGCAACAAGCGCCGGTCCGTTATCCGTTGCCATCGCGCAGCCGGAGCATTTCAAAGGCCCGCAGCCATTCGTTTGCAATCAGCTGATGTCCGGCCGGGGTCGGGTGTACGCCGTCCGCAAGCCAATAGGAGGGCGGCTGAATGCGGCACGCATCGTCAAAGACCCGCTGCAGCGGAACAAATACGGCGTGCGCCTCCTCTGCGGCTTTTCGGGCGCTCGCTGCCCGCAGCGCCGTCTCCGCGTGAAACGTCTCCCATGCTTCGACGGCCGCGCCGGTGCGCAGGACAAACGGCTCCAGAATCATCAGCCGGATGTCCGGGAAGCGGGCGATCGTCTCCTGCAGCAGCATCCGGTATACCGTTTCGTACCGCGCCGCATCCACGCCGTAGGGCTCCGGCTCCAGATCGTGCCAGACGCCGTTGATGCCGATCAGAATGCTCAGAAGCTCCGGCGCCCGGTTCCAGACGTCCTGCTTAACGCGGGCGTACAGATCCAGCACGCTGTTCCCGCTGACGCCGCGGTTGAGAAAGCTGTGCTGTCCGGGCTGACTGAGGCTGAGGCTGGCCGTGACAAGCAGCGGATAGCCCTGCCCCATCCCGATCAGCCCGTTCGAGCGGTCCCGCCCGAAATCCGTGATGGAATCCCCGAAAAAGACGATTCTCATATTGCGTCTCCTTATACCGCGTTTTCGTGGACGAAGAACGAATACTCCGCGTGCAGCTCAAGCTCGCGCTTGGAGACGATTTTCAGTCCAAAGCGCCCGTTTTTCGTCTTGGGAACGGTGAACGTGAATGTTTCGCCCTTCTGGTTGCTCCATGGCTGCGTCTGCCGGCAGCGCCATTCGCCGAGAACGCTTTCTCTTCCGTCCGTTTCCAGCAGGATAACCGCATACCCGTCCGGGATGCTGGAGGCTGTGTCGTTCAGGACCCATGCCGTGACCTGCATCTGCTCGCCCGGCCTCCATGCAATTCGGCTGAAGCCGAGGCTGAGCTTCCTTCCGCGCAGCGCCTCCTTCACGCTGTAGTAGGCCCGGCGGGGCCGCGCGGGATAGTTGACGAGGCCATTTCCCGCCGCAGTCGGCCAGGGCTCATTGTAGCACCAGTTGATGGCCATCGAGGCGTGCGGCCACTGACGGCGGACCTCCTCAAAAAGCGCCTGATACATCATCGCCTGCGCCTCGTTCGCGGCGGCGATCAGTTCACGCAGATCGTCCGTGCAGCCGGTCAGCCTCCGGATGCCGTCCATGTCGAACCAGCGCGGCCACGGCTTTGTCTGCTGCGCATGGTGCTTTTCCCAGACGGGGGCCGTCAGGGGGTTCTCACGCTCCTGCTCCGTCATAAACGTCGCGAGATAGTCCCAGTCCGACGGGGCCGCGCAGCCGAACTCCGCGTAGGCGGTAAAGCGGCTTTCGGCGAACTCCGTCAGGATCTCCCGCCCGGAGCCGCAGAGCATATCATACGGCCCGTGCGCGACGCCCTGCTGCGGCGAAGAGAGGATATAGGGCGTGTCCTGATCGAGTTCATAGGTCTTTGCGTCGAGCAGGCGGAGCGCCTTGTGCTGCGGCGTCATGCGGCAGCCGTCGGTCAGCAGCTCGTTCCCGCCGCACCAGAGCACGACGCACGGGTGCGTGCGCAGTCTGCGGATGATTGTGTCCGCCTCCTGGGAAAGAATCTGCAGATAATGGTCGTCGTCCCGGTACTCGCTGCACGCAAGCGGGAATTCCTGCCACACCATGATGCCAAGCGCATCGCAGAGGTCATAGAACCAGTCCGGCTGGATGTACGCGCCGCCCCACAGACGGAGCAGATTCATATTCGCGTCCTTTGCGTAGGTCAGCAGGGTCAGGATCGTGTCCTTGTTCAGCTGCGCGGGGCTCATCTCTGCCGGGACCCAGTTGCTGCCCTTGGCGAAAATCCTGCGGCCGTTGAGCTGCAGCGTCATCGGCGGTCTGGCGCAGCTCTTGAGCTCGCCCTCCATCTGCTCGAACCACACGTTTTCGTTTGTGACCAGCTGCGAGCGGCGGAAGCCGATGCGGCGGCTGTGCGTATCCGTGACCGCACCGCCGGAAAGGAAGCGGAGCGACGCGGTATAGACCGGCTGCCGTCCGTGATCGTGCGGCCACCACAGCTCCGGCGTTTGCAGGCGGAAGCTCTTTTCGCCGGCCCCTGCCGGGAATGTCTCATCCAATACGGCGGTCCCGGCGGGGTCCGTCAGCACAAACTGGAGCTTTCCGGCTCCGGCGGCTGCGTATGCGAGCCGGAGCCCGGCAGTCTCCAGCGTGCCGTCCAGCCGGTAGGACAGCTCAAACTGTGTAATTCTTGCGGCAGGACGGTATTCCACATACGCATCCGAGAAGATGCCCAGCGTCACAAAGCGCGGGCTCCAGTCCCAGCCGTAGGTAAACGCCGGCTTTACCGTATGCGCCGCCTCGTTGCCCATTCCGCGCTCCGGATAGCAGTTTTCCAGCTTCGGGGCCGGATACACAATGACCTCAATCTGGACCGTCTGGCCCTTATAGGCAGAGAGGTCAACCTCTCTGCCGGTAAACATCCCCTCGTGATGGTACTGCTGCTGTCCGTTCAGGAGCAGATCATATTCGTAATCAACCCCCGTCAGGCACAGAAACGGGACGCGCTTCCGCTCCTCGATCTGCGCCTGCGTCCGGTAGTGCCAGTAGAGCGGCTCCATCCACCGGTACTCGTCCTCGTGGTCGCCCGTATAGTACAGCGGAATCCCTTTGGCCGCCGCCGCGTCGAGCTGCACGCAGCCCGGAACGTTTGCGGGCATCCACTCGCTGCACGCGCCGTCCCGTTCACGGCTGTATGCAAGCTGCCAGTGCAGCGCCTGTCTTTCATGCTTTGCTTCCTTCATTCGGTTGTTCCTTTCTTGGTACATGATAGTTTTCCGGGGTTTCAGACTCGTTGCGTGCCCAATATCACCTCCAGCCGCACCTCGGACCTTCCGCGCAGCATTGCTTCCGGCAGAAAGCCCTCCGGCAGCGGTGTGCCGTCGAGCGTGACGCCCGCAAGTCCGCTGACCGCATGGTTGGGATTGCGGACCAGCATATGGATCCTTGTGCCGCGGTACACGCGTTCGGCCCGCATTTCCGGCCATTCGCGCTTCATGACCGGCGCGACCTTCACGCCTGTCAGCGTCGGACGAAGACCGAGCAGGAACGCGTTTGCCGCAATGTCCATCCATGCCGCCGTTCCCGTCACGTGCGTCACATTTCCCCAGCCGAATTTCGGATTCTCCGGCCCCACAATATTGCTTGCCCAGGCGTATGGCTCCGCCCTGTAGCGCTCCAGCCCCAGCCGTTCCAGCGCCTTCTGCGGCGCGATGCGCTCATAATACTCCCACGCGCGTTCTCCGTTTCCGAGCATCGCCTCGGCAATGACGGCCCAGCTGTTGGCATGGCAGAAGATTGCGCCGTTTTCGCCGTTGCCCGGATTGTACCCCGTAAATGGCTCCGGCTCGTTGGGATATGTCTGAAAACCGGGATACAGCAGGCGAAGGCCCACGTCCGTGCAGAGCTGCCGGGAAACCTCCTCCATTGCGGCTGTGTTCTGCGCCATGGTTCCCACGCCGCTGATCACGGCCCAGCTCTGCGGATTCAGCCACAGCCTTCCAAACTCGGAGCGCGGGCCGCCGACCGGGCTGCCGTCGTCGTCAAAGCAGCGGTACCACCACCGCCCATTATAGCCGCAGCGCTCCACCGCAGCCTTTTGCTCCTCAATACACGCACAAAGGTACGCTTTCTCCCGAAGGCCGTACTGCTCCGCGATCTGCTCCAGAAGCTTCAGGCTGACCAGATACTGCATGGCCGCGAATACAGATTCTCCGCGGCCCTTTTCGGAAAACTTCCCGATAATGTCGTTCCAGTCCCCGCGCAGCGTCAGCGGCAGGCCATGTCTGCCCAGATGCCGCTGCGTAAAGCCGACCGCGGCCATCATGTGCTGCCAGACAGCCGCTTCCCCGTATGCGGCCCGTGCGTCGTCAGGCGAAAGATACGGAACACGCTCCTCCAGAACAGCGGCGTCGCCGGTTTCCGCCAGAATCGCGTACAGCAGCATCGGGAGCCACAAATGGCTGTCGCACCTTGTCGCCGTGTCGGGCCGCTCGTTCCGGTTGAGCGGAATCAGATGGACCGCGCTGCCGTTCGGAAACTGCTTCTCCAGAAGCAGCCGCAGCGTGGTTTTTGCCATCTGCGGATTGCGCGTACTCATGGCCAGCATATCCTGCGCCGAATCGCGGTAGCCGATCCCGCGCACGCCGGGGGCCTCCGTGTTGACGGCACGGGAGTACCGCGCCGTCGTCATGCAGTTGATTGGCCCCCAGACCGAGATCATTCTCTGCAGCGCCGCATCCGGAAGACGGCAGGCTGTATGGCTCAGATATGTATCCCAGAACGAGCGGAGCGCGTTCTTTTCCGCGTCCAGCCAGTCCATGCTGCGCCCAAGCGCCGCCATGCGCTCGGCCTGCTCCGATGCACTGCGGAAATCGGAAAGGCCGTTTTCCGCGACTCCCAGAAAAAAGCTGACCCGGATTTCCCCGCCCGGACGCAGGCTCTGCTGCGTTTGAAACGCAAAGCAGGGTTCGCCCGACAGCATCGTTTCGTCTCCGCAATGCCCGCGTTCGACCGCGGCGGGATTGCTTTCGTCCCGGTAAGCGCCCATAAACGCCCCGCGGTCCGTGCTGAAGGAGTTCAGCGGCGCGGAGCTCCCGAAAAACACCAGCGGCAGTGAAAGATCATCCGTTTTCTCCCGGAACTGATACAGATAGTAAAGCAGCTCCTGCGGCCCGCGCCGGGTCTGCAGCATATGCCGCCAATAGTAGCCATAATTTTGCTCCGCCTGCCACTTCATCTGGGACAGCTCCGTGTAGGCGGTCATATTCAGCGTCCGCTCCCTGTCCGTCAGATTCCGGATTGTGACATCCCACACAAGCAGGTCCTCATCCGGCGTGATATACATCTGCTGATGTGCCTGAAGCCCATGGCAGCTGCACAAATAGTCCGCCATCCCCGGTGAAAACGAGCAGCTCAGACGCTCCGCCTTCTCCTTTACCGGCTGAAACGTGGGGCAGAATACGTTCTGGCCATCCTCGGCGATATATAAATAAAAGCCCGGCCGGTCCATTGGCAGATGGAACATTCTGTACCGGGTCAGCCGGCACATCACCGGGTCCTTCCACCACGCAAACCCGCCGCCTGTCTGAGATACAAAGGCGTGCATCGTACCGTTGGAAAGATAATGAATCCACGGCTGCGGCAGACAGGGCTCCAGAATATCGATGGCCGGGACATGATCTTGGAATTGATATGCGTCCATGGCGTCCTCTCCTGCTGTATCACATTCTCATACCCGACCGAGCCCCGGATAACCGCAGACGATTGAATCGTCGGTTCCCTGGGACCTGCGGCTGGATATGGTGATTCTATTATAAAGCCGGAGCTGCACGGAGCGAATGGCGCTATTTTGTTTTGTCTTTACGAAAAATCATCAGTTTTGCATTTCCCGCCTCCCGCGCCCTCCCCCGTCAGGCAGCCGCTGATAACCGCAGGCGATTGGTTCAGCGGGCATTCAGACAGAACCAGCTGACCGCCGATCCGCCATCGCGCACGCCGTTCCGGAACAGCCGAAAGCGCCGTCATCTGCACAGGAAAAACCTGTACGGGAAAATCCCGTACAGGCAAATCCAAGATTGGACGCGCCAATTCGGGAGCGCCCCGCCCAATTAAATATAAGGCAACACCGCACAATTGCGTCTTCGCGCTTCAGCGGATCTTTTCCGCCAAT